>Ga0123355_10001798_pt1 | contig 30036 bp, 36 predicted proteins | sample TergutEmb28metaG_3_FD_89872 | JGI IMG/M metagenome (GOLD analysis project Ga0123355, IMG submission 89872) | Embiratermes neotenicus P1 segment gut microbial communities from Petit-Saut dam, French Guiana - Emb289 P1 | ecosystem: Host-associated > Arthropoda: Insects > Digestive system > Gut ... | reverse complement strand
TTGTTTCGCTGTGAAATACGGACACGGTGTAGGTTGTGCCGCCAATGCGTTTGGTGAATAGCGGCGGCGTAGCTTGGGGATTTTCGCCTTGCTGATTGCACGTTTTTTCTACGCAACTTTGCATGACATTCCCCCTTTTGTTCTTGAAATTTCGGATGGGCTGATGTAAGATATTCTTACCTCCTTCGTGTTTTTTTGGCTTTACCCTGTTGGTAGTTCATTAGAGTATGCCCACTGTTGTACATAGCCTTTATCCAGTTTGGGTGTCCGTGTGGCTGTATCTGTGCCGTGTAGCCCCTTTCTGCCTGTGTTTTTTTCGAGGTATAAAACCTTCCTTTCCAGTATAATCCCTTGGGATTATTCATCGGCTCAAGCTCCTCGTCACGCCAAATAATTCTCTCTATCGCCATTTCATCACCTCTCCCATGTTATGGTTCCCGTGGCTTCTGCGCCCATCTGGCAGTATATTGTACAGTCGCCTGAAATTGCCCAGCCGTTGGGGTTTTCAACCCTTTGCGTCCTGCCGGCGGCCACAAGATAGAGGGTGCCCGCGGCGTAAAGGCGCGAGCCGTTGTGTGCTGTGGCCAGCAAAACCCCCTCGCGCAAGCCGTCGGCGGCCACAGGAATGGCTGCGGTTACAATTTCTTCGCCATCATAATGAAAATACCTATGCATCATGGACTTTTGCGCAATAGTTTCCATGTTTTCCGCCGAAAAAGGTGTGCCTTGCTGTACAATTTCGTTAGCCAGCGCGAAATGCACCCCTGCAAGGCCCTCAGCCCCAACGATATTGTAAATCGGCGCGCCCTCTATCTCTTCGTTTTTCCATTTTATCATCCGCCCACGCTCCTTATCTTCTGTCGTATGTTGCAAGGCCCCGCAACATGGCTGCCCGTGGCCCTAAAGCCATGGCTGCGCCCCATAAGGGACTGCCTGATGATAGCCATGCTACCAAACCAGCGGTTTACATCCCGAAAAGACAACAGCGGCGCATCGCGGTTTTCGCCTTGCCATGTGCGCGTCGGCTCCATGCCCGCCGGAGGCGCGGTGCCCGCCAGGGCGTCGATGTTGCGCTCTATTTGATTAATAAAGTCCATACCGGCCATGGTGGTTACGCCAAGGCTTATATCCAAGTTGCGCACCGCGCCTAGATTTGCACCAAATATCTCCTCGCGCAAGCCAGCCAATGCTTGCATTTCCGTGTTTAGCTCTCTAATGTCCTCAATAGACAAATAATCGTCTTTTGTAAAAACTTTCCTTGCCAAAAATTCACCCCCTGCATTTATTAAGATATATGAATTTTGATATTAGCATTGCTGGATTAGTTCAACTGCCGTTGGTCTCGAAATCGTCAATACATTTCAACTATTGCGGACTTCCAGCAACAACGTAACCGTCCAACTGTCATTGCGAGGCCAACGGCAGTTGAAAAGCCGGTGTGGTACATGGCCGAAGCAATCCAGCTTACGTCAACATCAATATTTATACACATCGGCTAACTGGATTGCTTCGGACTTGTACTGTATCCATATTCAACTGTCGTAGTCCTCGCAATGACGGTTGAACTGTCGTGGACTATCCCGTAGCAACGCAGCCGTCCAACTGTCATTGCGAGGCCAATGACAGTTAAAAAGCCAGTGTAGTGCAGGGCCGAAGCAATCCAGCCTACATCAACATCAAAATTTACACACATCGGCCAACTGGATTGCTTCGGACTTGTACTGCATCATAATTCAACTGCCGTAGTCCTCGCAATGACGGTTGAACTGTCGCAGACATCCCGTAGCAACGCAACGTCCAACTGTCATTGCGAGGCCAACGGCAAATCAAAAAGCCAATACAGCACAGGGCCGAAGCAATCCAGCTTACGTCAACGTCAAAATCCACACACATCGGCCATCTGGATTGCTTCGGACTTGTACCGCATCATAATTCAACCATCGTAGCCCTCGCAATGACATTTCAACTGTCGTGGACATCCGGCAGCAACGTAACCGTCCAACCGTCATTGCGAGGCCAACGTCAAGTCAAAAAACCTATACAGCCCAAGGCCGAAGCAATCCAGCAATGCCAACTTTAAAATCCACATATTATAAGGCTTTACAACCTCATTAAGCTCATATCTGATTCGCGATAACCCTCGTCTTCCCCCTCAACACCCCATGGTCAAAATTAAGCTCCTGCCACACAACATGGGATGGCAGCGTCCGCCCCGCAGCTTCCACCTGCATGTTAACCCTATCGCCCGGGCTGATGGCGGGGTTTTGCCGCCAATCTGCCTCGCAATGCACCCTCTTTGCCAAAAGGGCAAATTTGCGGCGCAAAAACCAATTGCGCATTTCGCGAGGGTTGCCCAAGTTTTGGAAAAACATAGGCAGATTTACAACATATGGATGCTGACCTTGGGCCGACGAAAACCAAGGTGCCGGGTAAAAATGCTCTGACGTTGCAAAAGCGGCCCTATCGCCATGAACTTCAATTTTGCACAGCCCATGCCCCGTCAGCGTCCCCGTCATGTACATGGTGTTAAAACGCAGGTTTGTCAGCGTAAACCCGGGCGGCACCACGATGTGGCCGCCGCTGAAAATGGGCCGCGCCAAGGGTATTGTCACCGGGATGCTGCCCGCAACCTCAATTTCAATACGGTGCATAAGGCCGGGCTCTACGTTTAGGTAGGTTTCCGTCAGCAACACACCGTTGTAAAATGTACCAAGCCCTACTTTCGGCGGCGCATACTGTTTGTCAAAATCCAGCATGTCTACCATATTGCCGGGGGCATCCACAATGTCAACAAAACGTATGCGCCCTTCGCCATCTTCAAGCAGCAGGCACGAGGCCAGTTGCGCGATTATCGTCAGGGCCTCGCGCACCGTCACATTGCCGAAAAAACGCGGCATAAGAGGGCTTGTCTCCATTGACCATGGTATAACAACCTGGAAGCCCGCCTCAGCGGCCACATCCCGGGCCATTCGCCCCAAAGTGTACCTTGAGAATGTGCTTTCCGTCCAGATGCCCGTCCCAAGGTCTGCCGTGCGCCCATATGCCGCAAAGTCCACATATTTTTCCCGCACACGCCAGTTGTCAAGAAAATAATTGCCACAATGTGTCCATTTAGTACTAAAGTCATCTATAACACCCTGTGTATATTCCACCGTCTGCCTCTCACGCAGATGCCGCGCATCGCTTTGGCCGTCAACCACGCTAAAACGCCCCTTGTTAAAGATTTTGAGGCTTAGGCGGTTTTGCGGAAGGGCGGCGCCCAAGGGGTCGGCCTGATGCACGGTGTTTATCTCGGCAATATCCTCGCCATCATAATGCATCACCCGCCCAAAATGTATCTCCGCCACCCGGGCGCGCCTCAGAGGGTTCACCGTGCGCAGTATCGTGATAACAACCCGCGTTGCACCATTTGCGCCCCGCGTCGTGTTAATGTAATTTGCGCTGTTGCCCGCCACCGTCTCATCCAAAAGCAAACCCCCCGAGGCGTTAAACGCCCTAAAACGCACGCTTTCCGCCGCCTCGCCTGTGGTATGGTCAAACATTAAGGATATCAGCGGCAAACTTTGCGGCGAAGAGAAATTGACCGTAATTTCCGGCGGCGTGTTAAAATCGCCACGTATATTTGACATTTGCGAGCTTGCAAAGCCAATTTCCAGCTGGGAATGGGGCGGCGTCACAGGCAGCATAAAGCTGCCGTCAAGCCGCCAAAAATCAGGTTCGAAGGTGGCAATTTTGCCTGTGGTGTGGGAAATGCCGTTTATTAGCTGGTTTGGCCGCGAAAACATGGCCTGGGCCGTCGTCGTCACCGTCGCCCTTTCCTTCACGCCCCGCGGCGCGTCCACAATAGTCACCACAGCGCGGCTTTGCCGCAATATATTTTCATCTCTCAACAAAGACACAAGCCACATCCTTCCACCAAATTTGTCCAGCCGCATCCAAAGCCACCTTGCCGCCGCCGGGCCGGGTATGCATCAGCTTTGTCACCCTAGCGCCGCGCTCTGGGTCATAATACTCCACATTTGCAAAAAATGGCTTGGTGCCGCCTAAAATCCGCTTAAAGCTGGCATTATCAAGCATCCGCCAGCTAGCGGAAATGGCCACTTTCACCGCCACCAAATCTCCTACCAAATTGCCATTGGCGTTACGCTCGAAACTGCCAATGGTTTCGTAACCAATGCTAAAAGTATCGGGAGACGGTAAACGCCCCCCATCAATGTTAATTCCTGTCATACGTCTCCTTCCTATATACGGGAGTGTCGACTAAAGTCGACTAAAGATTCCGACTAAACTCGGGTCGGCGGATTTAAGTCGTAGCTTTAATCATCCCACAAATCTTCCATCCCTCTTTCCGCCCCTTCACACAGCCCTCAATACGTAATGTCGGGTAAACCCGACTAAAAGTAACGGGTAAACCCCACCCGAGTTCAGTCGGAATCTTTAGCCGACTTTAGTCGGCATCACTCCCCCAAGCCTACGTCCAAGCCAGCTTCAAATCCCGCCTTTCCGCCACCTCGCGCAAGTCCTCAATAAGCCCCTCGGCCACCTTCCTGCCATCCAAATACAAATTCACATTGCTCTCACCATGGCCCCTGCCAAAAGCCTGGGACGCCTCAAGCCTCTGTGCCAGCACATTTGCCAAATCCGCCATCCACCCTGTGTTGTTCTCCAGGGGCAGCACCGCCTCGCGGCCACGCTCGCCCACCAGCGCCAGCGTCGGCGCATCCACAATGCCGCCCCGCGCCAGCGCAGGTACATTAGGTATCTTTGGGATATTAAACCCAAAGCTTCCGCCGCCCATCCACGAGGGCATGTCTACCTGAAAGCGGTTAAGGCCACCTATCATGTTGTTTATGCCGCTGATGATGCGGTTGATGATGCCGTTAAAAGCCTGTTTCATGCCCGTCCAGGCATCCTGCCAGCCATCCCGCATCCCGCCCAGCATATCCTGCCACCTATCAGGTATTTCCACGCCAAAGATGCGCCCAAACCCCTCATTGGCCTCTTCCGCGCTCTGCACGGCCCCCGCCAGCATCTCCCGCCAGCCTTCGCCAAACAATCGGCCTCTTTCCCCCGCATCATCAATAGCTCCGCCAAAATCATAAGCGGACGCTTCCAATGCCTCAAAAGGCATCCCTTCCAAGCTTTCCGACGCACCCAGTACAGATTCATCAAAACCCCAAACGCGCTCCGTCAGCCACTCCAGCGCATCCTGCACCATGCCCTGGGCATCAATATTTTCCATAAAGCCCTGTGTCAGCGTCGGCACACGCTCGATAACCCCATCAAAGGCCCCAAACACCCCCGCAAACCCTTCCACAGAAAACTTTCGCGCCACATTGTCCTGAAACCTATCAAACACGCCTTCCAAGGCCCCAACATGCTTCCCCACATTATCAAAGCCCCGCGTCAGCTCCTTCACATTAAGCCGCAAATCCAAATAAACCGCGCCCACATTTGTTCCCGCCATGTTTCACCTCCCAAACGCTTTCTCCAAGGCATCCTGCAACTTGCCCACATCCCAATCCTGCGCCGCAACACGCCCATTCACAAAGCTGCGCCATCTATTACGCACGCCTCGCTCATAATCACCAAATCTTTTAACCACCTCGGGACTTTTTTCCCCACGCACCGCCACAACGCGCCCCAGCGGCGTATCCGGCGCCAGCCCCGAAAGCAGCCGACAAAATTCTCCAAAGGCAATGTCTTCCTTCGCCAGCCTTATGCCATACTGCATCGCAAAGCTGGCCTCTATCAACGCCTTGTCGAAGGCAAAGTCATAATGCGCGTCATCGCAGCCCCTAGCCTTTCTGGCGAAATCGCGCCCGCGCTTCCTCTATCGGCAAATCCTGTATGGCCGCCAAGATGATGACAACAACATCCTGCATCACCCCATAGGGTAGGTCCATGCCCCTTATCTCCTCAAAGCTCTCACCGCCCAGGGCTTCACCGATAATAATCTCAAATTCCGCCCCATCAGCCGCCTTAATGCGCTCGTTTATCCTCTCAAACGCCGACAGGCGGTTATCAATCTCGTAAACCCTGTCACCAATGCGGATTTCAGGCCTTTTAGCCAATTTCTCATTGTCAATTGCATACATCATAACCCCCCTCTAAGCCCTGATATAATCAGGTTTGCCATCTGACATACATTCAAATTCCAAAGCCGCCACATCCGTGGCCCCGCCGCCGTCCGACGCCGTAACATTAACTATACAGTCCATCACGAGCCTGCTGCCGTCAGGAAATTCCGTCTCCAGCACCGTCACAGCCCCATTGCCGTTCTCATAGGCCAGTCCCGCAACATAATCGTTACCCACATCGCCATAATTGCGCTTGCCCGAAAGAGACACTGTTACAGACTTGCTGGTCATCAACCTGCGCACCCAGCCCTCTTGGTCAATGGGATTCCACTGCTCTATCCCATTGTCAAAACTAACGGAAAATGTCTCCATATCACGCACCACAGCCATTTGCGCCTCTGTGGAAGCCCTACCCGCCGTGCCAATTCTAAACTTGATATTATTCACCGGAAAAACCATAATTTACCTCCTCTTCTCCAAATACAAATTAAAATCAATCACTGTCTCAAAAATCCCTTTATCATCCATGCCAAGCCACACAGGCCCCTCGTTCACGGCCATCATAAAGCCCTCGCGCTCTTCATGCCAAAAATCCGCCTCGTCAATAGCCTTGTAAATCTCCACAGACTTCTTCTCCGCCGCCGCGCCATCGCGCCCCCAGCGCACCAAAAGCGTCACACGCACGATATCATACGTGCTATAACCGTTTCCGCCGATGGTACCAACCTTCACCACCCTGCCCTCACGCAAAAACCCGCCGATGGCCCGCGCATTGCTGCGGTTTATCCTATGCGCCGTCACTTCCGCCCCCTCGTGAGGCAAAATCTCCCACAAATATTCCATAACACTGCTAATTTCCATCACTTCACCCCATCAATCTCACAAACACATCCCGCACCATCCCCCGCTTGCCGCCCACGGTATACGCATCAAACCACCGCCCCCCGGCCTGCCTGTTCACCCTTCTATCAAAATTAAATTCCGGATGAAAAAACTTGCGCCGGGCATACACCGTGTCGCTTACAATGGCCGCAACATCCTGCCCCAGCCTTGATGCATCAACATATGTGGCCTCATTTTGCAAATGGCCGCTTTCAAAAGGCATGGTGCCGCTTCTTTGCAAATCCGTCCTAATTTCATGGGCAGTCTGCAACAAGGCCCCGCGGGCCTTCTGCATAATCTGCCTCTCCGTATTCCGGTTGCGCACAAACTTCATTCCCATCACCTGCCCTTTCACGCAGACTAACGCTGGTGTGATGAAAGCTACCATCGGGATTATGCGCAGGCAGCACTTCCAGCACATCAAATTGCCTGCCTTTTGCGCAAAACACCAGCCCGGCATCATGGGCCTCGCCCAAAATACCCGTTAAGTCCTTCGATGTGGTAGCCACCGCCGCAACCTCGCTATGCTGCCCATCACTTTGCTTCTTCACCCTCTTACGCCCGGTAAAAATGCATTTGCCCTGCCAAAGCTGCTTGCCATCGCGCAAAACCTGCGCCGCTGTCACTTCCAAAAACTTTGGATATGGCAGCTTTTGCCATCCATCACGTATCATCATATCAAGCTCCCCCTCATCAATCCCGTTTGCAACAGCGTCAACCATGCCCACATGCCGCATCCCACCGCATCCCATGGCCGCTGCCTGCGCCGCCTCATAGCCACCCGCATATCATGTAGCGAAAACGAATCCACCTCGGCACCGGGCATCACGCCGTTTTGCACCATATGGTCCACCATCAAGCAGCAGGACTTTTTCACGGCCCCCTGCTGAAAGGCCGTCAAATTTTTAAAGCCCACGGCCTGTATGCGGTTATGGGTCAGCGCATCTATCAACACCGAGGCCGCCTCTATCAATCCCTTCAAATCCTCACTTTTGCCCTTGCCACCATACACCTTCTTATAAAAATTTTGCGTCACATACGCCATCTATAACACCCCTTTAAAACCTAAACCACGGAATACACGGAAGGACACGGAAAAACCCTGCACTTATGCACTTTCCGTGTTTTCCGTGAATTCCGTGGTTAGAATAATTTACCTCACATTAACAGCAATGCCGCCAATCCTCGTATCAATAACAAACAAATCCCCATACTGCCTGTTTTGATACAAATATCCATCGCCTTGGGTATGGGTTCCCGGTGCCCATAGCTTGATATAGCTGTGCTTGCTAACCGCAATAACAGAAGACGGCGCAACTAACATCATATGTATCTGGCGGGCGTTTCCGGTAGGCACAAAGCCATCGCTAAAGTCATACTCGCTGCGCATACGGGCCGCCGGCACAACAACAACCTCAACCTCATCCAGCATACGCACCGCGCGCTTTAGGCTGCCGTCCCCATCAACAACATTCATAATGCGGTTAAATTCTGTGGACTGGCTAAGCAGCTTGTTAACAGCCGGTGTCACATACAAAATGCGCCCCGCTTGCGGCACCTCGGCCTCATCCATGCGCTGCATATATTCGTCATAAGCTTCCAGCACATTTTCTTTAGTTAGCTCGCGGTCATCCACCTCGCCGCCCATCTCCACAAAATCCTGATGTATCTTGGATATGCGATAGGCGTCGGTTTCCGGTATGGCGTGCTCTGTCTCAAAAACATTGGTCAAATTCGTCGCCGCCAGCACCTGGTTTGTCTCATCCACGTCCATGCTGTCCACAAAAAACTCCACATTCCTGTCATGGGCCAACACCTTGGTCAAATTTCTGTTGTCCACGGCCTGGCGGTTAAACCCACCGTCGCGGCTGTGGTTTTTATAGCCGCGCAAGCTTAAAAAAGGCAGCTTGATGGTGTTGCCGCCAATAAAGTTAGCATTTTCCGTGGTTAGCCCACTTGTCAAAAGCTCTCTGGTGTACTTTTGCTTCAGCTCGTTGCTAAAAATCGTTGCATAATTCACATTGTTAGACATAAAAAATCCCCCTTAAAATGGTTTATGATACTAATTCTCATTTAAAATCATAGACTGACTGCGCTTCCGCCAAAGCCGCACGCTTAGAGCGTTGCGTGCGTTTTGGCTCCAGCTTGTCACTCTATGTTTTAAATTGAGATTAGTATGATTTGTTGCCAAATATCTTGGCAATTACATCCATCTGGCTTTTCTCCTCGCCAATATCTGCGCCAACCTTCGCCAGCCTAAATCCTGCTGCCTCGGCCTCTTTCTTCTCCTTCTTTTCGCCCTCATCCAGCCTATCCAGCAGCTTCTCCAGCAGCTCGCAAGCATTGTCAAAAGCTTCCTGAAATTCCGTCAGCTTCTCGTCCAAATCCATCTCCTCATACATCCTGCTGCAAAACCTTTCGTACAAATCTTCATACATCTCGTAGTTCTCCTTCATTTCTTCATCTCCTCTTCTTTAAGTCTTTTAACTTCCATCTCCTTCTGCTCCTCACTCCATGTGTTTCCATAAAGCTGCTCCACCGCATTTTCAACGCTGATAACGCCCATCTGCCGCCCTTTGCCAATAGTATCAATTTGCGATTCGAAATTTGGCGCGGCATATTCTCCAAATTCCACCTTGGCAGTGTAAACCTGCGCCCCATTGCCATAAAAGGCATTGTAGGCCGCAACAGAGGCGCAAGCCAGCTGCCCCACCACATCCCGCAGCACGCCTATAATCTTCCCGCGGGTGTAAAGGGTGGCCTTCTCCTTTTCCCGCTGGGCCTCGGCGTTGTCGCGCCGCGACGTGTCAATGCCCAGGGTGGCCGGGGCAATGATGCCTTGCAACGCCAGCGTCACAAAATTGCGGCAGCTTTCCGCCATGGCGGCCGTGTCAATATGAGGCTGCACCACCTTTATGGAATTATCGGCCCCTTCCGCCAAATCCATCTCCGTTTGTATAAACCGAGATTCAAAGGCCGAAAGCCCCATAACGCGCCCATCGTGGGGGTTGCGCGGCAAAAGCCCAATGGGGATATACTTTTGCGCGCGCCCATCACGCAGGGCATCCACCCATTGGGAAAGCACCTCATCCAGCGCATCAAAAGCCCCAATCTTGCCATCAAAAATAGACTTGCCCCGCCCCTCAAATTTAGGATTTTCATCGAAAATCAGCGGTATCGCCAGATTCATGCCCACATTGTGGTCTATAGGCGCAATTTTGCCCATCTCCTGGGCGGGTGCCAAATCAACTTCATTGCCCTGAGCATTAAGCAGGCGATATCCGATGCCATCCTTCCTGTAAATCTCTTCCAGGGTGTAATGCTCATGACCCTTGCTGAAATTTTGCAGAAAAACAACTTCCGTAACGCGCCCGCGGCTGTAATTAAACCGCAGCTTGTCCGCCCCAAAAAATTCTATGATAGGATATGCGGACACAGCCATATCAAAGCTAATTTTAAAGGCCCCATCACCCAACGCCACCGCTTTGCGCACCGCCCGCCCAAGCAAGCGGCCAAAATTGTTTTCGGCAGCAATGGCATCCCAAATTTCCTGCCCTTCCGCACCGGACATGCGCACCCCCAGCAAATCATTCACCGCAATATCGGATATGGTATCCACAATTAACGCCGGCAGGCCGCTGTGTATCTTGCGTATGCCCATATTGCCGCCTGATGCCGCCCAAAAGGACTTGTTGCCGATAAGGTCATCAACGCTGCCATAAAACTGCGCCAGCTCCGACGCATTGCCCCTATACCATACCTTGTTGCGAAAGGCTTCCTTGTTAAAGTCCGCATCGCTTATAATCGACACCGCCGATGCCCCCTGAGGCACTATTTGAAGCCAATTTCTAAACATTTGTTTAAACCACCCCATCCCTAATCACTCCTCTTTAGCTTTGAGTTCAAAAACCTTTAACCACGGAAAGCACAGAGGGACACGGAAAAAACCTTGCCCTTATGCACTTTCCGTGCTTTCCGTGCCTTCCGTGGTTAAAAAGGTTTTATATCAACACTTTCTTCATCGGCACCACCGCATACTCCGCAGAATCCAAGCAATCCAGCGGATAGCTTCCATCATCCGTACGCACCCACACCCCACGGCTTTTCGCCCCTTCATCCCAGGTGGCCCCATAAAAAGCATCAATCCATTCTTCCAGATGCGCCGCCACAAACAGCCGCCCTTGGGCTATCAGCAAAGAAAAAAGACGTATCCTATCAAGGATGCCGTCTTTTTTGTAAGAGGGATGCACAGGTATCGCCAACCCTGCCCGCCGCAAGCCATCATGTAACGCCTGGCGAAACAGCTTTTCAGCAGATTCGCAAAAGATACCACCGCCAAATTGCAAGCCCTCAAAGGCCTTGCACCACTGCACCACCTTCTCCACAATATCCGCAATATAACGCTCGTGGGTCATGCCCGTGCCATCGCCCTGCCTATGATAATACCCATCAACCAGCACCAGCCGCCCATCAGCTGCAATGCCCGCCAGGGTTGCCGCTGTAGCGTCCGTGCCGCCCACATCAATGCCAACAGAAAGCCGCACAAAATCCATGCCCCAGGCCTCGCTTCGGGCAATAACATTGCCGCCGCCAAAGCCCCCGTAAATGGCATTCACCCCGCCGCCGCGCTTGCCCATAACATCAGTTAAAAACCAATTTGACGCCCTGTCATAGCTTTTCATAAGCTCCGCAATGCGCCCGCTGGGCACCGAAAGGTTGTCCATTATGGTAAAATGCCCATAATTAAAACCCTCATTTTCCCCCTTATCCGCCATTTCCTGCTGCCTATCCAAAAAATCCCGATAAAACCAATGGCTGGGCATCTTTGCATTGATGTCAAAAAACGCCGTGCGCTTTCTGCTGGCCAGCGTCCTGTCCAAAGCCTCAAACAAAAAGCTTTTGTGTACCTCATTGGCCTCTGAAATGTAAATAGACCCAAAGGAAACCCCTTTTATCCGCGCCGCGTCATTGCCCTTTTGCCCGCCTTCCACAATAACAATTTTCTCCACGCCGCCGCAGTCCACAAAAAGCGCGGCCTTGCCCTCATACCGCCCCTCGCGGCATCTCCCCGCAAAAAAATACCGCAGGCCAAAGCCGTTGCAATCAATGATATTTAGCCGCGCCGCCGCCATGGTCACTCCCGCCGCCAGATGCAGCTTGTCGGGGTGCCCCTCGATATTCATGGCAAAGGCAATTACATTAAGGATGTTTTTCCCGGCGCGCTTCCCGCCTTCCGCCACATTAAGCCACGATGTAAGGGACTTTTTCAAATACGCGCTTTGCTTGGCCGTAAAATTGGTGTAACTAGCTACGCTCATTCAAAGCAGCTCCCTTCCCGCTCTACAGGGTTATTAATAAGCTCTGCCAGCCGCCCATAGTCAGCCACCGCCCTAATGCCTTCATCCTCTTTGGCCGCTTTCCCCCACTTCTCCGGCATCCTATGCCTCAGCCAAAATTCATAGGCTTTATGGTCCCCCGCCAAGGCCTTGTCAAAAAGCGCGCCTTCTACCATAAAATCTGCCGCCTCTTTGTCAATGCGCAATGCAGCATCAATTTCCTCATGCTCTGCCGCCCATCGCTTCAATTGCGCGGCAGACACGCCAATCTTCCCCGCCACATCCGCCAAACCCTCCCCCTGCCGCCGCCAGCCCGATATCAACGCCAGCCCCTGCGGCACCAGCCACCTGCCAATTTTCTTCCCCAACAAATCTCCCCCCTTCCGCAAATTCGCCATAGAAAAAGAGAAGCCATATATCAGCTTCTCTAATTTTCTATAATACTATAATAACACATCTCAAACTAACATTTCATGTCATCTTTTCAAAAAATGAAAAAACTTTTAACCACGGAAAGCACAGAAGGACACGGAAAAACCCCTGCCTTTATACACTTTCCGTGCTTTCTGTGCTTTCCGTGGTTAAAAAATTAGAGAAGTTATATCAGCTTTTCTAATATTCCATGATACTATAATATCACATCCGAGACTAACATTTCATGTCATCTTTTTAAAAATTGAAAAAAATTACCACGAAAAGCACGAAAGACACGAAAAAACCCCTGATGTCCGTAACTTTTCGCGTTTTTCGTGCTTTTCGTGGTTAAAATTATTTAACATTATGCAAAAAACATCATAACAGAGCTTAAAACCATAATAACAGCCAACCCAACAGCTATCACAGTTGCAATAATTCTCGTCCTGCGCCTTTTTCTAGATTCTCGTGTTTTCATCTCCCACACCCCCGTTCATCACCTGCTTTTTCATCTCAATATTGTGCAAAATATCTTCTAATATATTACGAAAAACCGTCACAATAGGTATGGCCATAATCATCCCCAAAATGCCATAATACGCGCCACCCACAGCAATGCCAATAATTACAATTAGAGGCGGTATCTTCATAGACCCGCCCAAAAGCCGCGGAAAAATAAAGTTGGCGTCAAATTGCTGTATAACAATCAATACCACTGTCGCGATAAGGCCCAGCTGCATCCCATCCGTAAGCATGATAACAATAATAGCGATGATAGTGCCAACTATAGACCCAAAATATGGTATCAAATTCGCAAAGCCTAACATCGGCCCTAGCACGAAGGCATAATTTACGCCCATAATAGATAGTGTAAACGTCATGATGGTGCCCAAAATCATCGCATCTAACACCTGACAAAAAATATATCTCTTAAAATAAATATTAATCTCGCGGCCATATTTTATAAAAGCATCATAAAACTTCCGCGGCGAAAAGGCTTTTAGCAGCCGCGCCGCAAATATCCTTATCCTCTCGCCTTCCAGCAAGAAATAAACAGAGCTGATAATGGCCAACGCCGCCCTAAATACAGACCCCGCAAAGCTCGCCAGCGTATTTATCGCCGTCGTCACATTGTCCATGCTAAAGCCGCCCAATATCTCTTCCACGCTAAGGGTTTCAACGATAGCCGCAAAATCAAAGAAAGGTATGGCCTCGTTTTGGTCCAGTTCCATCAAAAGATATTCAATATCAACCAAAAGCGCGGGTAAAAGCGCTAAAAAGTCTGTAATACTGGCGTAAATTTGCGGCAAAACCACATTCGACAGCAGCACAATCAACAAAACAAAGCCAATATATGTCAGCAACACAGAAAGTCCGCGCTTGCGCCTTTCCACAAAAGGATGCCTAATGCGCATTATCAGCTTCTCCAGCCCCTCTCGCGGGATATTAAGCACATAGGCAATCATAAACCCCCACGCAAAAGGCGCTACCGTCGAAAACAGAAAGCCCACCCATCCAAAAATAGCCGCGCTCTCCGACACAACATGAAACACCACGATAATAATCACAGCCAACAGCAAAATAGACAGCCATGTCTTAAATTGATAAGAATCCATTATGCGCTTCAAAATCCACACCTCTCTTTTTCGCTATCATCCGTCATCCGTCAGGTCAGGATTGATTGATTGATTTATTAGTACTTGATTATTTAAGTGCTTAATTTATTAAGTACTTTATTGCTGCCCATCTCCCGCACATGGCCCGCCAACATATGGACCAACCACATATGGTTTACCTAAACGTGGTACAAACCCTGTCATTCTTACCATTAGCTGCAATTATATTTGGCGGATTACACATTGAGTAGGGGCGACCTGCGGTCGCCCGTTATTCCGACTGCAACGCTGTATGCTCGAGGCTTCGCCTCATCGCATATCCAGGCGACCACAGGTCGCCCCTACATACGGCTTACCTAAACGTGGTACAAACCCCGCTACAATCACACTTCAACCTCAACATCCTTATCAAAAAAGTATATCACCCGCCGCGCCACTTTAATCCCAAAAATTCTCTCCACCGCATATTGGTAAAGCTCCATCTGGGGCAAATGCTGCCGCGCCACATCCGCCACATCGCCATATATCCTCTCTGTCTTATAATCCACAATAACCATCTCTCCATCTTCCTCAAAAACGCAGTCAATCACCCCATGCAGCAGCATTTCCTCGCCCGCCTCGGCCTCATAGGCCATATTAACCATCCCAGGCACTATCGCCGTGGCAAAAGGCATCTCTCGCCGCAAAACATCAGCCCGCCGCATCCTTGCCGCAATGCCCGAATTTAAAAACCGCACAATGCTGTCCACAGGCACAACCGCCGCCTCATCTTCGCTTAAAATCTTTTTGCCGACCAAGTCATCAACAACACTCAGCACATCCGAAGGGGTGCTTTTCGCCATATCTATATGCTCTAAAACCGTGTGGACAATTATGCCTCTACCAGCAGAATCAATCTTGCTGCCGTCTTGCATAAAATCAGGCACAGCAAACTTTTTGGCAGCACCAACCTCATCCCTACCGCCAAATTCTTCCGAATCCACCAAAAACTCCCGATAATACAGCCGCTTAACCTCAGACACCGACATCTTCGCCGGCGCGTAAATCGCCGCCTGATGGGGGTATTCATAGGACAGCCGCCTATAAACTTCATCTCTTAATTCACTTTCATCATAAACCTGCCCACCAAACACATTCTCCATGACCGCAAGCTTTTTCTCCTCTTCCCGCTGATAATCCATTTTGCCGGAAGTTCGTAAATCCCACAAATCATCGCTTTCCTCAGGGGCCGCCCACAATATCCAATCCAAAAACGACTTGCCCTGGGTAGCACCACAAGGCCGCCGACCCTTCGCCGTCCCCACAAAAAACAGCTTCTCCTTAGCCCGTGTCGCCGCCACATACAAAATACGCATCTCTTCCGACACCTGGGCCGCCGCCTTTTTCTTGCCGATAACATAGCGCGCAAAGGTGTTGCTGGTCACACGGCTCTCCAAATCCACGGCCCGAAAGCCCATTCCCAAATCAAAATCTATTATAAAATCTCGCCGCACATCCTGCATATTAAACCGCTTTCCCAAATTACACACAAAAACCACAGGAAATTCCAGTCCCTTGCTTTTATGTATGGACGATATGCGTACCAAATCCTCATTTTCATTGTCAATTTTGGCCTTGGCAAAGCCAAAATCATGCCTTTGCAGCCTCTCGATGTATTTATTAAAATTAAACAGGCCCTTATAGCTGGTTTGCTCGTATTTCGCGGCCTTTTCAAACAGCATCATCAGGTTTGCCCGCCTAATTTTGCCGCCGGGCAATATGCCCACAAAATTGTAAAAATCTGTTTGCTCATACAAATAAAATATCAACTGACTAACCGTGAAAAACGCCGCTTTTTCGCGCCATAGGGCCAGCTTCTCCAAAAAATCTTTCACTTTAACACGAAGACTATCATCCTCGCCAACCTCATCATACGCCCGCAACGCCGTATAAAAATCCGTACCCACCGCCGCCTTGCGCACTTCCACCAACTCATCGGGGCTAAATCTAAATATAGCAGAATACAGCACGCATGTCAAAGGTATGTCCTGCCGCGGATTGTCAATAATTTGCAGCAATGCCAGTATCACCATAACTTCCTGGGCCAAAAAATAATCGTCATCACTGCCCGAAAACGCAGGGATGTCGTGGTTTTTCAGCTCCTGGGCAAACACTTGGGCCGCCACCGCGCTGCGCAGCAACACCACAATATCACGATATCTAATATCCCGCGTGCCATCCCCTTCCCGCACCTGAAACTTTCCATCAACCAGCCCGCGAATATGCGCCGCCACGGCCTTGCCTTCCGTCTCGGCTGTCGTAAGCTCCAACAAAACTTCGCTTTCATCACTGTCTTCTTCACCATCCGCGCCATCATCCTCCACAACATGCAGCACCGTACGAAAATCCTGCCCTAACACTTCGCTAAATTCGGCACCAAATTGCAATGCCGCATTGCCGTCATATTCCACACCGCCCACATCAGCCGACATCAGTCGCGTGAACAGCCAATTTACAGAATTTATAACTTCTCCCCGGCTTCTAAAATTCTTCGCTAAATGTATAAGCTTCCCTTCGCCATCGTCCCTCAAATATCTATCATACTTCTCAACAAAAATCTGTGGCCGCGCCATGCGAAATTGATAGATACACTGCTTCACATCCCCCACCATAAAGCGATTTTGGCCCTGGGACACCGCCGCCAAAATAATCTCCTGTATCACGCTTAAATCCTGATATTCGTCAATAAAAATTTCATCAAATTCTGCCGCAACTTCCGCCGCTTCCGCCGTCAATTGGCCATCTTCCGCCAAAATCTGCAAACAAAAGTGCTCAAAATCAGCAAAATCAGCGATATTTTTCTCTTTTTTGGTTTCACCATATTTCTTCGCAAAATCCAAAACTACTTGGGATAGGGCCTGCACATTGTCATAATTATCTGCCAAATCCTGCACCATCAGCCTGGGCCTCTTCACAGCCGCCCCCCGCAAATCCTCAACGCTTTTCTTATATTCATCACGTATTTCCATTATGCGCTCTTTGGCTTCCTCGCTGCCCTCTTGGTTTTTCGCCCCAACAAGGCTACCAAATCCAAAGCTCAACTTTTCGCAAAACACATCAAAACCAATCTCAAGTGCCGCCACCAATCCCTCAATATTTTCCAAATCCGCAGCCAAAACTTCCCCATATTTCCTATGCAAAGCAGGATGCCGCGCCAATTTCAGCCCTTCGGCCATGCTTTCCATCGCAGCCCGCAAAGCCCCGCCCGCATATTCCCGAAAATACCCATACCACACGGTGCCCTCAATGCCGCTTTCCCCGCGATAGGCCTCAGCAGCACCCGCCAGCCACCCCCCAGGGTCAGGACACGCCCGGGTAAATTCATAAACATCCAAAACCAGCCTGCGAAAATTATCATCTCGCACGCCGTGGTCAAAAATCTGCGCAAGCCTCACAAATTCAGGCTTCTCGCCCCAGTCATAATAGCTTTGATAGCGCTCCTCAAACAGCCCGTCCAATATCTCCGCCTTCAAAAGCTCTATCTCCGCCCCATCAGCCACGCGAAACCCGGGGTCCATATCAATTTTATGGAAAAACCGCCGCGCCACCGACAAGCAAAATGAATGTATCGTTGTGATGGATGATTTGCTCATCAAAGCCATCTGCTTGCGCAAATTGGCATCATGGGGACTGGCCTTAATGCGCGCATTAAGCTCTTTCGACACCCTCTCACGCATCTGCTGCGCCGCCGCCTCGGTAAAAGTAACAACAAGCAGCCTGTCAATATCAACAGGCTCATCCCCAGTAACTATTCGCAAAACCCGCTCCACTAGCACAGCCGTCTTGCCACTGCCGGCCCCGGCACTAACCAGCACATCGCAGCCCCGCGCCCCAATGGCCCTATTTTGCTCATCCGTAAATCTCACTTGACAACACATTCCCCTTATGTTACAATATATTTAACAGGCAACCGCAAAAGCGGCGGCCGTCAACCATGGGATTATTCAATAAAATAACCGCTCAGTTTTCGAGGCCTAAGCGGTTATTTTCCTTTTCCGGAAAATTTATCTGCTATGTAAATCATCAGCTTTATCATCGTCATGACAAAAGTCACAGCTAAAAAGATAATTACGATAATCTCGTACGCAGACACAGCCTCACCCCCTTTCGGAAGGCGGCCACCGCTTTTGCTTTTGGATTGCCCTGCAATCACTATACCACATGATCCGCTAATTTGCAAGGATATGGTGCTTTATTAACTTCTTTTTGCAGTCCTTCTTGACAATGTAATTTCCTTATGTTACAATATATTTAACAGGCAACCGCAAAAGCGGCGGCCGTCCAATTAAGAAGTTTTAGTTTTTGAGTTGCCCCAAAAATAACCGCTCAGTTTTTCAGGCCGTGGCGGTTATTTTCCTTTTCCGGAAAATCTATCCGCTATGTAAATCATCAATTTTGTCATCGGCTGCCCCACAGACATAATATCACAAACTATGCCAGCTTGCAAGGATGTAGGTATATTCTCGCTACCATTCCCTCTCCCACAATTCCCTATTACACACGGTTTCAAACCCTATCGCGGCATAAAACTCCATGTCGCCGCCAAAGCAATATTTCGCCCCCAGCTCCTTCGTCTTCTTCATGGCCTCTGTCAGCGCAACTTCCGCCAGCCCCAGCCGCCGATATTTGGGCACAGTGGCCAACGGCTCTAAATACGCGTATTTATTGGCTTCATCAAACCACATCCCAAGGGCACAGGCATATTCCCCATCAGGTGCCACAACAACCGTCATCAGCCACATATCCGCCCGGGGCGCATTGCACAAAAAGGCCGTGCCATCCACACTATCGTCATCAGGCTCGCCCTCATGGTTAAATCCCTTCCACCAGCACCGTCTCAGCTTCAAATGGTCAACATTCGTCCCGTCAATCAGCGTAAAACCTTCCGGCAATGCCCTCTGGGAAAACGGCTTGGCATAATCAAAAGCCATTATCCCATCGGTATATACAGCCGCGTAACCCCTAGCTTTAAGCATCTCCTGCTTGCCTGTCTCTTTGTCCGTAATCCACACTTTCAGACTTTCCTTGCCCTCTTTTGCTACGGACAGTTCTTTTTCAGCCCACGTCAGCATCTCAGGCAACAACGCCTCATATCCCTTCCTAACATGCATATGACAATCACCCATCTTCATCTCATAACAAACAATACTCACAACATTGCCGCCATCTTCCCAAAGCTCAAAGCGATGGGTTTTGAAATAATCAAAATGGCTATGCATATGCGCGTATTCAAAATACTGAGGCAGCAAATAGCTGTTTAGCGTCACAGGGTCGTATGTCTCTTGCAAAAAGCGATAAACCCTCTCAAAATCCGTTAAAATCTTATATCTTCTCTGCGTTATATTCATTTCGTAAAAACTCCTCTATCATTGTAAAATCAGCCTGCAACGCCCCTTGCGCCGCCAGACCCTTGCCGCCGCCTTTGCCGCCCAACTCTGTGTTAAGTCTACCTACAAAGTCCTGCAAACTCTCAGCATCATCCCGCCCACAAGCATAATATCGCCACACATCGCCACTTTTGGACAGTACAACCGCCATCTTCGCCCGCGCCACCACCATATCAGCAAAGCGCCGCATATCATCAGCATCCAGTCCATCTTCACAAAACCACGCAAAGCCGCTATCCAAAGCAACTTGCGCAGCCCGCATCTCAAAAATACGGTTTTTCAGGCCACCAATCTCCTTCTTCAAGGCCGCGCCGCCGCTAAGCAGCTTTTCAACCGCCCCCACGCATTTATCAGTCTCCGCCGATGCCAGCCGCGAAATTTCCCGCACAATATCATGTTTACGCCCATAGTCCCAAGCCGCATCCCTTCCGCAAAACACCGTCAGCCGCACGCCGCCCTTATATTTCTGCGTCGAAACCACCTTCACAACGCCAACTTCCAGCGTGTTGGCCGTATGCAGCCCGGCACAAGCGCAAAGGTCGTACCCCTCAATGCTTACCAGCCGCACCTCATCATCATCGGCAAATTCCCGCTTCGCACGCACGTCAAGCCCCCCAAGGCCACTGCCCGCCACGCCGCTAATATCAACATCCACCGCCGCCATCACAGCCTCATTGGCAAGCCTTTCCATCTCTTCCACCGCATCGGCGTCCAAAGCCACATCCAAATCCATAGTAAATCCCCGCTCGGACATGCTCATGTGAAAACCCACATTTGTAGCGCCCCAACGGCTTTTCGCCAACCCCGAAAGCAGATGCTCGCCTGTATGATTTTGCATAAAGGCAAAGCGCCGCGCAAAGTCCACCTGGCCGCGCACCTCGCCACCCACAGCAAATGGCAACACATCGCCTTCCACAATATGCCAAATTAGCCCCTCGCGGCTATAGCACTCCACAACCCGCACACCGCCCAGCGTCCCAATATCACAGGGCTGCCCGCCGCCGCCGGGATAAAAACATGTCCCATCCAGCAAAATCTTCCAGCCGCCCTCAGCCTTCCCACAAGCCAACACCACTGCCGCAAAATTCCTTTTATATGCCGATTCATAATACATTTTCATCGTTTTTTCCATAATCAATCACCTCTCGCTTGCTTTTAATCTTATCCAAAGCAAAGACAATTGTCAAGGATGAAAATTTATGATATACTTGATAAATCAAGACTTCAAGGAGACTATTATGCGCATTGGAACAGGCTATGATGTCCACAAACTGGCTCCGGGCCGAAAGCTAATCCTCGGCGGGGTTGAAATTCCCTATCATCTCGGCCTTTTGGGCCATTCTGACGCCGATGTCCTCACCCACGCCATCATCGACGCCCTTCTGGGTGCCGCAAAGCTGGGCGACATCGGCCGCAATTTCCCCGACGATAACGATAGCTATCGCGATATCGACAGTTCAATTTTGCTGCGCGAAACGATGCAAATGCTGCGCGCAAAAGGCTACAAAATAGTCAACATAGATGCCACCGTCGTTGCCCAAAGGCCCAAGCTGGCACCACATATAACCGAAATGGAAGAGGTCCTCGCAAAGCACCTGGAAATAGACCCCAGCTGCATCAACATCAAAGCCACCACCGAAGAAAGCCTAGGCTTTACAGGCGCAGGCATGGGCATGTCTGCCCACGCGGTTTGCCTAATTAAGGAAGGTATCCAATGAAAATTTACAACACCCTAACACGCAAAAAAGAGGATTTTGTCCCAATCCAGCCCAAACACGCGGGCATATACATCTGCGGCCCCACCGTTTACAATTTTATCCACATCGGCAATGCCCGCCCCTATGTGGTTTTTGACGTGCTGCGCCGCTATCTCACCCACCAGGGCTACACCGTAAATTACGTCCAAAATTTTACAGATATTGACGACAGAATCATCGCCCAAGCTAACGAGCAGGACGTGGACTTTCTGCAAATTTCCAACCGCTATATCACAGAATTTTTTACCGACACCGACGGCCTTAACATAGCCCGCGCAACCCACTATCCCCGCGTAACCGAGGAAATTCCCGGCATCATCGCCCTTGTGCAGCATCTCATCACCCGCGGCTACGCCTACGAAGTGGCCGGCACCGTCTATTTCTGCGCCCCCAAGGCCGACAATTACGGAAAGCTATCCAAGAAAAACATCGAGGATCTTGAAGCCGGTGCCCGGGTTGAAATTAACGCCGACAAGCAAAATCCATCCGACTTTGTGCTTTGGAAGGCCGCCAAAGAAGGCGAGCCCAGCTGGCCCAGCCCTTGGGGCGATGGCCGCCCCGGCTGGCATATAGAATGTTCCGTCATGGCCCGCAAATACATCGGCAAAACCGTGGACATCCACGCCGGCGGCGTTGACCTTATCTTTCCCCACCACGAAAACGAAATAGCCCAAAGCGAGGCCGAAATGGAAGGCCCCTTTGTAAATTATTGGATGCACAACGGCATGTTGCTGCTTGATAACAAAAAAATGTCAAAGTCCGAAGGCAATTTCTTCCTCGTCCGCGAGGTAGCCGAAAAATATTCCTACGAAGTGGCTCGTTTTTACCTACTTTCCGGGCATTACCGTATGCCCCTTAATTTTAGCGAAGAGCTAATACAGGCCGCCGCAAATGGCGTAGAGCGCATACGCAATTGCAAAACCAACCTAACAGACGCGCTGCAAAACCCACAAGGCACCCAAACCCTTGATGCAACCCCCTTTCGCGCGGACTTTTTGGCCGCCCTAGCAGACGACCTTAACACCGCCAACGCCATCACCGCCCTCTTCGACCTTGTGAAATTCGCCAATATCAACATTTCCACGGCCTCGGCGCAGTCCCTGCAAGCCCTGCTTGACGAAATGCATTTTATGGCAGAAATTTTGGGCCTAAACCTCTCGGCCACCGAAAACAAAGGCGACACCGCCGAAATTGAGGCTCTAATAGAGCAACGCAACGCCTCCAAGGCCGCCAAAAACTGGGCCGCCGCCGATGAAATCCGCGATGCCCTAGCAAACATGGGCGTCATCATCAAAGATACCCGGGAAGGGACGAAATGGCATTATGCTCAAAATTAGGCTTTTCTTCAAGAAAAAACGCTTGATTTATGTCGGTCTGATTGTCGGTACAATTATAGGTGCATTGATCATTTTCGAGATTACTGGCGTAAGCACAGAAAATACATGGCTGGGCGCAGTTAGCATGACTATTATCTTTTTAACAATTGCCAAAATACTACACAACATCCTTAATCATTTTGGCTGTCATTGTCGCTAATGTAACATTTTTTGCATGTGGAGGAATGTATTGATGGAAGTACCAACTCGTTATTTTAGGCCTGACCCGCAATCCCAAATCCTAGATGCAATCGACAAAGGTCAAGCCGCCCCACACAATTACTCCCCTCTAAACCTGGCCTACATCGGCGATGCCGTATACTCTTTGCTGGTTCGCACGCGCCTCGTCACCCAAGCCAACCGCCCAACCCACGCCCTAAACAAAGCCGCCACCGCCAAAGTAAAAGCCACAGACCAATCCGCAAACTACTACAAGTTGCAGACGCATCTTACCGAAGAAGAGCTATCCGTATTAAAACGCGGACGCAACGCCAGCCCCGCCACAAAGGCTAAAAGTGCCTCTTATGCAGACTATCGCAACGCCACGGGCCTTGAAGCCCTTTTCGGCTACCTCTATCTAGAGGGCCAAACCGCACGAATTTTGGAGTTATTTGACATATGTTGGAGTGATTCTAATGAAGAGAGAATTTAAAAGAGACTTTAAAAAAGACCAAAATGGCGATGAAAACAACACCCCGCTTACCATAGCGGGCCGTAATGCCGTCATGGAAGCCATAAAGGCCGGCAAGCCCATACACCGCCTTTACGTGAAGAAGGGCGAAATTGAGGGCAGCCTGCGGGCAATTGTCGCTAAGGCAAAGGACGCGGGCATTGTCACCAGCTTTGTGCCAAAGGACAAGCTGGATGATATGGCAGAAAACGGTAAACATCAAGGAGTCCTCGCCACTGTCCCTGCCTATGACTATGCCGACCTTTCAGAGGTGATGGTGAAAATAGCGCGCAACGGCGAAACCCCCTTCCTCATCATCCTCGACAAAATTTACGACCCTCACAACTTCGGCGCCATCATCCGCACGGCCCTGGCTTGCGGCGCCCACGCCGTCATCGTCCCAAAACGCCGCAGCGTCGGCATTACAGCCACAGTTGTCACCGCTTCAGCCGGTGCCGTAGAGCATATGCCCGTCTGTCGCGTTGCCAACATTTCCCAAACAATTGAGGCTCTAAAAAAATCCGGTATCTGGATTGTAGGCGCGGATGTCACAGGCCAAAGCCTTTACGGCGCGCCGCTGACGGGGCCAATGGCCCTTGTTATCGGCAACGAAGGCGAAGGCATCTCCCGCCTCGTCAAAGACAATTGCGACTTTTTGGTGGCCATCCCCATGCCAGGCGCAATGTCGTCTCTCAACGCTTCCGTGGCCGCCGCCGTTTGCATGTACGAAATAGTTCGGCGAAAGCAATGAGGTCCGCCGCCGCAAATATCCGAAATTTCGACTTTCTCCTCGTGGATGGCTACAACATAATCCACGATTGGGAGCTTTTAACCAACCTCGCAGAAATTTCCTTGGAATTTGCCCGGGACAAGCTGATAGCCATGGTTGCTAACTATCAGGGCTTTAAAGACATCGACATCATCATCGTCTTTGACGCCCACAAAATACGCCATGGCCACGAAAATGTGATAAAATACGGCAATGTCACCACCGTCTACACCCAGGAATTTGAAACCGCCGACGCTTACATAGAGCGCACCATCCAAGACCTTACAAACAAGGCCAGGCCTTACCGCGTGGCCGTTGCTACTTCCGACCATATCGAGCAAGTCATCATCATGGCCAAAGGTGCCATCCGCCTTTCCGCCGCGGACTTTCTAACGGAAATTGAGGCCACCGAGGCCGAAATACGCCGCAAAATAGCCGCCGCGCGTCCTGTCAAAAACAACCAACTGCTGGACAACCTAGACCCCACAATGGCCACCTGGCTGGAAACCGCCCGCCTAAAAAAGGAGCTTTAACATGCCCGCCAAGCACCGAAAAATGCTGACAGACTGGCAAGCCCCCTATATCATGCCGCTGCTGCGCCTAATTGAAACCCAAAGCAAAACAACCATCGCCAATTGGTGCATAGACTACGCCGAAGGGCGCATCCTGCCAATATATGAAACCGCATATCCGGAGGATACGCGCCCCAAAGACGCCATCGCCGCCGCGCGCAAATGGCTAAGCGGCGAAATAAAGCTGCCCGAAGCAAAAAAGATTATCCTGGCTTGTCACGCTGCCGCAGGCGAAGCCGAAGAAGCCCCCGCAGCCCAAGCCGCCGCAAGGACTATCGCCCAATGTGCATCCAGCATCCATGCCGCCGCCCATTGCGCTGCCCTGATGTTTTACGGAGCCGTGGCCGTGGCCTACGACACTTTGGGTGTCAATGCGGACTGGGATAAGATACTGGAAGTTGCAGAAATCGAATGTGGACTAATGCAAGCCGCATTACAAGGTGTAGCCATAGAAAACGAGCCAAATCCAGCGAAAATCAACTGGAATTGCTAACGAAGCGAAGGGGGAGATTTTTTTGAACCACGAAAAGCACGAAAACCACGAAAAAATCTTGTTTAAGGACGAGGTCTACCAAATCCAAGGGGCTATTTATGATGTTTATAGAGAAATGGGTAGCGGGTTTCTTAGAGCTATCTATCAAGAATGCATGGAAAGAGAGCTAATTCTGCGCCAAATTCCCTTTGTGTCCCAAAAGCCATTAGAACTTTCTTACAAAGGCAAGCCCTTGGCATCGCGATATGCGCCTGATTTGATATGCTTTGCCAAAATAATTGTTGAGATAAAGGCTGCAAAAACAATTGGCCCAGAGCACCAAGCGCAATTGCTAAACTATCTAAAAGCTACTTCAATGAAGTTGGGCTTAATTGTGAATTTTGGCGCATACCCAAAGGCACAAATACAGAGAATGATAAATACATAACCCCAGCGTTTTTCAGTGACGGAGAGCACAAAAGCCACACGCCCCCTTTCGTGTTTTTCGTGTTTTTCGTGGTAAATTGAATGAAAGGTTGTTATCATGAATCAATACCAATCCCTTTCAGACGAAGACCTAGCCGCCCTGGCCGCCGCCAACAACACTGCCGCCGCCGAGGCTCTTTTGCTGCGCTACAAAAATTTCGTAAAAAAAATAGTGCGTCCCTATTTCATCATGGGTGCCGACCGTGAAGACCTTATCCAAGAAGGCATGATAGGCCTACACAAGGCCATCGGCAGCTATAGCTGCCATCACGAAAAAGCCACCAGTTTTGCATCCTATGCCGCCACTTGCATCAAAAACCAAATTATGACAGCAATAAAAAACGCCGCACGCAAAAAGCACGGCCCTCTAAACACCTATATCTCCATTGACAATGAAAACCCCGACATCTTCTACATCATAGACAACAGCCACAACCCCGAAAAAGTCCTCATCTACCGCGAAAGCGTCCAAACCTTTGAAAACGCCGTAAATACCACCCTCTCAAATCTAGAATCTACCATCCTGCGCCACTTCCTCGCAGGCCTATCCTACGCCGAAATAAGCGAAAAGCTAGATATCACCACAAAATCCGTAGACAACGCCCTTTTCCGCATTCGCCGCAAAATAGCCAAATCTATAGAATCATCATAGGCTCTTCTCACCTATTTTTCACAATATACACCACCAAGCCTGCAATAACAATCATCCCGCCCAACACGGTCTGCATTTGCGGTATCTCCGACAGAATGATAACCGCCAAAACACTGGCAAAAAGCGGCTCGCACAGCGTTGCAAGAGACACAAGAGAAGCCCCATGAAATTTTACCAGCAAATTATACAAAGTATGCCCGCCAACAGAGCAAACCAGCGCCAGCGCCGCTATAATCGCAAAATCGCCCGCGCTATACGGCGCCAGCGGCTGGGCAAACAAAAGGCACAGCGCAAGCAATATCACCGCCGACGCCCCATACACCAAAAAGGCATATTCCGCAGTATCCACCCGCTTTCGCACCTCTTGTCCAATTATCAAATAAAACGAAACCGTCACCGCCCCTGCCAAAGCAAGCAAATTGCCCGGCAGCGTCGCAAGGTCTCCCCCATCTCCCGCCCCCATGGTAATTATAATCGTGCCCGCAATGGCCGTGCCCAAACAAAGCAGCAATGTCTTGCCCGGCTTTTTCTTAAAAAACGCCGCATTTATCACCGCCACAAAAATAGGGCTGCACGAAACCAGCACCGTAGATGCCATCACGGATGTCATGGAAAGAGACGCTATCCACGTGGCAAAATGCAAGGCAAGGGCCAAGCCCGACAGCCCGCACAACATCAAATCCCGCCGGCTTATCCCGCCCAATTTGCTTTTACGATAAACCAATGGCATCGCCAAAAACCCCGTAGCTATAGCCATGCGATAAAAGGCAATAACCAGCGGCGGCATAATTGACAGCCGTATAAATATCGACGACGCCGACGTAAACAACACGGCAGCCAGTACCAAATATTGCGGGGGCGTTTTTGTCATCATTCAAACCTCGTCAGCAATATCTCCTCTAAAAATATGGAAAAATACCGCATGTTCGTGTCAATCTTCCCGGGCCATCTCTCATTTATGTAATGAATACAATCCTGCGGAGTATGCAGCACGCGCGTTCCCCAACGGCCATCTCCCAGATTATCCATTCCAGCCATAAACACCACAGTATAACCCGCCAGAAAAAATGGCAAATGATCACTTCCGCTATTAACAAGCCCCGGCGCGGCAATAATTTCAACCCCATGGGCCTCATGCATCAAATGCGCTATCTCATCCACCTGCCGCGTAATATCATCTTCCGAATGACTTTCCCACGACCTCGTGGCATTCATTACCTGCACAGCGGCTGCATATTTCAAATAGGGCCCTTCAAACAACACATCCGCGTTCACCATCACCACAAGATTTTCTCGCTCTTGCTCCGTTAAAGAATACATATAAAAATGCGCGCCCAAAATCCCAACTTCTTCGGCCCCAAAAAACACATACACAAGGGTGTGATAATTATCCTCGTTTAACATCCTCTGGGCGCTTTCCAAGAGCAGTGCCGTGCCTGAAGCGTTATCACTGGCCCCGGGATAAGGAAATGTATCATAATGGGCACCAACAATTATCTTGCGCTCTGTCTGTCCCGGCACCGTCAATATAACATTTTGACTAATCTGTGTCTCACGTGGCGCACGCTGGCCCAGTGCCACTGCCGACGCCACCATCTCCCAAGACATGCCCCTAGCAAATCGCGTATCGCTAACCTGCTCCCACGTAAATTCCTGCACCTCAATATTCTCCCAGGCATGTCCCATGGCCAAAAGCTCTTCCACCAGCCAGGCCGCCGCCTCTTTCTCACGATATGTAAATGGACTGCGCCCATATAAGTTATCGCTCATAAATTCTATGTGATTAACTGCAATTATCCCATGAGGCACATAATACGCCAAATGCTGGGGCTGCCTAATATCCGCAAAATTCGCAAAAGCCCAAGGGCCGTATTCTTCGGCCTCTGGCTCAGCAATCACAGTCTCATAAACATCAAGCTCAGGCTCCCGGGCGCCATCACATGCCATCAGCATAGCTGCCGCCACAATCAAAACCAAAAACATCCATTTATATCTCATGCTACATCCCTCTGCAAGCATCACTCAAACCTCGTCAGCAATATCTCCTCTAAAAATATCGAAAAATATCTCATATTTGTGTCAATCTTCCCGGGCCATCTCTCGTTTATATAATGAAAGCAGTCCTGGGGCGTATGCAGCACCCGCAAATTCCAGTCTCCGCCATCCGGCCTATCCACGCCAAACAGCACCACCACAGTATAGCCCCTTTGCTTATACACAAGATGGTCGCTGCCGGCAAAAATAATGTCGGGCTCTTCCGCAATTTCAACCCCATGGTCTTCCGCAATTTGCCGCGCTATCTCACCTACCCGCTGGGTGATATCGTTTTGCATAAGCCGCCCGCCAGTTTGCTGCGCCGCAGCATACACCATATACGGCCCCTCAAACAACACATCCGCGTTAACCATCATAACAATATTGGCCCGTTGCTCTTGGGGCATCGTCCGTATATGAAAATACGCCCCTAAAAGCCCAACTTCCTCGGCCCCAAAAAACACATACACAAGGGTGTGATAATTATCCTCGTTTAACATCCTCTGGGCACTTTCCAAAAGCAATGCCGCGCCCGATGCATTATCACTGGCCCCGGGATATGGCAGCGTATCATAATGGGCCCCTACAATTATCTTGCGCTCTGTCTGTCCCGGCACCGTCAATATAACGTTTTGGCTCGTCTGCGTCTCCCTAGGCTCACGCTCGCCCAATATCCGCTCTGAAGTTATACCATACCAATCCCTGCCCCAGGTAAAAGGTGCCGTTCTAACCTGCTCCCACGTAAATTCCTGCACCTCAATATTCTCCCAGGCATGTCCCATGGCCAAAAGCTCTTCCACAATCCAAGCCGCCGCCTCTTTCTCACGATATGTAAATGGACTGCGCCCATATAAGTTATCGCTCATAAATTCGATATGATTAACCGCAATTTGCCCATGAGGCACATAGTGCGCCAAATGCTGCGGCTGCCTAATATCCGCAAAGTTTGCAAAAGCCCAAGGGCCATCCTCTTCAACCCCTTGATAGCCCTCATCTTCGGCTTCATATCCCTCTTCAATTTCGTCTTCCTCTTCGTCTACAATTGGCTCAGGTGTAGGCGTTGGGGTCGGCGTTGGGGTGGCTTCCGCAATAATCCCAACCGGCCCGGACATCACCTCATACCCGCCGCCACAAGCCGCAAGCATCGCCGCCACAAGCAAAATAAAAGCCAATATCATCCATTTGTATTTCATAATTCCACTCCTCTCATGAATATTCAGTTATGTCAAGCTCAAATCATCTGCAAGGCTTCATGGATTGCTTCGGCCCTGCACTGCATCATAATCCAGCTATATTTGGCCTCGTAATGACAATTCAACTATCGCGGACTTCCGGCAGCAATACAACGTTCAACCGTCATTGCGAGGCCAACGTCAAGTCAAAAAACCAACACAGCCCAAGGCCGAAGCAATCCAGACAACGTCAATATCAAATTTATACACATCGGCCAACTGGATTGCTTCGGCCTTGCACCATATCATAATTCAACTACCA
>Ga0123355_10001797_pt1 | contig 30039 bp, 15 predicted proteins | sample TergutEmb28metaG_3_FD_89872 | JGI IMG/M metagenome (GOLD analysis project Ga0123355, IMG submission 89872) | Embiratermes neotenicus P1 segment gut microbial communities from Petit-Saut dam, French Guiana - Emb289 P1 | ecosystem: Host-associated > Arthropoda: Insects > Digestive system > Gut ... | reverse complement strand
TTACTTACTTACTCCATGGTGCAGAGTCCTTCTTGAGAAGCTAAATGGTTTGCAGCTAGTCAAGAAATTCCCCGCATTTCACGGAACCCGAAGGTTCATTACCGCACTCACAAGCGTCCGCCAACTGTCTTTATCCTGGGCCAGCCCAATTCAGTCCACATACCCACATCCCACCTCCTGGAGATCCACCCTAATATTATCCACACATCTACGCCTAGGTCTCCCCAGTGGTCTGCCTTCCCTCCGGTTTCCCCAGCAAAGTTCAATAAATTGTTCTTCTTTTATATAAACCGAAAATTCATTATTGCAGTAAAAATAACCCGCAGTTGGTCCGTTTCGTGATCTGATTGTATCCGCTGCATACCTTATCACCATGTTTTATCTAAGATCTATGTAAAAATTATCCTGCCATATATGGTTATGTCTTCGAAATGATCTCATTGTTTCAGATGTTTTGACAATATTTTCTATTCATTTTTTAGATAATGCACGCGTATTATAAAAATAGTTCATCTGAGTGTAGGGTATTTAAAGTAAAACCTGTATCTAGAATTTGTTCCCTAATGCTAGAAATATCGTTTGCGAGGAGTTTCGTATTTTGAGAAATACTGTACGAGTTGCAGCAGAGTAATCTGCCGCACTTGTGTACTTCTTATTCTCAATGCCTGAAATGACGTAAATCGGTTTTGAGAGACGCTCGAGTTGAAAGTAAGCTCATTAAATTCTCATCCAGACGACGAGTGTTTCTTTCATGATTTTAGCAAGAAGTTCTGCAACACGTAGCTTCTAATGTCACCAGAATAGAAGCTTATTTATCTCCTTGCAAGAACTTCAGGAGACAAGCTTATTGACTAATCATCAGTATTGCAAAGGTAATATCTGTCAGTTGAACGTATAGTACAGCGGTTCTAAGTATGTCAGGATTTCGTTTCCTCTAAGTTCCACTATTTTCACTCTCGTGTAGGAGCTGGCTTATTTTTGAGAAGTCAGGATGATTCAAAGTAAGCTGTTCATATTTGGAGGGAGCAGTTTTTATTTGTTTGGCTTCTGCCTGTTGATTAGAAATATTCGTAGCTTAATTGTCTTTTTAAAAGGACGAAATTAGGTTTATGACAAAACCTATTCTGTACAGCCTATACAAGATTATGAATCGTGCGTTGGGAGGTGATGTGGAAGTTTCTGAAGTAGGGGGGTGTTTCTACAGCTGGCCTAAAGTCGCCACGGATATACCGAGGTCTGCTGTCCGTGGGCTCTTTCCTATGCAGTGCTCAGATTTCTATTCATTTTAAATCGGCCCTCTGTCTTTTCGTATGTTGAATGAAGTAGAAATAAAAGAAATGGTCTTTTGTGACCACTGTGCCGGCCGTAGAACTAGCGCCGAATATCAATTCCTGGTTGATCTGCCAGTATTCACACGCTCGGTCCAAGCCCTGCACGCCTGAGTCCAAGTCACGTGAGAGTGAAACCAAGGGTGGTTTTATAAATCAGTCGCGTTTTCTTAGTTGGTGGACAGTTACTTACATAACTGTGATATTCCTAGGGTTAATGTGCTACCGAGACCATACACGAAGTCTTATCCAGAATTCCTTGAGCTCACGGATAGGACCGAGAACGGCAGATTACAGCTCTCTGCCACTTGATTTCTTACTACTGTTATACCCTACGTCAAAATGTTCACTTTTGCGATCATTGCCTTCTGCGTTGCTTCTCAGCGTGTTTTATCTGTTGCGTTTCATACGCAAGCTGGGATTTTCTTACGGTTAATGTGACGGAACACAGTGTTTACTTTACGTTTTCCTTCACTTGAAAACTGCACCCGGAAAAGCCTGGGTGCTTAGAACAGCATTCGGTAACAGTATCATTGCCAAGGCACTTATTTCTATTTCGTGTTCTCGATCCAGACATGGAAAAATTTAGCTGGGAATAATAAGTGTTCAGGTCGTCCCTCCTCAAGCTGCATGAATGAAAACGTAGAAGAGATGGCAAATTCATCGACACTTGTCAACGAAAAACCATCTTCGAGACATCTGGCAGGTTAGGCTTCTTGTATGGAATAAGTCAAGTGATTATATGGGAGGTCTTGAATATGTGGACGATGTCTGCAAGATGTGTGCTTCTGTTGCTGTCCGATAAGCAGTAGCAGTGACAATTTTTGGCCGCTAAAAGGACGGGTCTTTTTCGTCAACCTCTTCACTCTTACTCGCTTTATTTGGCCCCCTTGTGACTTTCTGTTCTTTCCGAGAACGGAGTTAGAACTCCGAAAACTTAGTTTGCAGGATGTCCCTGCAACGCTTGCGAAATCGTTGACGGTGATACAGGTGATTCAAAATATAAATATATGCATAAATATGTATACATATATATGCATTGCGCTTTCGTCTTGGTCTTGGAAGTTGGAGTTGCGATCCAAAAGCTTTAGGACTGATTTTCTTTAAATAACCGAAATAGAGCGACCTATTGACCAACCCACTAAGTACCATCAACCAACGTCCGTTCACACGTCGAGTTTCGTTTTTTTATCTTTGACAGTGTATGAGTTATAACTTGTCTTGTAAAGTCTGTTTTCCTTATACGTACCTCAAGGATGGCGGAATTCAACAGAGATTTGCAAATAAAATGTTTCAAAGTTGGTCTATCTGCGACAGAAACAGTAATATTGGTGCAAAAGGCTTATAGGAATGAGGCTGTGAACCGATCAAATGTTTTTAGATGGTATTCTAGATTTCGAGATGGAAGGTAGCTGGTAGAAAATGCCGAGAAATGTGACCGTCCAAAATCTACTCAAACTGTGGTAAACATTACTGCTGTTGCTGATTTGGTCAAAAAAATACCGTCGAATCACATCAAGAATGATAGCAGAATCTTTGAATATACCCAAAACTATAGTTCTTCGAATTCTGAAAGAGGGTTTGGGAATGAGAAAGTTGTGTGCACGTTTTGTTCAACGCCTCCTTGACACCTGAGCAAAGGGAAGATCGAGTCACATCTTGCCAAGACATAATCGCGATGGCCGATGCAGACAAAAATTCTTTAACAAAACTATTACGGGAGATGAGACCTAGTGTTTTGTGTATGGCCCCGAAACAAAACGACAGAGTTCTGAATGGGTTGGTGAGACATACCCTCGGCCGAAGAAACTGAAATTCCAAAGGTCCCGCATCAAGAGCGTGTTGATCACTTTTTCGACTCTCAAGGGGCGTAGTGTACAAAGAATTCTTGCCAGGGGGAAAAACAGTAAATGCGGAATTTTAGAAAAGAGTAATGGATCGCCTCCAGAAACGCATTCATCTGGTTCGTCCAGCTGCGTTCTGCTCTCGAGGTTTTTTTCTGTTGCACGATAATGCATCCGTCCACAAAGCTGCAAGTGTTTGCCGGTTTTTGACCCAAAAAAGTTACAACCCTTTATCACCCCCCATACTCTCCAGATTTATCTCCGCCAGACTATTTTCTGTTCCCCAAATTGAAAATGAAGTTAAAAGGACTCCGCCTTGCGGATGTTGCTGAGATCCAAGGCACCGTAACTAACGAATTAAAGAAGGTCCAAAAAGAGGAAATTTTGGCAGCTTTTCAGAAACTGTACGACCGCACATAAGCCTGTATACATGCCAGTGGAGCTAATTTTGAATAAATATAAAAGTATGTATCTTCTTCATGTGTCTTGGATTTAAAAAAAAATAGTCCTAAAACTTTTGGACCGCACTATATATATATATATATATATATATATATATATATATATGTGTGTGTGTGTGTGTGTAAAAGTAAGTGTAATTTCTGTCTCCCGCCGTGCGTGATTTTGCAACCACATTTCCTTCGGTCTCTAGTTGTGCGTGGTAGATGAATGAAATATACCTGTATATACAATACGTAGCTATACACACACACACACTCATAAAGGAATGTCAAATTTCTTCGATCTCCCGCTGTGATTGGCATTAGAAATTACCTTATATAGGCGTATGTGCGGAGAATGTCAAATAAGCTGACAGGGAAATTAATCATATTAACAGAGTCCACTATTTAGTTAGTTTTCACTCTCATTTCAAATGCCAGATAAAGATTTAAAATCATATCCTTACACACAATCTTAGTGGACAGCTTCTTTTCCCGTTTTAATAAACCCCCCGCTCAACTTCCTTTCGCACTACCCTTTTCATAGCACAGTTGTCTTTCCTGTCTTCCTTGCACAGCGCTTGTGCCCATTTTATTTTTCCTTCTCAAATTTCTTTGTTCTCTCTGTGACACTCGTTTCTTTTCGTATCCTTCCTCTCCCTACTCTATTTCTTTGTCGTTTCTCTTCCTTTCCTTCCGAAGAAGTCCGTGATTTTTCTGCTGCCGTTAATTTCACAAGTAAAAAATTTCACATCTCCACAGCTACCACCAACCGCGCCAAGACGCTGCCGCCGTCTCCACCGCCACCACCACCACCACCACCACCACCAATGTAGCCGTGACGACGAAGACGACGTCCATCACCACCACCACCGCCACCACTACCACCACTACCACAACCACTACCACCACCACCACCACCACCACCAACACGAGTGCCTTTCATTGTTAATAAATACTGTAGCACAAGCCCAATTTTATGTTATGTAAGCTACCTTTAATCGGTAAAGTCATGATACTAATGTCCCAGATAATTAAACTGACATTTATTTATTCAAGTTGCCTACAGAATTTGAATATTTAAGTACGTTAAACCCAGAGTCCTTCAGTATATGCGATATTAAGCTTCTCCTGTTCTTGTAGTAATGCGGCTCATCAAAATCCTATTTTACTGCCGTAACAGAGGTAGAAAAGCTGTATAAACAAATTATGTGGGCTATACCTTCTCTACAAGGGAAACATTTGTCAGTTACGTGTACTTCATATCTGGTAGGTTTAGTTAATTTCTCCGGTATGTACCGTGTCACAAAGAGGCACATTGCGTCAAAGCAACGGATAAAAACAGTGCTTTGTGCCTTGATTCTTCACAATTAGAATGACATGACAGTTCCACACAGAATAAAAAGGAATATTTGCCTGTACTCTAAGTTGTGTTTTTATCATACCTGCGACATTTAATTCACATTTCAATATAATCTGTTATTAATTTAGAATAGCATAATCCTTGCCCTTCAGTGGAAGTCATTCTTGGTAAAACTAATTTAGGTTATGTTACGTAACAACATTTGTTACATAGCATATTTCTGTGACTGTAGTTAAAGTAATTGTCAATATCATTAAAACAAATATACAGTCAAATTCCCCATAAATGATTGATGTTAAAACTTGACAATTACCACTAATAGATACTGTCATTCGTGTGCGTTATTTATGTCTGTCTTCTGTCAGTGAATGGTATCGTCATGATATACCAATAATGGCCCACACTCGTCAAATATAGCAATAATATGAGAGAGATATGGGCAGAACCTGCGGCTCTGCTCTCTCCATTCACTGCGTTATGTAATGAGTCTGTAAGTAGCGTCTTTAGCGGCTGTAACTCATTAATGTCATTAGCGTGAATGAAGCGTATGTTGTCTCCCTCATCCACCTCACTTCCTCTGCTGCTTTACTTCTCCAGATAGGTAAAAGTTTCGATCGGAGTTCATTTAGCGAAACGCAATGCAGTTAAGTGCTTTCTGTGGTCTCCTTTCAGGTTGAGAGAACTGAAGAGAATCTTCAAAAAATTATGAACTTCTCTCCTTCACACCACATCTCTCAATTTATCATATTCGTGATTGAAAATCTTGTTTCTACTATTCAAGGAAAGTTTACCCATAAGTGGCTTATTTTAAACCATGCCATTTGGGCTGATGACATTTTCGGATAGGAGATAAGTGCAGAAAATCCTTACAAATTATAAGCGGTTTGAAGCCCACGTATAGCATGTTCTAGTCTTGGATTTGGAAACTTTGTCTTTTATTTCTAGACTCACCGTATTTCCTTTTAAATTATTTCCGAAGACGAACATTGTATTTCAAGAATCAATTGTTAGCGAAATGAAACACCATATCTCCTTCTAAAATGTTCTTGTTAACATAAAATTACGGAGACAGCATTGATTATCCTAAATACAGACTGTCCTTAGTTCTGTTATTTGACGTATTTACACACCCTTCCAAGACAGGCTTATGTCTTCCATACAAGGGCCATCTTGTTGAAAATGTCAGATTCACAAGAGAAGCAAGAAATACGCGTGAGAATTTGTTTAGTAAATCGTATGGAAAGAGACACTTCTGGGTCAATCCCGAAGTCGAATTTTAAGGGGGACAAAAATCTTGTTAACATGAAGAAAGGCAAGAATTTCTTATATTTATTGGATACAATTTAATCCTGCGATGAAAAACAACTAATTGTAAAAATATTTTTCTGCTCTGTTATGTTTCCTAGCTGTAATTTTTGTAGCTGCAGTTAATATTACCTCTATTGTTTCGTTTACGACAAAACCTTTTCTGTGGACAGACCATTAGTACTCCAACCGATAGCTGTCACAATTAAATGATGCACCAAGTAGCCGCCGGCATAACGTAATCATAATGAGCGTAACTCGTAAAGTGTTTTCTTAGCTTCGTACTGAACGGTGAATTGTGTGATATAGAGCTATTAATTCCATAGGCCACATTTCCCATTTTTATCATGGGACAACAGCCCTTGTGGGCCAAGACACCTCTTTATCGAGGACTCATAATCAACCTCAGAAACACCACACTCGGTAGAATTCCTCTGGACGAGTGATCAGCCCGACACAGAGAATTCTACCTGACCAAACTCAACACTAACAAGAGACAAACATCCATGCCACTGGCAGGATTGGAACCCACAATCTCAGCAATTAAGCGGCCGCAGACCCACGCCGCGTGGACCCTGGGATCTGTCTAGGTTCCCTTAGAATCCACTATTTACTCACCTAATTGTGAATATCCCATTGTTTCATATACAACATAATTTAATATCAGGTTTACAATAGTTTGTCAAAAGCCAGTCCACATTTACTTTAAGGTTCATTGAATTATTTTCCAATACACAACAATGCCTCAAGTTATGTCTTCATTTAAATTATTAAACCAATGTTCCCAGTAAAATAACTGTCTCCTTTGATTGCGTGCTGCCGACCCATCCATATAACTCTCCTTTTTTAAAAAAAAAAATGCACCAGAATTTCTTAAAACGTCCTGGTCTGAAAGCTGGTATACAAGCTGTAAAATGTCTCTACATTGTGACGTAATAAACAGGTCCGACATAGAAGACGTAAGCGTGATCCATTGTGAAAAAAAGGTCAGTCGTATTAAAAAATATCATGCCCTCGTGACTTGAAAGTAACCATGCCTTTCTTCACACTCCTTCCTCGGTTTAACAAAGAGAGACATTGTACACATAGAGTAACAATGAGGTACGCTGGGGTAATTATTGTTTCTGTGGAACATCAGTAAGTATTACGATATTATGAGCGTGTGTGTCTGTATCCTCTCCTTTAGTTATCCGGCGTGCAAATCGTATCTTTTGTGAGCCTTATATATAGTCGTCTCTGAGCTGTCTGGCTTTACCACATGTTTCCACATTATGTCACAAACGGTACGAATGTCTAAAAAAAAAAGAGTTATTGAACATAAAATACGAGATTTGATTTTTTCTATGATTTTGTCGGCAACACTTATTATGTAACAAGAACTCAGCGAGACATTAACTGTCTTTTATGTAGGTCTTAAAATAAGTACCCACTATTCATGTAATATTTTACAGAAACTGCAGTTGGCTTGACAGAATTTCGAAAAATTCTCAAATATCAAATATCATGGAAATCCGTCCAGTGGGTGCCAAGGTTTTCCATGCGGACCGACGGACAGGCAGATATGACGAAGTTATAGTCGCTTTACGTACTTTTGCGTACGCTCCTAAAACCCCTATGGACACACGTGAAGTTTATTTGACAACACACCTTACATGTGAGCCTATTAGAGTGTAATATTTCTTGCTCAATCTTGCGTTTAAAAGCAGAATTATCAATGCATTTTTCATATATAGTGATATTGTTTCAGTCTTTTCTGCGAGTCCCTAAGTTTCTGCATGCCATCTCTCACTCTGCGGGTACTCTGCCGCACTCTTCTAGACGGGGTTTTCCAGCAGGAACCGCAGTCCTTATCAGCTGTCGCTTCTGCGCTTAAGAGTTTAAAACTGGCGCAATCAGTGACCCAATGTGGAGCATAATCCTATACTTCTTACATTCTCATGTCATTAAACTCCCAGATTAACAGACCGACCAACCGACTGACTGCAGACTATTACAGCTGTGATAATTAGTGTCTACACTTTACGATTGTTTTCATGTAACAATGTAATTTGTTCTCGCACAGTAGTTTCCTGCGAGTGTGTATTCCGGGTGACTGTTCAGGTTAGCTTCGTGGCATTCCAGCGACAATCTGGCAATTTCCAATGCTTCTGCTACTCTTCCATCGGTAAATTTACTTATTGGTTCAATTTTGAATATAATTTTTATTTAAGATTGTGGTGGTTTTTAATATAAAATTTGATTTTTGCACGGTTAACCCGAAACTGCTGATTTTACTCGCCTCAAAATTGGTATAATATTAATGACGAAAGCTTACTTGTATATTACAGGTCGGTGTATGCCTTGTCATGTTGAGTTATTAACAACGGAGGCTTTCCACAGAGGAGATATGCACGTCAATACGTGGGGAATTATGTTCTTGTGAACTGACACAACAATTAGTAGCTGTAGGTACTTAAGCTTCCAACTGAAGTAAAACACCCTCTAAGCAACTTTATTGCAGTTTGATGTAAGTTTAATGAGATAAAGCTGAGGTGGAAATTAAATTATAAATGTTCAGTAAGACTTGTCTAATTTACAGAGTCCTGGGTGTTCCAGTTTCTTGTACAAAATAGTCCATTTTAAAATGGGATTTAGGAAAAAGCATGCATTTTACATCGTTTAATCAATGTAGTGTTTCCAGTCGAAGTTCAATTTGATCTTGCTACAAAGATATTTTTTTGTCATATGTGAACTATTAAAGCTTTCTGTGTGCAGTCAACGGTGGAGCTGTGTTAACATTTGTTCTTATTTTCGATTTAAATTGCACAATTACGGAATATTTGAATTATAAGTGACAATTCGATAGAATGTTATATGTTGCGAACTTTATCTGCCGGTTTTACCGCCTATATTACATGCCGAGTAAAGCAGTAGAATTTCGTGCTTTCAAGAGGCGGGGTTTGACTTCAGTTTTACCAGATTTACTCTCTAAAAGGTGAGAAATATCACTTAGTATTCATATTGGAATGGTTAATATAGGATAGCTTGGTGTTTCCAAAATAAATGTATGATATAGTGTCGTTTTAAAGAATCTGAATTTGCGTACAAAGGTTAGTTCTTCTTATACTAAGTTTAATATTAATGTATTTATACAAATAATTATTTAAAACAAGTAATTTCGAGCCTTACCCTTTGCAGATTGATGAGAGGGGTGTCAAAGTTAATATTCCAGCGAACACGTGACCTGCAAGTACGATCTTAATATAAATTAAACTTTTTATGTTCGAGTGCAGTTAATCATGTACCAATTAAGTGTTAATAAATTATGCATAAACACTATATTCATGCCCGGGATTTAACATCTGGCCACACATTGAAAAGAAAACAACACATAATAACACGGATGGGGTTATAACTTAGTTGGTAGGATGCTCTTTCTGCTGGTGACCCACAAATTCTGGCCATCCAATACAAAGGAGTGGATAATTATAATTATTTCACGCCACCATTCAATACAAAGAATCGGGTAGTTATAATTACTTTCACGCCAGGAATGTCTTGTTGTATGTATTATACAGAAATGTTCGACAAAATGCTGTGGGTCATTGAAATTAGAGTGAGAAGAAACGAAAAATTTGTCCTCAATTTTTAAACATCGAATTTGTTAGTCTGTGTGTTATGTAGAGAACATATTCTTCAACGAGGTGTATGATTCACAATATGAGCAGTGTCAACAGTGCTGCACTGCACACAGCCTAATTGCGCAACGTGTGTTCATTATGTACATTTTTTTTTTCGTACGTTTTGCATTGCCTGTATCAAGGACGGATAGCGGCACTGACGTAACATGTCCCTTACTGTGACAATAGAACAATGTCAAACATAAATTTCAGACCCACACAAAGGTTGTTAAAAGTCATATGCATATGACATAATACAGCTCATTGATAAGGTAAGAACTGTATAACCTGAGTGATGACGTCACCTTCTTAGAGCAACAGGACTGAATGCAACCAGTCTGGACGTACGGAATTGAACACAGTGTAGGTTTCCCTGTCTGAGTCCTTATTCCTGCCTTAAATACGAATTAAATATTTTGCTGTACCCTTTGCTTTTTCGTGTGAACTATTTTTCCTATCTTACGACACCTGAATATATATATATATATATATATATATATATATTAGCGATAAATTTTGATTGCAAGTAGTGGAGTCTGATGGGAGTTCTTACAAAGCGAGTGTGGAAGTTGTCAGGCCTGTTTATACTATCAGTTTTCACTTTAGTGCCCATCGGAGTTCAGATTAGCAGCACATTATATAACACTTGACTTAATGACCCTTCTACCAAAGTTTGTTACTTACTGCATTATGGTCGCCGTAACTACAAGGTAGGGTGGGCAGTGTCAAGTGAATAATTATGTATTCAGTACGCAGCGATTTCGTTGGTGTCGAGGGCTTTTGTGGCCGGGTCGTAACGCCCTAATATGAACCTTCAGTGCTGTATAGTGAGCATCATCGCAACAGGAAGAGCGATACAAGCAGCTGTATTCCAAATATACTCGGTCTGTAAAATATAAAGAAACGATATAATTTCTATGTAATGCCGAATTAAGACCACGGGTTGTACTTGTTTGTCACAATATTTCTCTTCGCAAGATATAAATTTTCTTTGGATCATTACATTTTTTTTACAGTACCAAGTGTAGATATATATTTTGCTACATTTGAAAAACAAGCTTATTTTGAAAGTCACAAAAATGAGGACTCCTCAGAGAAATATTCAATTCGTGTGGAATGGTCACATGGCATTTTGTGGTTGCCCTGAGTTAGTCAAAAAACTTTCGGCATTTTATGATATCAGAATGTTTAATGCCCTAATCACAATAACCCCTAGATCGTTTCCTTTTCTGAGTCAAATTAATTCAGTCCACACTCTACCATCTATTTCTTTAAGACCCACTTTAATATTATACTTCCATTTAACCTCGATCTTCTAAGTAGGCTCCGTCGTTCAGGTTTTCCAACCAACGCCCTGTATGCCTTTCTTTTCTCCGCCATACGTTCCACACACACCCCGTCCATTCGTTCTTCCTAAATCCCATCATCCGAACCATACTAGTTGGGGTTTACGAATCAAGCTACTCCTCGTTATGCATTTTTCCCAGTCTGCTGTCCCTTGCTGACTCTTGGGCTCTCTGTTTGAGAACACCCTTAGCCTATGTCCTTCCCTTGATGTGACATACCAAGTTTCACAGTAGTAAAAAACAGTAGTATTTCGCTGTATATTTTAATTTTTATATCTCTACATAACAAGCCGGGAGACATAAAATCCTAAACCGAGTTACAGTATAAATTTCCCAATTCATTCGCCTCTTAGTGTCTTTATACATGCAAATTTTCATATTGTCGTTTCCAAATATATGAACATTTTCCTACATTAAAAGAATTTTGCGTGTTTTCGGGCTTCCGCTGCGACGTAGACGAGATCTACACTCTTCTGGGATATTATGCAACGTCGAGTGGTAATTCCGTGCCGATGTTTGGGGACAACCTACCGGTCCCATTTTCAAGGGTCAAGATTCCTTGATTTATTAGCTCTTTCTATGTTATTGTTTATGCACCGTGTCCAGTACACATTAAGGAATCCTCATTTTTCTCGGCGTTTGTCTCCAGACAAGGCTCCCTGATAAAGCGTTTCTGTTTTTCTTTATGGTTTTGTATATTCGTCCATTAAATTAACATTATCCGGATAGACGGAAGTTCATGGTTCCGTTTCATTTTCTTTCGATGTATGTTTACCTTTGTGATGACATATGCTTAAGTGAAGTTTCCAGGTGATGTGGATTAAGCATCACTTTTTTTTAGACCATACTGAACGGGAATTTTATCAGACAAATGTTTGCCAGCCCGGACTTTAACAAAGATTTCACTTCAGCACATTTTAATTAATGTGATTAGTTAACAGTGTACTTTATTCATTTACACTCTTTGTGCAAAGAATAGCCATCTACCTGCGCCCTATTTGGTTGGTGTAGGGTTCTTTCCGTTCATGTAAAGTGACTGAGGCGACAATTTGTCTACTCAATTTTTCCTAATGGCCGAGGCTGAGAAGGGTGGAGTAGTTGCTCCATTTCCCCATAAGTATTCAATTCTTGGTACTTAATTATTATAGCTGTGCATTTACCCTCGTAGGTGAAAGTAACGTCAACACGAAGAGCTGATGCAGTAGAGAGTGTTATCTAAAATACTTGGACAAATTTAAAGAGTCTATCCTTCAAGTCAAAACATAAAGGAAAATTTATGTAAATGTTTTTCTGGAAATTAGTGGTTTTTTATTTTAATTGAAACATTATATTAGAAAATAAATACCTTAACTACCTAATATTTTACTTAAAACTAACTAATACACTTACAATTCACGTTTCCAATTCAATAACTGTCGAATTTTTATTGTTCATCAAGTTACAGCGCATAGCAGTTGACCCCACCTGCATCAATGCACACATGGACACTTCTGATCATGGAATGTTGCGCCATTTCAAGTGGTCCCAGGGCGGTTGCGAATGGTTTGACAGGCATCAAATTGCGTTGGTGACGTCTCTTCATTTATCACTGGAGCTGAATACACTGGAGTTTTTAAGTGTCCCCACCATAAAAATTTAAAGGACTGAAATCAATATGTTTTTTGGCTGTACCTCTAAATCTTAGTGTTTTTGGACATATATTTCTGTGAAATGCTTTCCTTTTGTGTTGTCAGGAACTCCTGAAGTTTGTCCAGGCAGTTTAGATATACACGTACCCTGTAATTTTTGTATTTTGGACAGAAGGAAGATATTTCATGCAGAATATTTTATCTATACCACACACACACACACACACACTTGCTTTATTCGTTCGCCATACTTCCTATTTACTGTCTCGTATCTTCGTCTCATTTTGTTGACGGTACGTAAAATGTATGCCTGAACAAATACATTGAATAACTTACGAATGAACCATAGCGTATTTACTTTATTGACCTCCCACAATCGGTCGCCTCCATCCCGCAGTAAGAGCATCTGTTAGTGAATTACAGTGGCCGTGCATACTTGGGTGTCTGAACAAAAATATTACGTCATAATGATATATATAAAACTTCTGAAGTTAGTAGGTTATTTTGTGACTCCTACTTAATGAATGACGATGCATATTAATATCTGGCATTCAGCTGCACATCTTTCTAATTAGTGCGCGCGAGACAAGGAGGATTTTGCGTGTAATTTAAAGGATTTTTTTTCTTCAAGTTTATGGCTGTGTTATGGCCCGCGTTTAACGGAATTACTGAGCTGTATCCAGCAAGGGACTGACAAGTGGCAATGTCCTCTCCTCACGTGAAGATCTATTGTGAGAACATGTCCATGAGACCATCAATTATCAAAATAATAATGTGTAATTTTAAAGACGTACGTGTCATGGAGGACTGTGGTGACGTAGTCGATACAGTGATTAGGGTGCGGGATGGGCGTCCGAGGCATAATGGTCGATTTTTGGCAGCGGCAAGACATCCATCTGTTTTCCGAAACTTCCGTGCCACCACAAGCCATTCTTTTTCTGTACATCATTCAAGATACAGTGAGATTAACATAAGACGTTATAATTGGAAAATAAATTGTTATTTATTTATTTATTTATTTATCGAAGCCATCAAGACCTAGGGCCATAAGTTATTAAGTCGATTAATAACAAAACTGTGAATAATAAATTGAAATTTATGTGACAGCGTGTGGTCATAACTGAATTTGTTTTACTGCCCCTAGGTTTGCTTGCGGAGGCTAAACAAATTAAAAAAAAAATTGAATTGAATACACTCACTCCCGAATATGAGACAGGATTGCCACCCCAGAACAGTGATATGCATTTGCATATAATACATTAATTGCCTCCGTGTGGCAGAAGCCGCCCTATTCTGTCAGGGTGATACACTTAAAAGACTTATCGTACCAGTATTAATACTACACCATTAGAAAAACTGTCCTAGAAATTCTGAAAAATAATGTCACCTGGTTCATTCTAATCACACAGCGAACAAACTGCCTAGGTATATTTGAAGTTAATTGGACCGTGATTGTTGATTCACTTATTATTTCTTTGTGATAAAATAGTTCACTCTTGCATCACGTTAATCTTGTTCATGGCATTCACATGCCTAAGGACCAGAGACCTAGGGAGGTGTAGTGGGAGGAGGCGGAAGTGGATGCTTCAAGATTAGCAGTAGTTGTGCTAACTATGGTCTCTACGCTTGGCTAGTGCGAATTACAACCAGGACCCGGCTTATAATAAAATATTCAGTATTGTCGCCTACTTCCTTATCGACCACTGGCCTTCCAACCACAATGATTACCCCCATTGGAACGGCCAATACATATATTATTATAGGCACTATAACAGTGTATAAATACTCTAAACGTTCTGCGCAATTAGTAGAAGAATAACCTTGCATTTCACGAAAGTATCAAATATGAATTAAGAAGGAAAACATGTCGTATTTTGCATTCGAATGGAAACAGACTGTTGGTTATGAGTTCTTTTTTTTTGAGAGGCCATCCCGTTGTGTATTATCAAATCTGTATAATATATTATGCACCGTCAATACACAACATACATCAAACAAGATGCACTAATTACAATTAGGTGATATTTTGCTACATGTTTCGGCCGTGACCGGCCATCTTCAGGCCAACTAAGAGCAACAATTAAGGTATAGTAAAAATATTACTCAACGGGATCCCATTTCGTTCACATTAAACCTTGATAAAACATGAAGATTCTTACTTAAGTTTAAAGCAGTGGAATAGTATAGTAACATTGTAAAACTAAACCTTCATGTACTGTATTCAGGCCTCCCAAGATTAAAGCAGTGGAATAGTATAGTAAAATGGTAAAACTAAACCTTCATGCACTGTATTCAGGTCTCACAATGGTCCATACACTGATAGTATTGTGTATATGTCAACAACAAAGTGGAATTCGTGCCTCGTGTCACAGTAGATAGGTACTTTCTTGCCTATTGCTTCTCGTATGTATGTGTGGGATCACACAGTTGTGCAGACCAAGACTTGTTTTTTGTAATCACCAAGTCACTATCTTCCAGTTGTTTTTCTACCCTTGTAGTTATTGTTGATTAACTCATTAATAGGCGTGGGACTGTCACAGATTCTCATGGAAGGTATCACGGGGGAGCACACGTACGTATCTTAAATATGTGTAGTAGAACTGAGACTCCCAGTTTGTTGTGGTGTGATGTCACTAGTTATAATGCCGTGGATGTTCAATGTACTACATAAGGAGTAAACTTCGGTGTGCATTGAGAGGTTGTGAGGTCTGACCACTGCTGATATGCGATAACCTAATTAGTAGCTCTTTATCATTAAAGGTATATACTTGTAAGTGTGGTCCGGTGCTCTTGTGTCGGTGTGGTCGGGCGTGTCTGGTTTGTACGTGTGCACTTCCGATGGACGACCTCGGTTATGAGGCTGTCTTTTGTTTCATTGCGCGAAAATCCGTGATCAGGTGGCCTGATGCTTTTCACGATTCATTTTTCACTTGATGGCAACTGGTTCATTGTGATTCCTGCAGATTATTAATGAAAAAAAATTCCAGGGATATGAATTAGAATGGGATTCTTTAACGATATCGGATAGTTCATGTTAGTATCGAATCGATATGTGGTTTTGTGGTCGTTAAATATTTTAAAAACCCAGTTAAATGTAGTTTGGAACATTGAGTTCTTGTAGACTTCTCAACGATGTTTCGTACTTTGCTGCGAAATGATCAGTCGAAAATTATGGTGATTTTCCTATACTTGATATGGTTCAGAATTTCAGTAATCTCGTAAGCGTAAAGAACAAAAACTCTTCTTTGTCCCTAAGTTACTGCCTGAGGAAAATGGTGATTAGGGAACTCGTCCGACCGCTTGATGAAACATTCCATGTTTCGTAAGGCTTATGTCCTACCCACTATTATCACTCTAGCTCTACAGATGTGTCATGTTTTGACTAGACGTGACACTATGCACACGTGGTCTGTGACGACAGATAGATGTATCCCCATACGTCACTCAAATATTAGTTAACCTAACAGGTACTTTCGGTACGCCCAAAGAAACTAAATTTAAGGATCATGGGTGCCTTACAAGTTGTGCAGCCGACGCCAAAACTGTTAGTACGGCAACCAATGTTGTTTGTTCAGTTGTATTGGTTGGTGATATTTCGAACACCTACAAAATCTTATTCTTTCCTTAGGTTCATGACATTGTTTTATTAGATGTAGCAAATATTTCTGCGCTGTTTTTCATTCTTTTAATTTTTATTTGTCATGTAAATTTGATTCTTTTTAATAATTTTTTTCCTTCACAAAACTTAATGTCCAGAACAATAAAATAAAGTAGCTGGTTAGTAATTTTCCAGAACAACTCGCAAATCATTCTTCCAGACCGAAAGTGTCCATTGTTCTGCGTTCAGCGAACAAAATGAACATTTCCGTTAAATGGCTCATAACTTAAAATACATGGTTTTATCTCCTCTGTCGTCACTAAGGTTTCTCATTTGGATTGTGTTATCTCTATATACATAGAGGATGCGGAAATAGTGTGTGACGATTTTCAATTAGCCCTTTTGATGAATCAGTCTCAGTGTAACAAACGAAGGTATTATGAATTATCAGTTGTAAAATTTCATTTAATATATGCTTTCTATTTTTCGAAAATCACATCTCCTAAGTGGTATTCCTGGCGTGTAGTACAATGATATAATTGTGATAGGCACTTAACCATAATTTTGCACCTGACCTTTATCAGTGGCTCTGTTTTCAATTCTGGCTTACTCTTTGTCCCTTTACGTGATGACATTCAGAATGCGTCTCTAACATACTGCAGCGTCGGGTGCAACCTGATTTTCTTTCTGCAGTTATGGTTAATTTCCGATCAAGATTAAAGGAATAAATTTCATGCCAGTGCTACCAATTAAAGAGATAGTATTGTTAAAAAATAAAAGGCTAATAATAAGTGGCATTTTAATGATGATACTCCGGAATTTTGTGTGTTTCCTCCAGTCAGTCTAATTAATCAAAACAGCGGTCTGAAAATCATAACCTATGGCCACAGCCTATTAAAACAAACTTTTGTGAATAGATTAATGGAAGACATCTTACTGCCTTTGTATAACTAGACAAAAGATCTCACATTGAAGTGTATAAGTGTTTGTATTTTATTTTCTTTCTTGTAGAAAATTTTTATACTTGGCGTGATGATGGCCTTTTAATTCTGAAACATGCAGCTTCGTACTACAAAATAAAAATAAAGTTGTTTTGACGGTATTTTGTTATGATTATCTACGCGAATATCTGTAATACTGAGAACTGAATTCCAGTTTTCAGTAATAATGCCCCGCATATGAAGTGTTTGCTTCCCGTCATATGTTTAAGCCTATTTCTAATTACGGCTTCCTGAAAAAAACCGAAACATTTAACACGTTTATATTATTTGAAAGTACATTTGTTATTGACGATCGATGTACTTTCCTCAGTAAGTGATATTTACAAATGCCTGTATTAAACGATGCGCATTTAAAATCATTTTGTATTTGTATTGTATTTAAGGACTGTGCCACGCAGCAACGAGTGATAAAGTTATAGCAGATAATTAACTACCAAAGATGTGGAAGGAAGTGCTCGTGTTCTAGTAAGAAGTAATATTCCGTCGATGGCTCAGTCGGTATCCCGGTTTTGTTACGAAGAGGGCACCTCTCGATTATTCGGGGCTGTTAGAGCCTTGTTTTGTGTTGATGTGTCTTTTGGTATGCCCATAGGACTGTAGGTGTTTGTAGCAGAGATTCACTTTGCACAACTTTATTCACGACCGAAAAAATATCTGCCATCATATGTCAAAAAAGTTTGTTCGAAATACAGTGCAGGGTCTTCATCAGTCATGTACAACTGAAGGATTTTGATTCAGTTCGCGGATGTCTGTGTCGGCCCTGTTGTAACCAGCTGACAACTTCATACGCAATTCTATTCTCCAAACGTGAACTTTTAGCAGAGTTATTTCCAGTTAGACCTGCTCTTTCAGAATAAAAGTTTGACATAACACACAACCCCCAGGTATAATTTGTAACTTTCACCAAATCTTGACTACTCTTCTCTTAAGCGCTCGGTACCTACTGTAGTGGTTATCGGTATATTAATATTATTATTGTTGTTATTATTATTTGTTATAACTTTATGCATGGTCTTTAAGATTATGTACTTGTAAACAGACCATGTATACACAGTGTTGCACCTCTTCTGTGGTTACAGTTCATTAGCACACATAATGTTATTTCGCGTGTTGAATGTTTTGTACTTCTGCGTTAGTACTATTCGAAGTATGTGCACTGTATGCAGTTTGACTGATTGTCTGTGGTGCCTTCATTTCATGCTATTCCTGTACGTTGCTCTCGTACTGTCTGAATGAATTTGAGATAGTTACACTTGCCCTTCATATTACTGGTGTCACTTTTGTTTTTACATTCCGGACTCCACATGCGCTGTATTTGTATTATAATTCGTATTTTAGAATATTCTCGGTCTTTCTTGATCATATTTTTTCCTTCTGAATTTGCAACATTTTTAACATACATGTTCCTTTATCTTTATCACGGATTATGATGACCGGTTTATTGTTAGGGACGGCTTGGTCGGTTTGCAGTTTTTGATTCCTATGGTTACCCTGCTTTTATGACATGTTTCTCTTGGTTCTGATAGAAGCTCTTACCTCTGTTGACTGTCTAATTTTACCCCTATTCCCTCTTATACGTTAAATTGTAGTTGAACACACATACTATCATGTCTGCTTGTGTAGTATTTTTACCAATATTGGGCATGATGATATTTTGTGGGCTCGTTATTACCATATTCAAAAGTGCCTACCACTTCACTTTAACATACGCGGTATAATTTTCGTGCTAAACAGAGCCTACCACTTCACCTTAACCTAAGATGTATGGTTATAATTTTCAGAAGAGTCTAGTGCAGTACCCTACCATAAGCTGTATTATTATCCTGCTTAAAAGAACTTACCACGTCATCCTAATATAAGCCCAATGTTCTTATTTCATGTCCTCATACCCTTTCCTTGCAGGATCTGTTTCATATATACCTTCTTGCTTAAGCTTGTGACAAAAGAGTGTTCTATTTACTGGAATTTTTATTTCATATTCTCCGACAGTCTAATGTATCTTGATTTACTAAATTTAATTATATTTGGCTGCTGTAATTATCTCCTTAGCTTGTAATTTTGTCGCTTATCTCATTCCTTCATCTCTCTTTATTCCAAGGATTTCCCTCAGAACTTTGATTTTCAACACCCCGAATCTATGATCCTGCTTTCGTGTAAGAAATGAAACTCTACGTCAGCGTAATACAACAGAAAATTTTGTAATTTTTTTGTACTTTAATTGTGAGGCTTTTAGATACGAGACTGTGAATTCAATGATAACAAGCAGTCACAGGACTGTAATCTTCTTTTAAGGGACGGAATAAAATAGTAACAAATCTTGATGTCTAGGGAACGGAAACGAGAGTCTACAATCTCCGGCTTTGAAACGAATCCCTCCCTTCGGCGCTACGCTCAGAAATGAGCTTATCCGGATTGCGACTAGTACGATTCATGTAAGTTAATTTTCGTCGACGTTAATCTCCTTTTGTCGTTGTGTCTCTCTCATTATGTAAAGAAAACGAGCTGGTTAAAACCCTATTTTCATTGCAGGCCTATAGATAATATCCAGCAATCAGTCAAATTACGCATAGATTACAGAATTATGTAACTTTTTTACCTGCGATTTATGTAATTTAATCCAAAAGAAACTATTCAAAATTTCCTGCTGCACGATTTTCATAAATTAATTTTTGTCGGGTTTATCGTCTTTTGTTCTATCATCTGGATCGCTTTTACTTCGGGAAACTGGTACCTGGTTTTGAATGATGCTTCCACAATTAGTACCACAAGAACTAAATTCCTCAGCTGGCTTGTTTAATTAGTGTTTATAATTTTGGACAATGGACGAAGAGTCTGACACCTTACGTTTTGTGAAAATGAGCTTATAAGATTATTTTCACAAAACGTTTATGAGAAATTGTCGCAAATTTTACATGCTACTTTCCACTCCAGCTGCAGCATATTCAGCCACAACTTGTTCAAACATGTTCACAATGCACGCTCTGCGCTGTAGTGTAGGACGCCATCCTCACAACACATGTTGTCAAACTCCAGCCTTACTTAACACAAGCAAACCAACCTTAGAACAAATGGTGCTAAAGAAAGGCAACAGAAGGGAAAGAAACTTGATATATTAAAATATTCGCCTCACGTAAACGCCCATGTATAGACAGGTAGGTGTGTATGTGTGTGTGTATATGTATGTGTATATATGTCATTACGTGTGTATGTATGTATGTGTATATATGTAATGTGTGTATGTACGTGTTTATTTTGTATGTGTAATGTATGTAGTACATGTACATGTGTTTATGCATGCCTACATGAATAAATGAATGAATGAATGAATGAATGTATGGATGAATGAATATGTGTGTGTTGAAGAATGCACGTAAAAGTCCAACTTGATGTCACTTGCCATTTTCTTTCACTTCTTATTTGCTCAACATGTTTCGGACATTAATATATCCATCATCAGGAGCTTTCGACTATTCTGTTGAATTACAACATTGATCATATTGTTCTTGGTTCGATGTGTGTTGGAGATTTAGTGTGGTTGGGTTGGAGTGGTGTCCGTGTTGCAGGCTGAAGCACAACTTGTCCTTCAGTCTGCAACACGGATACCACTCCCATCCAACCACACCGAAACTCCAACACACACCGAACTAAGAACAATATGACCAATGTGGTAATTCAACAGAATAGTCGCAAGCTCCTGAAGATGGATTTATTAATGTCCGAAACATGTTGAGCAAATAAGAAGTGAAATAAAATAGCAAGTGACATCAAGTTGATCTTTTATTCTTCAACTATTACAATGATGCACGGTCCTATAAACATAAGATGTGTGTTTGTGTGCGTATGGAATTAACATGAATTTTTGTCAAGATGATAGACTATACCCAGTAAATTACATTCTTTTGATATAAGATCTAAATATAATGCTTGTGTTGTAGATATGCTATTAAAACTTGTAAATTTAAGTTTTATATTTTATTAAATTTACGTTTTGTGTTCTATTATTCACACTTGCAAAGAATGCCACGAAACCGAATCCCTTTGAAATCATACCACTACAGACCACAAAGAAGGAGAACAATTGGAAGACCGAAGAAACTTTGGCGCGAGCAGCTGTAACTCTGTAGACGGAACGGATCAAAGGGCCCAATTCTTGATGTTTATGATGATGACATTTTTCTGACAAGCATTTGCATTGTTGCTGTTATGCTGCCTAGTCTCGTAACATGTTTAAGTGACAGTATATAGTTCTTTTCATTCTGCTGGTTCCGTTATGTGGATTTAAGCATTAGAACTTACTTCCGGGAAAACATTTCTTTTGATGGTATCGAGTCACTGCTATCTGTGCGTTTTCGTCCTCTGCTCCTCCTTTTATTCCTTAGTGTGGTTGGCCGTTGAAGGAGGACGATGGAAATGAATCCTTTGTGGTTCAAACCTGCAGACGTCTTCTTCCAAGACTGTCTGAGCTTACGTAGAACTCTAGTGATTTAAAGACCTTCTCTGAGTGCACTACTGTGTACGTACTTCATCCCTGTATGAGACGCATTCGCCATTTGACTTCAATTCTTATAATCATATCCGGTTTTTTATTGGTACCCAAGGGATTTCAGTCCCTGCCCATCTTTTTCATTTTAACATTATTTTCAGGAAGTCATATCGATAACTAGGGACTTATATATATATATATATATATATTATTGTCTTTTTACTGCATTTCCTAAGCAGTGCAAGTTGCACGCTGTCATTTACAGTTCTCGAAGACAGTTGGAATTTACACACTTGGGTTTTGTGTGTTGGGGAAGAATGAAAGAAGCAATCTGTCAAAGTCTGAGACACTGTGTAACAGAGTTACTTAATAGCTAATATCTTGCAGTGAAGTGTTATTGTTCTGCCATATTTCCAATCTTTTCGGATGTCCGCAAACCGACGAACTAAGGCAAATCTAGTCAAATATGGTGTATCAGCTGTGGTGACTTCTGTTTACGTAGTTTGTTGTCGCCGTAAAAGTTGCTTTGCTTCAACCTCTAATACCGTCTGTGGTAGTGCGATGTTATGAGCATATTGTCTTTATTTCGTAGCTAGTCCGAAGTTTTTAACGGATACATCTTTAACTTGGTAACTCAATCACTTCCGGTTTCCGGTATGTATACTATTAAAAGCAATAACCGATGAAAGAAGCGGAGAAAATTGGTAACACTGAAGTCTTATATGCACACGAAATATCGGCTTACCGACGGCGTAAACTGAGCATTCGAATCCCATTATTCATTAGGTTTACTAACTGCCATGAATTAATTTTCTTTAATGTTTTAATTTTTCGCAATTTGTTGCTTTTTATTGTATGCTGTTCACAATTTTAGCTTGGGTTTTGCATATCTGTGTGGTGTGAGTGAGTGAGTGAGTGTGTGAGTGAGTGTGTGAGTGAGTGAGTGTGTGAGTGAGTGAGTGTGAGAGTGAGTGTGTGAGTGAGTGAGTGTGAGAGTGAGAGAGTGAGTGAGTGAGTGAGTGAGTGAGTGAGTGTGTGAGTGAGTGAGTGTGTGAGTGTGTGAGTGAGTGTGTGAGTGAGTGAGTGAGTGAGTGTGAGAGTGAGTGAGTGTGAGAGTGAGTGTGTGAGTGAGTGTGTGAGTGAGTGAGAGCGTATTTTATAGATGAGAAATGTGATCAGGGATTAATTTTCTATGAATTTTAAAATGCGTCTTGATCTATAGAACCTTGATCGTAAAGAACTGACTTGTTTCGCGACCGTTCTAAAAAAAACGTGTTATAAAACTAGCATATCATCCATCATATTTATTCATAAGGTGAATTCGTACACGCTCCTGCAGTGCCGAAAATTATGAGTTTATTTAGAGCAGCAAACCGCCGACTGAATAACTTCAAAATGTGTGAGTGATAGCGGTCTATATAATTTTCGCATTCTTACCCCCATCAGGTCAAGTTTCCGCGCATCAAATGTTGACCTGTTATTTCTTTTTATGGCAGGATGTATTCATGACAGGTGCTGCACCTGTTTGGATACATCTGTAGAAGTGTAACTTCTTTTTTAACTAAATTAAATGTAATGCTTAGATTTTGTCTCTTTGAATGACAGCCCAAAGAAACATTATGTCTTGTTCCTTACAGGACATAAAAGAATTTACTCTAAATTACAATTAAAATTCTTATTGTAAATTCAACAGAAATTTGGTAAAATAACTTGTTATTCTCTATGGTTTCCACACACACTTAGTTCCTCCCATTGATCCATTGTTATGCATTACAGTCATAAGGTTCGTCATCCCAGTTGTGTTTATAATAAACTAGATTGGAGTGTGTATACTTATCTAACACAAATATATGGTGGTAGAGATATGTATAATTTATTACACAAAGATCAACTACATGTTTCGGCCCTTTTCATTGGCCATCTTCAGGTTGATAATTGAAAAACTTAATAAGAAGCTACACTTAACTTGTACATATAACCTCTATTAACATAAGATGATACCATAGATCCAACTATATTACCTTGAATAGAAAATAGCAGAATTCATGTACCTACACCACATGCGAGATCTCATTCCCACTCCACATCTTACCTTCTCACTGTATACAACCCACACAAGTCAAGTGTAGCTGCTTACTAAGTTTTTCAATTATCAACCAGAAGATGGCCAATGAAAAGGACCGAAACATGTAGTTGATCTTTATGTAATAAATTATAAATATCTCTACCACCATATAGTTGTGTTAGACAAGTGTACACACCCCAATCTTGTTTATGCATTACAGCTTTTGCGAAATAACTTGTAATGACTCTTAAACCGAGTGTACACGCCATTATTTTACAGCAGAGGTCGAAACTACAGTACTGACTGAAACCTGTCAGTGTGATTTATTGCTGCCATTTTCTGGTTCTAATTACATGTAATAATAATAATGTGTATTCCTGCATATTAAATACGGTTATGAATCTTATATTTCTATGTAAGCCTTCATTTTTCATGGTTGGCTATTCCACGAGAAGCGGTAACGAAATGTGTTAACGCGCGAAATCCATGCCTGATAATTTCTGTATGTTTGCAGTAAGAATGGAGTTTCTTACGCATATGTTTTCAAGCTGCGTATGACAACATATGCGTCTGGTGAAACGTCGTCCAATAACGAAAAACACTTGAACCGATATGCTGAACTAACTGATATACAGTTAGAAAAATCTGACTGTAACTAAGAAAACTGTTGATACAGTAAGCCCTTATATTGCAGCGAGGCCTTTACATAATATTTGTGTTTCCTTTTTAATTTCACCACAATGTATATTTTTATTTTTAAACTTGCGGACAACTTAAAGTTTCTGAGATCGGGTTTATATTTGAATTGAACCCAACTTGCATAAGGTTGGAACTCCTATGATTAACGTTAAACCACATTTGTGTAGAAAGAGGGGATTTCTTGAAATAACTATTTCACGTTGCTGTCGACTAATGTGTAGTTAAATACGTGTCCAGCGTAACTATTGTACTGTCTATAGTTCCTGTTTAACACGGGTTATATAGCTTGGAGTAAAATTTAAAGATGATAATTAGTGTTAAATGAGGACTGGGAAAGAAGCGGTCCCAGTCAGTCTCAGGGTCAAGTTCCATCATCCATGTAAGGAGCTTAAGAAAGTTATAGGCATCTATATCCTAGCTTATTACTTCACGAATAGACACTATTTAGGTATTTAGTTCAATACCAGTGGTAGAAATTGCGTAGTTGGTTATTCGTAAATAATAATTTCTCGTATTTTATAAGATATTATGGCATTACGTAATTCTTGATATCGTGTGAAGTACGAAGGTACTTACGTCATACAAAACACAGATAATAACTAAATCCTCATAATTATATATATATAAAAGTATTAATGTAACCCGTTAATTAAATGAGGTGACAAAGACTGTCAAATACAACTGTTTATTGAATAAATTAATTCAGCATCTTAAATATGGTTGTTAGTTATTTGGTTTTGATTTTTATTAAGCCATCGTCAAGTTGAAGGAAGATCTGTACTACGAGGAATAGCATGTTCGTGTGTACTTTGAGTTTAAAACGTAAGAACTGAGATCCCAATGTAACAGTTACTTCTAACACTTGGCCTTTTGCCGTCATCAACCAAGAAATAAGAGCTGTATAACACTATATGTTGTAATGCTCCAATCTTTTTTTGTAAAGATGTACAGAAGGTGTCTGCTATCTGTGCATGATGAGAGTACGAAGACACGAATTAAATAGCATAGTTTACGGCTCAGTACATGTTTGCTTACCATGGTGTAGCATAATTGTTAGGTCAGTTCTGTATCCTATGAGGAAAGCTGCGTAGTTCACTGTCCAAACATCTGACAGTTTTGACAGTTTGACAGTAGAAGGCTCACAGCATAACTGCCAGATTCATTCATTATGAGCACAGAATTAGCTCATATTAACAGTAAGCTGAATAAGGACAGGAACTAAATATGATAAAACATTCGGTGCCATGAAAGCTGCTATTTTATTCACACAGTATGTATATTTTATATTAAAGGTATGAAAATAAATGCGAATAGAACTGTTAGGAAACTCTGCCGTAATATGTGAATAGATGGTTGAAGAATAAAAGACCAACTTGATGTCACTTGTTATTTTTTTTCACTTCTTATGTGCTCAACATGTTTCGGATATTAATATATCCATCATCAGGAGCTTGCGACTATTCTGTTGAATTACCACATTTGCCGTATTGTTCTTGGTTCGATGTGTGTTGGAGTTTCGGTGTGTTTGGGTTGGAGTGGTATCCGTGTTGCAGGCTGAAGCCTGCAACACGGATACCACTCCAAATAAAATATCAAGTGAAATTAAATATCGAGTGACATCAAGTTGGTCTCTTATTCTTCAACTATCACAATGATGCACGGTCCAATAAACATAAGATTCATGTGAGTAGATGGTCTATAAAAGGGGAAAATATTTTTTGGTGCCAATTCATTTCGATATTCCCTGCGGCTATTAAAAAAATTAAATTAAAAAAAAAGTAGAGAGAAAATGTATATTGGCACTAGTCCAGAAATATAAAAATGCACAGGCGGTTGCAGTATTTACAAGCTGTTATTCAATCCAAAAACCGAGCACTTGTACCGTCCCGCTCCCCTCACTAAATACAGAGGAGACAAGGAAAGAAGAACCAAAAAAGGAAATAAGTACACATTGGCCTAGTATATCGGTCGTTAACCGCATCTGTACTTGGTGCCACCACTGTGCGCGGTTGTGGCTGTGGCTTTTTGCTACCGAAGTGTAAATATGGTCTGTTCACCGCCTCTCGGTAAAGCGGGTTGTAGAAATAGGCACTTGAACTAACTGCCCAATGAGAATGCAATGTGTGTTCTAAGCGCATAAATGTTTTAAAATGAGTCTCTGGTCTGTAGAGTCAAGACCGTCACCCGTATAAGTTTTTATGTATGCGGGAAAAATTTCACTGTTTTCCCTACAGAATATGTAATTCAAATTACCTGCTTGATAAGTCGTTTCGGCTGATCTGCTGTTAATTAAAATTTGAGTTTTTAAGGAATTAGATAAGAACGACAAACGTATTACTTACAATTAATAGTGCGATTTGACTTTCGATTATCTTTTTTACAACAGCGAGTAATCTGGCAGTCGCTTAAAAGCTTTTGCAGAAGTTACAATGTCTTTCTTCAGGATAACAGAGTAACACAAAAATCTCATAATTCTTGACCTTTCATTCAATTAACAGGTATTATTTACTTCGTTATCTAACAAATTAGTGCATTCGAAGTTCTAGCTCATTAATTTTTATGTATTTCAATAATTACAAGATCAAATAAATGCACACGAACACACACATGTATTATTAAAACACTAATTTATTAGCACGTTTATCACTCCACATGTTTCATCCCTCAAAATGTCATCCTCAGGGAGTACGATTGATACATTTCAGCAGCAAGGTCAACAAAATGATTCACCATATGTAGAATTCAACTTAGCAGCGTGTAGTGTGTTACGCCATATGACTAGCACGTAACACAATACACGCTGCTCATTAAGGTGAATTCTACATCTGGCGACTCATTTTGTTGACCTTCCTGTTGAAATGTACCAATCGTACTCTTTAGGATGGCCCTTTGAGGGTTGAAACATGTGGAGTGATACAATATGCTGATTAAGTGGTGTTTTAATAATATATGTGTGTGTTCGTGTGCATTTATTTGATATAGTCACATTAATGCACAGATATGAACAAGATGAAATTTGGCGGCAAGATTAACTTTGGGGGCTGCACCACACTTTTCAGTTTTCATTTTAAGCCTTATTTTCCAAGCCTGTCTTTCGCAGCCAAATATGAATATAAATTTTATTCTATCTTAAAGAATAAAGTTTTAGAGTACGAAATGGATTCATATGACTCAGTATAGAGCTCAATAGTGAGTTCTTACCAACACAGGGATAAATCTTAAATTCCATAATTGGCTGGAAATTTCTTGAGTATTTGAAAACTGTTAGATTATCAAGAATAACCCCTACTCCATAGAATTAATAATTAATGTAAGACATAAAGTCTTATATTGTTATAATCTTGTTTGTTGGATACTATTCCCAACATTTCGTATTTTCGGGTTCCTAAATTTTTATTACATTTATTTATTTAGGTCGTTCCGGAACTGCTGGAGAATAAAAACATATAGGCACAATGAGAGGAAATCAGTGCCCTTTACTCTTCAATATTTCCATCCTTGGACACAAATTCGGTTTAAATACTTATTAACTAATCAAATAAGGATTTTTTTCACGTTTACACACGACGATGAAACACGTTATTGCAGGAGTTATTGTTAGAAGGAACAGATAAAGGTGGTACAGAATGTGGTGTTGCGTCACCGAGCAGGTTGGCATAGCAGTATATTTTAAATTTATATGGAAGTATCTGGATCAAGATTCTACCTAGACTCACTGAGAATATTGGAAGCTGTTCTTATTTACTCCATGCATATGCTGAAATACACTAATGTCCTCAAACGGGGAAATATTTGCACTTTCAAGGTCAGAATCACTAGTGGTTATTCTCGAGTCTTGTTTGGCATTACGTTGTATGAGGTTACACGTACCTGATATAATGTTAAATAACTTGAAACATAATTTGAGGTTGAGCATTTAAGTGGTGGTCTTCCGGAGTAAAATATCGACTAGACTGTTGGGTAGATACGAATAGTGGAACCTGAAGATGGAGGCGCTATATTCCTCCAAAAAGTTGCTTTCATCCTACCAGAACACACTGTATCATGGCAGATTGTAACACAGGCGGGCGCAATGTGAAACTAAAAGTAAATTATTTAATATTGATATTTCATATAAAATTTGTATGTGTATTTCATTGTGAGGCTGTTCTGTTAATGAAGTGTGCAAGAAGTTATGGACATGCCGATTTGTCGCATGATCGAATTTCTTGTACCGTGCTAGTGGTTGCTGTGGACAGTTGCACGTCACTGGAAGAGCTCTTTCCTTTGTCAACATTAATTTTGAGGAACGTTTTGACAGGTACTATGTTTAATGACAGGAGAGATATGAAGTTTTAGAACAACACATGGATATACCAGTAACAATTTTGTGTATCGTAAGGCGAGATACATATTTGACCACCATTCTGTCGGTACACAAAGTTGCTGGTTTCCTTTTATCTGTAGCATTTGTAATTGGTATACAACATTTCCATGATTATAGAGTAAGATTCTCCTTTCTAACACCGAATTCAAAACGTTAAGGAAAGTTTTCCAACTTACTCTGACACTTGGACTTTCATAATTGTTACACAGTTGCTTTTGGCAATATATTATTCGTTTTTCGTTACACTTTAGGAAAACATAGGGATATCTGTTGCATTTTGTTTATTGTCCCATCTCGTTTTGTACGGGCATTTCTTATTTTTGTCACGGTTTCATAATGAAAAATTATTTTTTATCGGTTTTTATAACTGTTTTCATTAATTAATCTCAGTAGTCAGTAATGTTGTTTAAAATTTCTGTCCTTTTTTCAAACTATACTTAACCTTCATTTTGATAGCCGTAAATGCTGAGTTAATCATCTAAAAAAAACTGCTTAATTTACAAACAGGTACTCAATGTTTGGTAAAATAAATAGTTGTGGATATTGGTTCGAGAACGTTATTGTATTTCTCAGTCCATTCATAAGAGTTTCGTGTTAGCCCCTTGATATACTTCAATATCCATTCATTCCCCTTATGTTATTTCACATGATTCGTCGCAATCCGGTTTAACCTTTTGGCACCGGAAATATTTTTTTCTAATTTTAGCACACCCTGTATATAAAATGTGAATAAAACAGGAACCAAATAGGTTAGAATTATGAAACAAAGTGCATTCTGAAGAGAAAAAGAGGGAGAGTATATACTATGTTTAAAATATTCAGTAACTATATTTGTTATATTTGTTGAATAAATACATTAAATGCAACGTTTGGAGGTTAGCGTCCTAGACGGTAGGACGCAAGGGCTGTAAAGG
>Ga0123355_10001796_pt1 | contig 30042 bp, 28 predicted proteins | sample TergutEmb28metaG_3_FD_89872 | JGI IMG/M metagenome (GOLD analysis project Ga0123355, IMG submission 89872) | Embiratermes neotenicus P1 segment gut microbial communities from Petit-Saut dam, French Guiana - Emb289 P1 | ecosystem: Host-associated > Arthropoda: Insects > Digestive system > Gut ... | reverse complement strand
TTATACTTATACTTTGGTTCATAATAGTTTCGATTATACGAAATCATTGGGAAATTATTGCAATTAATAAATAAAAAGCAAAAAATACCTGTAATTTAATGCGCTTGGGTGCTTTTGCCCTCATGATCTTGGCTTGTCTTTACTATAAAATACGAAGGTTTTATTCGGTTGATTTTAAAAAGATTTTAAACAGGCTCTTACTTGATTGTGATGAAATCCTTAAAATAATCAATTGGTAATTTGTGTCTCAAGTTTTTTGCCGTGTCCTCGCAAAAAGAGTGATTGACAAAAACGATGCCGCATGGTACGATAGAAGTTGTTATTGGTTAATTTTTTTAATAATTGAATATTGACAAAATGTGGTGCGAATGACCTGTGGCGACTTCTTTAGGGACGTGACAGGTCGTGCGATAATAGGGAATCAGGTTAGAATCCTGAACAGTCCTGCTGCCGTATTGACGAGCAAAATTTCATGTTCGATTAAAACCCGAACAGCCATTGGATGCAATCATGTCTGAGAAGGCGAAACATTTGCGTTGGCAAGTCATGTAATGAATTGCCGAGATGTCTAAGTCGGAATACCTGCCCCATTTTAACGGCGAAATTTGCCGTTGCTGTAGCGACCCACAGAGTATGGGCGGTATGGTTATTGAATGTTAGTATGGTTGGGATGATATCCATAGACCATGCTTGAGCGATGCTGTGTCAACTGCACCGCAATTATTTCAATATCATCATCCCGATTCATAACAAACGAGGTTTGTTATGAATCGGGATTTTTTATTTCAAGGAGGATTTGATGTGTTGGAAAAAATTTTAGCGGATATAAGACCGCTTGATGGCGTTGCGATAGAAACTGCGCAATCCAGACTTAATAATTTGGTTAAACCGCTAGGCAGTTTGGGCGAATTGGAAAGAATTGCGGCAAGGTTATCAGGCATAAGCGGAGTGCCTCATAACGACATTTCAAAGAGATGTGTGATTGTTTTTGCTTCGGACAATGGTGTTGTCGAGGAGGGGGTGTCAGCCGCTCCACAGGCGGTTACATATATCCAAACCCTAAACTTTTCTAAGGGGATAACAGGGGTTGCAGTTCTCGCCAAACAATTTCATGCGGATTTGATTGTGGTTGATGTTGGTGTCAATGCGGATATAGAAAATGCCGCTGTTATAAACAAAAAAATCCGTAAAGGCACATGGAATATTACGAAACAACCCGCCATGACCCATGAGGAAGCCATGCAAGCGATTCTGATAGGAGTGGAAACCGTAACAGATGCCGTAAAAAATGGACACAAATTAATCGGCGTTGGTGAAATGGGCATTGGGAACACAACTACCTCTGCGGCGGTGCTGTGCGCCCTTACTGGTCTGCCGCCAAAGCAAGCAACAGGAAAGGGTGCTGGGTTAAGTGAAGAAGCATATCGTCACAAAGTAAACGTAGTACAACAAGCATTAGAACTGAACAAACCCAATCCATCAGACCCAATAGACATACTGGCGAAAGTGGGGGGCTTCGACATTGCGGCAATGACTGGGGCTTACATCGGTGCGGCAAAATGCCAAGTGCCTGTAGTCATTGACGGCTTTATATCCATCGTGGCGGCATTGTGCGCTACAAGACTTAATCCGCTTGTGAAAGATTATATGTTTCCTTCCCACGCTTCATTTGAGCAAGGCTATAAAATTGCGGCTGATGCCTTGGGGGTTACGCCATATTTGCATTTTGGTATGCGTCTTGGCGAAGGGAGCGGTTGTCCTCTTATGTTTGCGATGCTTGATGCCGCCTGTACAATTATGCGGGATATGGGAACATTCGAGCAAGGTAACATAGGCGAAGAATATTTGGAGGAAGTGCGGGATGCGGATTTTCATATCAGGGGGATGTAAAAACGGTAAATCCACCTATGCCCAACGGTTAGCGAAACACCAAACTGGTCTACATCTCCCACTTTATTATGTCGCAACAATGAAAGCCGTTGACGACGAAGATGTAGAGCGTATCGCCCGACACCAAGGTGAGCGAGACGGTTGGGGATTTACAACGATAGAGCAACCTAAAAATATCGAGGGCATTTTAGCATCGTGTAATCCCAATGGCTCATTTCTATTGGACAGTCTTACGGCACTTTTAGCGAATGAAATGTTTTCGCCTAAAGGGGATTTTGATAAAACTGCCTGTGAAAGAATCGCAACAGGGCTTGTCCGTGTGCTGTCTGATGTGAACAATATCGTAATTGTGTCTGACTATATCTACAGTGATGCTTTCCTATACGACACTATCACAAAAAGTTACCGCAAGTCGTTGGCGACACTTGACCGATTAGCGGCAAAACATTGTGATGTAGTGCTTGAAGCTGCATATACGCAAATCATCACACACAAGGGTGGAGGGTTGCTTGATGCGTTTCATTAGAGGGTTCTACATGGCTTTAGGAATGTTCATTGGGATTCCTCTGCCGTTTCATATTTGGGACGAAAAGCTGACCTCTATCATGATTGTGTCGTTTCCGTTGGTCGGGGTTGTTATCGGCGCAATATGGTGGGGTGCAAGTGTATTACTGCTGATGCCGAGTTTCCCCCTTGTGATAGTAGCAGCACTTCTGACGGTTGCACCATTTTTTATAGCAGGGTTTATTCACTTGGATGGATATATGGACACCAGCGATGCACTATTATCCCGCCGTCCTTTGGAGGACAAGCTACGGATTTTGAAAGACCCTACTGTTGGTGCGTTTGCTGTTGTCATGTTAGGTATTTTGTTCCTGTTACAATTTGCGGCGATGTTTGCGGTGGTAGATAGTGGGCGGTTTTTGGCACTACTCATAACCATATGCGTCGTATCACGGTGCTGTTCAGCATTTGCCATATTCGTGATGCGCCATATGCCTATTAGCAATTACGTCGCCATGCTTGGCAAGAATGTTGGTATGGGTAATAAGATGGCTGTGATTATTATTGCCATTGGCGCAGTCGGCTTTTCCTTTCTCTATGCGGGGGTTTACGGCCTTATCGTCTGTGGGGCAGTGGTGCTGGGTTATGTGTGGGCTATGAGGGTTGTATACAGGGATTTCAAAGGCATATCGGGTGATTTGTTGGGGTATGCCCTTGTCATTAGTGAAGTATTTGGACTTATTGCATTGGCTTTGTTGCAGGGAGTGTATTTATGGTTTTGATTTTTGGAGGGGCTTATCAAGGCAAGCTGGATTATGCTCAAAGCAGATTCGGCATGGATGCTAAAATAATGAATGATGCAGATAAATGGATTTTATCGCTCATTCAAGATGAAAAAGAAATTGCGACAGAAGTGACGAGATTTTTTGATGACAACAGTGATTCTGTGATTATTTGTAATGATATTTCATGCGGTGTTGTGCCTATAGACCCCATTATGCGAAGATGGCGTGAGGAGGTCGGCAGATTTATGGCGCAGGCGGCAGAGAAATCAGACGAGATAGTACGGTTATATTGCGGAATACCTACGAGGATAAAGTAATGCAAATTCATTTTATACGCCACGGCAAGACTACGGCGAATGAACAGAAGCTATATTGCGGAGCAACGAATATACCACTATCTGATAATGGCATAGCAGAACTTATGCATTTGAAGGGGCAAGGCATTTATCCAAAATGCGTTGACACCTACTTCACAAGCGGATTACTACGCACCGAGCAGACATTAGATATGCTGTATGGATCTGTGCATAGAGAAGCCCTGCCGCAACTTATGGAGTTTAATTTTGGCGAGTTTGAAATGAATAGTTATGAAATACTCAAAGAGCAAGAGGATTACCAAGCATGGATAACTGATGAAGAAGGACATGTTTTTTGCCCTAACGGTGACAACAAGCAAATCTTCAATCGCCGTGTGATTGAGGGTTATGAGATGTTAGTAAAAAAGTCGCAAGGCAAAAGCACACTTGTGGTAGTGCATGGCGGCGTAATTGTTTGCATCATGGATTATTTATTTCCAAACACTCGCAATTTCTACGAGTGGCAGCCAAAACCAGGGCGTGGGTATACGCTTATCTGCACAACGGATGGTCTTAAACTATATAACCCAATATGAAACATGAGGTGAAAAATGGAAAAATATTATGTGCAAGTTTACACAGGTAATGTAAAAGGCAAAACTATGGTAATGCTTGGACTTGCCCACAAAAATGGCATTGAGTGTTGAACGTAATTTTATCTAAAAGGAGAGAAATCAAATGCAATCATCAACAAAGAAAAAAGGTATCACCATATTATTAGGTTTGCTAATCATGACTTTAATTTTAGCAGCCTGTGGCGGAACTGAAACTGCACAGCAACCTCGTGAAATGACAGACCGTGAGGGTTACACCATTACCGTACCAGCAGAAGTCAACACCATCGTCACAATCGGACCTTCCACGACAGAAATCATTGTCGCATTAGGCTTTGCAGACAGAATCATCACTGCGGACAGATTTTCAGGTGATGTAGAGGGCTTACCCGCTGGTGTTGTCGCCGAATTTGGTGTCTTGGATTTTGATGCAGAATTTATCGTTAATCTGATGCCAGACATCGTATTCGTCACAGGAATGACAAGGGTACATGGTGATGATGACCCAATGGCTCCAGTTTCTTCGGCGGGCATTACAGTAGTTTATATGCCAACCAGCGTAAGCATTGCAGCCATTATGGAGGACATACGCTTTATTGCTGATGTAATGGAAGCTACTGAAGCTGGCGAACGCATTATATCCACCATGCAAGCTGAAATTGATGCAATCACAGCAATCATCTCAAACATCACAGTAACAAGAACGGTATATTTTGAAATTTCCCCCGCTCCATGGATGTTTAGCTTTGGTAGTGGCACATTCTTGAATGAAATGATTGAGCTTGCAGGGGCTACAAATATCTTTGCCGATCAAGAGGGCTGGATTCCTGTTTCTGAAGAAGTATTGCTCGAACTTAATCCCGATGTAATCCTTACATCAACGGACTTTATCCCCGATCCAATTGGTGAGATTATGGAACGACCAGGCTTTGATGTATTAACCGCAGTACAAAACGGCGATGTATTTATCATTGATACCGCCGCAAGCAATCGCCCAACTCATAATATCACAAGGGCATTAAGGGAGATAGCGGAAGCCGTATTCCCTGAATACTTTCGATGAAAACGAAACTGATTATCGCAGTATGTGCCACTGTTATTGCGGTGCTTTTGGGTATTGCAATAGGTAGTGTAAACATATTGCCAATGAATGTTCTACGAATTATAGGGCATAACGTGTTTGGGTTTGAACTGTCCGAACACGTTACCCCTGCCCATAACGCCATTGTATGGAATCAACGTCTGCCCCGTGCATTACTGGCCTTCATTGCGGGAGCGGCGTTGTCGGTAAGTGGTGCGGTTATGCAGAGCGTACTGCGTAACCCACTCGCTTCATCTTATACATTGGGCGTATCTTCGGGCGCATCTCTCGGTGCATCTTTAGTAATCTTGATGGGCGTGACATTACCTTTTCTGCCTGTCTTGAGTTTACCGATTTTGGGCTTTGTTTTCGGAATGGGAACTATTCTTATCGTGGTTGTCATTGCAAGGCAACTGGATATAAGAATGGAAAACCATACAATTATCCTTACTGGCATGGTATTTGCTCTGTTCATCAATTCTATCACTACGCTGATGTTCACTTTCTTTCGCGAGGGTGTGCAGAATATGGTGTTTTGGCAGATGGGTACATTTCGTCTACGAGGATGGCAACCTGTTTTTATACTGTTTCCAATAGTGTCGGTTGTCATTTTTTTTATCTCTCGTTTTAAATGGGAGTTAGATGTAATGACCTTTGGTGAAGAACAGGCACAGGCAATAGGCGTAAACATAAGGCGTGTTAAATTGATTTTGCTTATAACCGCTGCCGCATTAACAGGAAGTACCATTGCTTTTGTAGGCGTTATTGGATTTGTTGATTTGGTAGCCCCGCATATTGTGCGTAAAATCTTCGGAGCGGCACATAGGTATGTAATCCCTGTGTCCGCGTTGGTGGGTGGCACATTTATGGTGGTTGCCGACCTTGTTGCACGGACGGCGGTTTCTGCTACTACGGAACTCCCTGTTGGTGCTGTAACAGCTATTATAGGCGCACCGTTTTTCGCCTATATCTATTTCAGCAGACGAAAGAAAGAGGCGTAAATATGGCGAAAGTGATTATGATACAGGGTACGGCTTCGGGTGTTGGAAAAACAATGCTAACCCTTGCACTATGCCGAATTTTCAAGCAAGACGGCTATTCGGTTGCGCCTTTTAAGGCGCAGAACATGACAACCAACACCTACCTAACAGCAACAGATGAAGAAATTGCGGTGTCGCAATGGTTGCAAGCATTGGCGGCAGGGGTTGAGCCGACACCTGATATGAACCCTGTTATATTAAAACCGTCCACCGAGCAAAAGGCTACACAAATTGTTTTGAACGGAAAACCCTTTGACACAGTAAACGCCTATAATTTCAGGGAAATCAAGCAGAAAATTGTGCCTGAAATTATGGGGGCTTACTCTCGTCTGTCGAACAAGTATAATATAATTGTTATCGAGGGTGCGGGCAGTCCTGTGGAGTTGAATTTGAACGATGATGATATTGTCAACATGGGCATGGCAAAGAGAGTGAAAGCCCCTGTTTTGTTGGTGGCAGACATTGACCGTGGCGGGGTTTTTGCTTCTCTTTATGGCACGATAAACTTGATGGACGAAACGGAACGGGCGTATGTAAAGGCAACAATCGTGAACCGCTTTAAAGGTGAACGATCTTATTTTGCTGATGGCGCAAAAATCATTGAGGACATTACAATGTTGCCTGTAGCTGGAGTAATTCCGTATATGGCAATCAATCTTCCCGAAGAAGATGGGCTATTTGAAGATAGCAACCTATCTTCGCAATCAATAGACTTTGAAAGCCAATTCAACAACATAGCGGATAACGCCCGCAATTCACTTGATATGGAACTGATTTACAAAATACTGAATAACGGGGTGTAACTATGAAATTTGTAGCATCATACAGTGGCGGTAAAGAAAGTGCATTGGCGGTGCATAGAGCTGTAAAAGATGGGCATGAGCCAATCGCTTTGATCACAACCTACAACACCGATGCAAGCCGTTCGCATTTTCACGGCTTGACAGAAGAAGTATTGGAAAGGGTTGCCGATTCATTGGGTATTCCGTTGTGGCTAATCAAAACAAGCGGTGAGGAATACGCAAAGAACTTTGAGAAAACATTGCTTCGTGCCAAAGAAGAAGGAGCAGAAGCCTGTGTTTTCGGTGACATAGACATTGAGGGGCATATTGAATGGTGCAGTGAACGATGTAGAAATGTTGGCATTATGCCGTTATTCCCGCTTTTGAATCAAAGCCGCAAGGATGTTGTGTACGAGTTAATTGATAGCGGATTTGTCGCAAATATAACGATTGTAAATCAGGCAAAAGTAAATGATGATTTTTTGGGCAAACAGCTTACAAAGGAGATTGCGGAGCAAATTGCCAAGGGTGGTGCTGATATTTGCGGCGAAAATGGCGAATATCATACTTTTGTTTCTGCTGGACCAAATTTTAGTAAGCCTGTTGATTTTTCTTTTGGGGAGAAGTATTCAAAGGGTGATTACGCCTTTTTGCCTGTATTAAGTATTTATAGGAGCAAATATGAAGCATGTCCTTTGCTGTGTGAAAAAGGCAACGATGTTGTCTGTGATTTTGCAATATTAATGGATGAAGTCGCAAGTATGACTGGGCTGTTGCGGTCGTTAATTTCTGATGAAGAATTACGAAATGAATTACAGTTTGTTTGCGATATTGTATACAACCTTAGTCCTTCATTCCGTAGGGATACTGTTGTTACTGAGGATGAACTGCTTATACTTGAACAAATGACCATGCGACACAAAGAAACTATCACTAAGCCGTCGGGCTTATTTGTTCTGCCTATGGGTAGCCAAAGCGCATCGTTAGCCCATGTTTTGCGGGTTAAGTGCAAGGCATTAGTACGTTTGTTGTGCAGACATGATTATGTGGGAAACAAGATAGACAGCTTGCTATATGATTTCACAAATTTGCTATCAGGCTATTTTTACAATCTTGCCTTTAAGCTAAACGTACTTGATGGGGTTGAGGAAATCCCGCATGTTATCCGCAAGTAGGATTATAACGTATTGGAATTTTGGTTGAACATGCGGCAATTACCATACTCGTTGCGTTTGCATTGGTCAGGACAACCATAAAGGAGATTTCCATTGGAAAACAATCACAAATATTTCAAAAATCATAAGTGCAAGTATTTCCCCTGTCACCCACAACTAAATGATGATGGGTTTAATTGCCTGTTTTGTTATTGCCCCTTGTATGGATTAGGCGATAAATGCGGCGGTAGTTTTGAATATGCAAAGAATATAAAGGTTTGCATGGGATGCCACTTCCCACATATCCCCGAAAACTACGACATAATTGTGGCAAAATTAAAGGAAATAAATAAGCGAGGGCAAAATGCTGAGTTTGAATAATGTGTCTGCTGGGTATGGCGGCATAGATGTAATACGGAATATCTCAATGGAAATAAAGGGCAACGTATCTATTGTAGGTCCAAATGGTTGCGGCAAGACCACCTTACTGAAAGTCATTGCGAATATCCTTCCGAGCAAAGGCGGGATTGAAATAATGGGCAAGAAATTCAGCGAAATGAAGCGGCGTGAAATATCATTGAATATTGCTATGTTGAGCCAACAGCCCAGCATTTATTTTGCCTTTAGTGTGTTTGATACTGTGATGATGGGGAGGTATCTTCACATAAGGGGGCGTATTTCTGATACTCCAACAAAAGAGGATAAAGACGTGGTGACAAGGGCTTTGGAGGCTGTAAATCTAATGACAGAGAAAGATAGGGATATTACCAAATTATCAGGCGGTCAGCTCCAAAGAGTGTTTTTGGCAAGAGCGTTAGCACAAGAGCCACGCATCATACTACTTGATGAGCCTACAAATCATTTAGACCTAAAATGCCAAATTGAGATTATTGAATATTTGAAAAAATGGGCGCAAGAAGGTAATCGCGCAGTTGTTGGTGTACTGCATGATATAAACCTCGCCATGCGGCTAAGTGACAATTTCATTGTGATGAAAAACGGCGAGATACAAGCAAGTGGGAATGCGGATGATATTATTGCTGACGGATTATTAGACCATGTTTATGAAATGGATGTTGTCGAGTACATGAATGTATCGTTAGAAAAATGGAGCAAAGCAAAAAGGGCAAACTAAAGCCAGGATACAAAAGTAAGCGTCAAATAAAACCACATCTACGACTAGACGTGGTTTTATTTGGCGCTTATAATAATGCAGTAATAAAATAAAGGAGATGCTTGTATTGACCTCTGGCGACATTATGTTGGAAAGACAAGGGTTAATCCAAACTTTTAATAAATTCAAAAATCACCGCATCATTGCTGTATGCGCCCCAGCGGGTTATGGCAAGACCGTGGCTGTAACCGAATGGCTTTCAAAGGGCAATCGTGTGAAGGCTGTTTTTTCGTTGGATGAGTACGATAACAACCTTGCCGGTTTTTGTGAACGCTTTTGCGCTACCCTTCTCACTTGCCAGCCCCGAAACCAAACTTTTAGAGAGATTGTTTGTCATCCGTCTTTTCAAAGCGCACCTGATGAATTTACTCTCCGTGCTGTTGGTATCCTTTCTGGCAGAAAGCAAACTGTACTTGCTATAGACGATTTGCATTTGATTACTGACAACACTATCCTACATCTTCTGCTGGTTTCCATTAAACGGTTACCCCCAAATTTTCAAATAATTTTAATCAGTCGTTACGATTTGCCGCCAATTTTTTTAGAGTTGCGGTTGCGGGGACAGCTTGCACGCATTGATGCCAAGCAATTCATTTTTAGCAATGATGAAATAAAGGCTTTGTATAACATGCGCGACACCCCCATAACTAACGAGCAGGCAAATGAAATTAATCAACAAACCCACGGCTGGGCGATGGGCATAAATGCATTTTTGCTTTCGGGAAAAGAATCATTTGAGACGGAGTGCGATTATATAAGTGATTTCATGCAAGCCAATTTATGGAATAAATGGGATGATGATACTCGTGACTTCATGCTTCGCACCTCGAATTTGCGTGAGCTTACACCCTCTTTGTGCGCTCACATGACAGGCATGAGCAATTGCGATGAATTTCTAAAAGAGCTTGTCCAAAAAGGTGTCTTTATTACACAGGTGCAAAAGGGCGTTTATCGTTACCATCATTTGTTCCAGCAATTTCTCAAACACATGACTAATGAACGTGTCGACGATTTTACAGCATCTCTTTTGGAAAAAGAAGGGGAATGGCATTTATCTCAAAAAGATTTTTACAATGCCATTGACTGTTTTATCCAATGTGAGAACCATGATGGTGTTGTGGAATGTTTTGATTTCATGGAAACATCTGGCCTTGTAAATTTTGCGATAGGACGATTTTTACCAGTCTTGAATCAACCTGTATTCCAAGAAGCCACAAGGAAATCTCCGCACTTGATATATTTTATGGTTTATAACTCCCTTGCAGAGGGTCGTTATGATGATACAATTTTCTTCATGGATGAATATTACTCTAGGTATCCCGAGATTGTAGCTAACAATCCAGCCCTTGCCCATAGCATTATCTATATGCGTTTTTTAGATTTTAGAATACCAATAACCCAAATTCCTAACAAGACAGAAATACCAGAAGACACATCAATCATCAATTTGCGCAAATGGCAGTTATCTATGCATATGCCCCTGTTTCATCGCGGAGTCATTGATTATTCAATAGAAGCTGATTTGGATGTGGTCAGTTTCATGGAAAACGAATTACTGGCAAAGACGAGTTGGGCGTTTGGCAGCATGGCACCACTTTTTGTTGAAATTATAATAGTAGGATTATTATATGAACGAGGCGATTTAGAAAAAGCCTATTCACGCGCTTTAAGGATAAATGCCAAGATGAATACAATCACTATAATAGATACAAAACTTTGCGCTAAGTATATATTGGTACGCATATTGGATGCCGTTGGCGAAACAAATGAAGCATCCTTGGTTATTGAATCCATTTCAGCGTTAATAGAAACGAACAAGGCTTACCAATTAAGTCCCAACTTCAATGCCTTCGACACTAATCGCAAAATTGCACAGGGGGATATAAAAGCCGCAGAATGTTGGCTTGAAGCACAAACATTAACCACCCCAACTTTTTGGGGAATATATACTGCATTTACTACGTGCAGGGCTTTTATAGCCACCATGAAATATGATCGTGCCATAATTTTATTGAGAGCGGTTTTAGAGCTTGCTCTTGCATTTAACAGAATACATGACATTATTGACGCAAAGATTTTATTGGCGATTGCCTGTTGGAAAAAGAAAAGGGGATTCCAAAATGAGGCGTTGGAACATTTGGAGAAGGCCATCGTAACAGCATACCCTTACGGCTATATTCAAATGTTTATCACAGAAGGTGCTGCGCTTTCTAGTATATTATATAAATTGCAAAGAAGCGTTGAGCATCGTGAGACAAATGACAAAGAACATCTTGTATTCATTCGAATGCTGTATTTGAAAACGCGCGGCATCTCAAACGATGCATTGGAGGATGGGCAAGGAAAAACTCCCATAAAATTTACAGACAAGCAGAGGGTTGTAATGAGTATGCTTAGTCAAGGCAAAAGGCAAAAGGAAATTGCTGAAGCTATGGGTATAAAACAGACCACTCTCCGTTATCACATAGAGTCTGTATATAATAAACTTGGGGTGTCGAACGTAGCGGATGCAGTAACAAAGATAAATGCATTGAAGTTGTTGGAATTAAGTGAAGATCGCGTCGAGTAAAGATGCCTGCCAGAATGAGGTAGGCATTTTTTTTATTTCTTTACAAAATCCAGAGCATGAGCGGGTTTTTGCCCTCCAAGAATAATCCTATGTAACTTTTAAACAGCTATTTGCATAAAAATAAACCTCAAAATACCCCTCCAGCACGTCATTAAAAAAATATTTTTTTATGTTACTATCATTATGACAAGGCGGATGTCCTGAAACGATTATTCAAGTGCAGCCCCCTTGAGAAATATGGAAATTGATGAGTTTTAGGGGTTAGCATAAAATTCAATTTTTGCTATTGGGGGGTGACAATAATGCAGGTTTGTGCAACAATTTTTAGCAAGCAAGCAAGCAAGCAAGCAAGCAAGCAAGCAAGCAAGCAAGCAGAGCCATATCTCTGCTTTTTTGTCGTCCTCTGAACTCAATTTCACTATAGCATATAAAAAACGGCTGTCCCGTGTATCTCTGGTGCAGAGGATAGCCGCTTTTTGCGTTTAATTAGAGGAGGAATTTTATGCATTCGGTGGGGGAGAGCAAAATGGATACCATAACTAACACTGTATTGTTGGTTGATGATGACCCTATGAACCTAAGTGCGCTCATGCACATTTTAGGCCAAGAGTACACGGTCTATGCAGAGGAAGATGGCTTAAACTGCATTGAATCGGCAAAGAGGCTTATGCCCGATTTAATTCTGCTGGATGTTGTGATGCCTAATGTAAGCGGATTTGAAATTATCAAATCTCTCAAAGAAGATGTTGCTACAAAAAATATACCTGTTATTTTCCTCACAGTAAGAAACACCACAGAAGATGAAGTAAAGGGTTTCGCCTTGGGGGCAGTAGATTATATCAACAAGCCATTTAGTGTACCTGTTGTTAAAATGCGCATACAACATCAAATGCAGATTATTAATCAAAAACGTAAAATACAAAGCCTAAAAGAAACAGAGGAAATTGAGCATCAAAGAAAAGAACAAAAGCGGATAAACAAACGCATCCAGCTCATCATAGATTCTGCGCCTATAAGCATTGAGTTATATGACACAGATGGGACAATGATGGATTGCAACGCGGGTACGATTGTGATGCATGGTTTTGATGATAGGGATGAATATATAAAATTCTATAACGAAACCCCAGAAAGTTTTTACCCAGAATTTCAACCGTGCGGTACACCTTCGGAAGCTATGATGTCAGCGTTTTTTCAAGAAGCCCTTCATAAAGGAATAATGAAATTTGAGTGGACGCACCGAACCATTAAAGGCGAGGATTTTCCGACAAAAGTTACATTGGCGTGCATAAAACATGATGATACGACCATGATAGTGGCTTATGTTCACGATTTGCGCGCTATAAAAAAGCTGGAAAACGCACGAATTGAAGCCATTGAGGGCGCAAATCAAGCAAAAAGCCGTTTCTTGGCACATATGAGCCATGAAATACGCACACCTATTACGGCGGTATTGGGCATTTCAGAGGTTCAGCTGCGTAATAAAACCATGCCGCCCCATACCGAAGAAGCCTTTGCCCAAATATATAACTCATCAAAAACACTCTTGGGTATCGTTAATGACATTTTAGACATTTCTAAAATAGAAGCAGGCAAGATAACCCTAATGAACAGCGAATACGATGTGCCAAGTTTAATCAACGATGCTGCACAACTGTATTTGGCGTATATAGAGCGTAAGGATGTTTTGTTCAATATGTTTGTGGACGAAAATCTACCAGCTAAATTAATTGGTGATGTCCTGCGCATACGCCAGATTATTAACAATCTTTTAACTAATGCATTTAAATATACGGAATCTGGTACGGTTTCACTGTCATTAAAATGCGAAAAAACCATCGACGAATATGTAGCTCTGATAATATCAATCAAAGATACAGGCATTGGCATGACCGCATCTCAGGTAGACGCAATGAAATATGAATATGTACGTTTGAACGAACATAATGCCCCCAATATAACAGGTACAGGGTTGGGGATTCCGATAGTTTGTGGCTTGATACAGATGATGGACGCACAGCTTGACATTGATAGCGATGTTGGCAAAGGCACGCATGTAGTAGTCCGTATAGACCAACTCATATCCGGAACGCAGATTTTAGGGCGTGAAGTGGCAGATAACTTGCAAAAATTTGAGGTTGGCGCATTATCGGTTGCAAAAGACCTTGAGTTTGAACTAGAGCAAATGCCCTATGGAAAAGTCCTTGTTGTAGATGATGTGGACACCAATCTGTATGTAGCCGAGGCAATGCTTGAATCATTCGGTCTTTCTGTTGACCTTTGCAAAAGCGGTCAGGAGGCCATTGAAAAAGTAAAACAAGGTGATGTGTACGATATTATTTTCTTAGACCACATGATGCCAAGCATGGATGGTATTGAGGCTATGAAAATTTTGCGGGACATGGGTTACGACAAACCAATTATTGCACTCACTGCTAATGTTCTTAAAGGGCAGGCCGAATTTCTTATGAATAATGGTTTTTCTGGCTTTATGTCCAAACCAATTGACATTAAACTGTTGAATTCCTATCTTTTACGCTTCATACGTGACAAGCAGATAGAGCAAACATAAACGCATTAACTGCCACTCACAACATAAAGGAACTAGGATATTAGGCAACAACCAAATCTAAAATAACTGGAGGAATTAAAATGCAATGGTTCAATAATTTGAGAATTAAGTCAAAACTGATGTTGGGTTTTGGTGTGGTCATCGTGATGGCTGTTATTCTCGTTGCTATAGCAGTATCACAACTCACGAGAGTAAGTGAGGAGTACGAAATAATTTTTGCGGGTGCAGTTGCACGGCGCGGTGCAGCAAACGCCGTACAGTCCAACGTGCGCGGATATCGTCGCATTACTGCAGGTTCTGTTATGGTTGCCCCGCTGGACTATGCGGAACGTATGGCAGAGCTTGACAGTATGCTTGCTGAAGCTGAAAATAAGCGTGATGAGATTTGGGCGCAATTGGATATTTTTGACTACAGTGTTCGCAACCAACCAGGCGAAACCGATGCATGGCGTGTAGAACGCTTTGCAGACAGTAATGAAGCCCGCCGCCTGTTTGACGAGTATCGCGAAGTGTTTATGGCTGTACAAGCCTATGCCAGAGATGGTGACCACATGCGTGCGTATAATGTTGTAGTTGAAGGGCGTGACATCGTAACCGCGCTTATTGCATTGACTGATAATATGGTAAAAATTGCCAATGCGGCAATGGATATGAATACTGCGGAAGCCGCAGCAACGGCGAATGCCGCCATCACTATAGTTATTGTAATTGCCATCATCATTGTGCTTGTGGCTATTGTTATGGCATTGATTATCGCTCGTGTTATCTCCAAACCCGTGCAAAACTTGGTAAAACTTATGAGAAATGTGGCTGACGGCAAACTTAACATGAACATAGACCAACGTAACATTGCCAATGACGAAATAGGTGTATTGACCCATGATGCTTATGGGCTTGTATATGTCATAAAAAGCATATTGGACGATTTTGCAAACGCATATAACGAATATATCAAGGTCGGCAATATACAATTTCAGATACCAGATACCAAATATCAAAACTCCTTTAAGGAAGTAGTTGGTGTTATGAACAATATGCTTTCGTCAATAACTGCTGACATATTAGATCTTGGTAATGTGATGGATAATATGAGCGAAGGTGATTTCAGTGTGGAGCTAGACGCCACTATTTGGGTGGGTGATTGGGAGACTCTGCCCAGAGCAGCAAACAGCCTTGCTGCCAGCCTGAAAAATGTCAATAGCGAGATAGGCGCAATGATTGAATCTGTTGCAGTTAAGGGAGATTTAAGTTTTAAAATCGACGAATCAGAATACAAAGGCGATTGGCGTAAGATTATGGATGGGCTTAACGATATAGTCAAAACTATTGCTATACCCCTTAGCCTTATTGAAACAGTCTTAAATGAGATGCAAAAAGGCAACTTTAATCATGAAGGGCTTGAAAAGACTATTAAAAATGCGGGTTTCAACCCAGACGTAGATGCTTACAATGGTGTATTTAAAAGTATTCTTTCTATCACAGAAAATACAGTTAATGAAATTAATGATTATATTAATGAAATCACCATAGACTTGGAAGCTATTTCCCATGGTGACTTAACCACGCAAATCACACGCAGATTTGTGGGTGACTTCGACCCTATCAAGAAGTCAATCAACAACATTTCTGTAACGCTTCACAAAACTATATCGGAAATTTCCACCGCCGCTGACCAAGTATTATCAGGGGCAAATCAAATCGCCAACAGTGCGACAAACTTATCAAGCGGTGCACAAGAGCAGGCGAGTTCTGTTCAAGAACTTACTGCTACCATAGATTTAATTAACCAACAAACCCGACAAAATGCAGAAAGCGCACACACCGCCAACGAACTATCCCAAAAGTCTGCCACCAACGCCCAAGAGGGCAACGGAGCAATGAAGCAAACAGTAGGGGCAATGACGCAAATAAAAGAATCATCAAGCGACATATCAAAAATTATCAAGACCATTCAAGACATAGCATTCCAAACAAACCTACTTGCGCTCAACGCGTCGGTGGAAGCGGCAAGGGCGGGAGAACACGGTAGAGGATTCGCTGTTGTGGCTGATGAGGTGCGCACCCTTGCAGTGCGAAGCCAAGAAGCCGTCAACGAAACAACGACGCTCATACAGGATTCAATTGATCGTGTAGAAACAGGCTCAAGTATTGCGGAAACTACATCAGAATCACTTGATGCTATTGTTACAAGTTCCAGTGAAGTTTCGGAGCTTATAGATGACATTTCCACCGCTTCAAAAGAGCAAGCAGAAGCAATTGGACAGGTCAGTGACGGGCTTACACAAATATCAAAAGTGACACAGAATAATTCCGCAGTTTCTGAAGAAGCAGCGGCGGCAGCAGAAGAACTAAATTCCCAAGCCGAAATGTTGCGACAGTTGGTATCGTTTTTCAAGCTGTAACAAGCAAACCCGCACCCTAAGGGAATTACAGCCCTTCCTCCAGCAAATACTCGCATAAACTAGGCGGCCTTCATACTTGAAAGCCGCCTTTGATATTACATTGTATTTAATTAGTTTGCGAACAGGTCTAGCTTTGACTGGAGAATCATCTCCAAATGAGTGACTGAATTGACCAGTTTATAGACAGACGCATTCATATCCATCAATTGCTCCTGTGTTACATCAGGCATGGCAATGATGGCCTGCATTTTTTCGCCCTCAGCGTTCAACATGTGGGAGAGAGCAGTTTCTTGTAGAGCTACAGATTGAATCAAGTCTGTTATAGCTTGATCGCGAGTTCCCGTTCCAGGTGTAATTACAGGCATTCCCATTGAAATAGCCTCCTTTTAGATTATGTGCAGCACATTGGCTGCTTAGTTAATAGCGCATAGGAACTGCCTGAAAATAACATCAACTACTTCATAGAGTGTATTATTTTAACATATTTCTTCTTTCAGGCCGAAGTTAATAACAAACAGTTCCTTGCGTCAACCTACTTACATTTTATTAGGGTGTATACGTGTTAGGACCAACTACAACTTTACCCAGATTAAGCACAGTGGCATCGCTTAACAGATTAAGTTGTACAGGGATTTCGGTAAACGTATTCGCGCCATCTGCGTTATCTAGTTGAACGTTGATAATAATTGAGATAACACTGCTAATCAATGAGAATACTGGACTCAACTGGTTAGACACGGCGGTCACATCGGCGGCGACTGCGTTGATAGCTGTGGGCAGTATACCTGTGGTTGGGTCGTTTATCAGCGGATTCAAAACATTACCAAGTGTGGTTTGTATTGTGGAGACAAGTGGGCCTAATGCTGCGGAGAATGGTGCAAGTGTACCTGTACCAGTAATTACAAGTGGTTGGGTATTGGTCACTAAGTCAGCTAGAGATCCGCTGTAGCTTATATCCAAACCAGCGGTTGGAATACCTAAAACATCAAGCAGGTCTATGCCACCAGAGATGGTAACAGCCGCTGTACCAGTCAATTTTGACATAATCAGATTCTGTACCAATGTTTGAAGTGATTGAAGAACCTCATTCAAATCGGCTACAATAGAGTTAATTACTGTTGAACTTAATAGGCTTGTATTTGGAGGCAGGTTGTTGATTCCTAATAACTGATTCAAGTCAATAGTGACAGTACCTGCGCTGAAGTTTACAGTCAAAACTCCATCACCAGAAGTAATTGGTGTTTGAAGGATTGGTGCAAGTTCGGTTGCAAGGTCAACAAGACTTACGTTGACACTAAGGGTGTTGGACAAGATGCTTACGCCAGGAACTAAGCCGTCCAGGATACTCATAACGCCATTTACGCCGCTTAGCAAGCCGTTAATAATGTCACTGCCTAGGTTGGATACCGCGACGCTTGCGGTGTTTGCAATGGTGTCGAACAGATTCACCAAATCGCTGACTATTGGGGAGTCAAGATCAAGAGTTGCACCAGCAATGTTATAGGTGCGTCCTTGTACAGGGTTAGTTACATCAGTGGTGGTAGCTAGGGTATTACCAACGCTTGCGCTCCATTGTGCCGCGCCAATTATCGCACCGAGAGTAAGGTCGGCTTGGGTAAGCACTGGGGTGGCTGGAAGCACTGACATAAGGTTTAGCGTTGCGTTAGCTGGGAAACCTCCAGACCCGTCTAAGCTAACTACTCCGCTATTACTTACCGCACCATCAAAGGCTCTGGATGCTCCATCTATAGATGCTTGTGCATATTGATTAACTAAGCCAAGTGTTAAGAAATTGCTTAATGGCAAGGTTACAGAGTTTATTACTACAGGTGTCGCACCCAATGCAGCAGTGTCTAATGATGCTGTATTCACTACAGTTGTGCCAGGTGTTACGCCGTTAATATATTGTGCTGATACACCACCAATGCCAGAAATACCAGAAAGGTCACCAGTCAAAAGCGTGCCGCTAATAAATTGTGCGGCTGCATTTGAAGTAGCAGTTGCGGTAGATGGCGTGTAGTTTACAGCAATCGTCTGGTCGGTGGAGTTTGTTGCAGTGTCGGCTGGGTTAGTGGTGTTTGTAACAGTAAATACACCAGTAAGTGTTCCAGTGGTGCTATTATAACCAGTAGGCGAGAAAGAAACAGTATAACCTGGAACTACTTGTGCTTGGGCTGCTATTATTGCTTGATTGATTGCCAATTGCTCCGCAGTGGGGTCAGTAAGTGGCACAGGGATTGTAACAGAGGTTACATTGATATTTGCTAGTTGTTGCGCCGCATCAGTTACGGTTGAAGACACTGCGATTGTTTGACCAGTGCCTGTAGCTGTGTCGGCTGGGTTTGTGTTGTTTGTAACAGTAAACGCACCAGTAAGAATTCCAGAAGGGTTATAACCCGTTGGTGTAAAAGAAACGGTGTAAGCTGGATTCACTTGCGCTTGTGCAGCGGCAACAGCCTGTGTGACAGCTGCCTGTTGTGCAGTTGGGTCATTTAGTGGCACATTGATTACAACAGAAGGCACACTGATTTTGGTGAGTTCCATCGCCGCATTTGTTACTGTAGATAATACTGTAATTGGGCGGGCTGCTGCATCTGTTGCCGTATCTGCTGGGTTTGTGTTGTTTGTAACAGTAAACGTACCTGTAAGTGCCCCAGGGCTATAACTTGTTGGTGTAAAACTAACAGTGAACCCTGGATCCAATTGCGTCTGAGCTGCCGCAATCGCCTGAGCGACAGCCGCCTGCTGTGCGGTTGGGTCATTCAGTGGTACATTAATTGTAACGGAAGGCACACTGATTTTAGCAAGTTCTGATGGTGCATCAGGCACAAATTGGTCTGCAAACAATTCTAGCTTTGATACGAACATCATCTCTAGACGAGTAACTGCATTGATTAGTTTCTTAACGGATTCGTTCATTTCCATCAAGTCTTCCAGTGTTGCGTCAGGCATTGCAATAATGGCCTGCATTTTTTCGCCCTCTGCATTCAGCATATGAGAGAGCGCGGTTTCTTGTAAAGCTACGGATTGAATCAAGTCTGTAATAGCCTGATTACGAGTTCCTGTTCCTGGTGTAATTACGGGCATTCCCATAATTTCATCTCCTTTGAATTTTTGTTGAGTCTAATACCTCCGCTTGTAACGAAGATATAAGGTAGATTAACTTGATAATCATTTTGGGACTTCGTCGGCTGAAATGCCTGCGAGTCTTGTCCCGCTATCAATTTTTTTCAAGTAGATTCATTATCTGTTTGAGACCATTTACAGTTATTGATTAGTTTTAACTAAGTCTCGATCTTGTATCTTGTCTCATTTGCATTATATTCAAAGTCTGGAAATGTGTGAATGCTTGTCTATTGCTATGTAAGCGTCAAATAAACCCACGGCTACGACTAGACGTGGGTTTATTTGACGCTTACGTTCTTTCCTATTTTTTCACTTGGAGTTGATAAAGTTGATTTATCTGCTTTTGTTTTTTCCCAAATGTTGAAAACATTTTCTGTTGCTATATTAACCTTAGATTTGGGGTCATCTGGTAAGTTTGAATTGACCACACGTTGGTCAAGCCCAAGTTTGCGACCATCATTTGTTATAGCCAACATATTGTCTTCTTCTTTCTTCACAGCCTTACTCCGCACACGGTCTGCACGTTCAGACAATACGCCAACCATTTCTTTTTGCACCTCTGTTGGTTCACAGGTTATAGTATGGAAGTTAGCTTCTGGGCGTGGAAGGTTAAGGCTTTCAGCAGTTTTTATGTCAGCAACTTCAAAGAATATATTCATTAGTTCAGGCAGATTGTAAAATTTGTCACATCTTGTCCTCATTTTATAGCCCGTACCTTCAGAGCAAAGTTGTCAAGGATGTAATTTTTGGTTTGTGCGAAAACGCCAGACAAAGAGGAATGTTAATTCATATCTGTCTGGTGTTTTCCAAATTGAATCCGACATATCTGTGGAAAAAAGCGATCCGCTTGACGGAACACAGAAAGAAGTTACTTCTGCAATCAAGGGTAAACAAGACAAAATGTTTAAATAGCTTTTTATTTCCATGTAATTTCCCAAATATTGCAAATTCATAAATCATACACTCTTAAAAAATAAATATTGACATAAGTTAGAATTTATTTATAATGGTTTAATCCTTTTTAAGTATATTACTCTGTCCACAAACCAGATAAATGGTGTTTTTAAATGAGAATCTCTATCTGTACAGTGTTATTTTTGACTTGCTAAAATAGGGACAACTAGAGTGAAAAACTCACATTCAGGAGAAGGCTTCTCCCAAATATAACGCATAAATGGCTTTAAACTGCCATTTTGCCCTCACCTATCAACACTGTGCAGATAGGGATTTTTAAATAATAACATACTTCAAATGTAAGGAGTGCATTTTTATGAATGAGAATCTCATAAAAGCGAGAGATATAAAAACAAGACAAGATTCCTTAGATATTGAAAAAGAATTTGTGGAAATTTACAACGAAATTCTGCACTTTGAAAGGCTCTCTTTATTTAGAGATACATTTTCAATAAAGATTCCAAGGGAATATGAAGATATGAAACAAGAACGTGCAGAAATAATTGGAATCATTGACCCAAACGATGAAGAAAAATATTTAGGATTAGCATCTAGCAATTCAAAAGCCACTCTCTATGCTATTGATGAAAATGATGCATAATATGTTTTATTTTCAGGAATTTTAAACGAACTAGAAATTTTCGCTCATAATAATTTCCGTAAAATGCGAGTACGTATTACAGCTATGACATCATTAATGGATATGATGATATTCACACGCACATTTCAAGATGCTTCAGAAACATATTCAGATTTATTAAATGCTTTGGGACAATACCCCAATTATGCTTTTATAATGAGCCATGGCAGTAGCACACCAATTGGAAAACTAATTGTACAATACAGGGAGACTGATTGGGAGTTTGCAAAAAGACTTGCCAGTCATTTTAACCTAATGCTTGTACCAAGTTTTGTTCAGTCAAAAACTCATTTTTATTTTGGAACACCATTCATAGCAAGCTCTGTACAGCTAAATGATTCATCTATACAAATTAATAGACGATTAGACGAATACGAGATAAGAAGTCAACGAGGAGTAAGCATCACTGAAAATGATATGACTGATTATATCGTAAGAAGCCGTGAAATATTAGAAATTGGGGCAATGGTATCTTTATTGAATCGGACACTATGTGTATACGAAATAAACAGTCAATTAGAAGGTAGCGAACTCATTCACACATATACGCTAAGAACACAAAACGGATTTTTAGTACCTAAGATTGAAAATCCAAGAGCCATTGGGGCATCATTAGAAGCAAGAATTATAGATATTAATGCAGATATGGTTAGAGTACATGCGCTAATAGACTCACATCAAGATGTTGCCACTGCGAGATGGTTTTCCTATTCTTCTGTCTTTTCATCACCAGATGGAACGGGCTGGTATTCAATGCCAGAAGAAGGGGATACTGTGCGACTACATTTCCCATCAGCCAAAGAAGATGAAGCGTATGTTATTAGTGCAGTTCATCTTGAGTCGGACACAGACTTACGAAGCGACCCAAGTGTTCATTCTTTACGCAATAGATACAACCAAGAAATACGATTAACCCCCACCAGTATTAGTCTTACAAACAATAAGGGAATTGCCATAACCATAGATGATGAAGCTGGAATATTCATTGAAAGCAACAAGGATATTAATATCAAATCTGAGGGTGAAATTGCTATATCTTCTGTAGATGAACAAGTTGCAATTCTTGCTACAAAAGGCATAGAGCTAACAAAAGTTGCCACAGAAGATGCAGAAGCTGAAAGCATAGGAGCATCTAAAGATGATTCACGCATTGTAGTCAGTGATAAAATTATTTTCTCTGGCAATGAAGTAAATATTGAATAGCTAAAGATAAAACAGCTATAGGATGGGTGGGTATGAATCACTTTACCTTACAATTACAAGGTCTTTTCCCTATTTTGTCTATTACTGATATATCATTATCTGTGTTTGAAAATACTCATGCAAAAATGCAAGTTTCTGGGGTTATTCAGAATCCAAGCCTAGATTTACTTCAAGAAAGTTATAATAGACGAGTAGTATCTTTAATTGACACTGAAACAGATGATATGATTTTCTGTGGAATTGTAGACTCCTCCAAAATAAAATTTGAAAACTCATTTGCCACATTTAAAGTGGTCGCAATTTCAGGGAGCTATCTGCTGGATATAGAAAAAAATCTCGTTCATTTCAGGATGTAAACATAACATATGGACAAGTTTTAGGCACGCTACTAAGCGATACATCACATGCTGCATTTATCACTAAAGAAAACCTAGAACAACCAATTGGTATGCCATTAATCCAATACCAAGAAACAGACTGGGCATTTACAAAACGTCTTGCAAGCCATTTTTTCACATCATTAATACCTGATACCCTATTAGGACACCCGAAATTTTATGTAGGGTTAAAACAAGCACAAACAACCATAGAGGTAAGTAGTTCTGATTATTCAGTTGGCTTTAGCAATCGTTATTTTGAAATTGGTGGCGAACTTCTGGGTTTTACACGAGATTGTTTCAGGTTTTACAAAATACGTTCATTGAAAAACCTAAATATTGGCGATAATGTAATACTTAATAACTTGCCATTACAAATATGCAGAAAAGAAGCAAGTCTAACAGATGGAGAACTTATTTTCATATATACTTTATCTCGTGATAGATTTATTGCTCAACATACAGCTTACATTGGTGATGACCTTTATGTTGAAATTTACGATTATTGTATATTAGATGGGGAAACAGAAGAAGACGCTATTGAAAGAATTACTAATAGAACAAAGACTATTCTTGGTGATGATTATGAAAAAATTCAAGAAGATGAAGAGTTCAAATTGTTAGTCAAAAGGTGCGATGAACGAATGAAAAAATTAGGAATAGAGCCACGAAAGCATGACAACTCTGATGCATAAAAATAATGTTGTACTATTTGGGGAGTCATATGCGTCAACCTAAGCCAGTTGTTGACAATTGGGTCAAGTGCAATCTCTGTCGTTCTGGGCGTTCTGCCCGATTAAGGCAATCCATGTCCCTCATATAATGCGGAGATTTTGAAGTAAGACCAAGTTCAGGGTTGGTGCAAACAGGGCAATTGAAATAATATTTTTCCATTAAATGTATTAAATTGACGCATATGATTTGGGGGTACGTAACATTTGATGTTGGGTATCTTTAGGCTTTATACTCCACAGTCGGCTCAAAAATAGCTGTAACAAATTTCACATGCCACCAAGAATCTAATTTATACAAAGAAGGGGATGGCACATAATTATTGCAGATGATGATAACAAAACAAATCGTATAGATAAGATGGAAGCGTTTTTAAAACCCCACATAGATAATCAACAAGAAGATTTTGCTAAAAAAGTACTAAACCACTTTAACGAAAACAAAGAACAATATACTAGCAATTTGTTTAATTGCTTTCACATTTGTGAACAACAATCAACTATCCAACGAGAAAAAAAGCTTAAAACGGATATTGTATCTATTACCATCTCATTTATGCTGACAAGCCTAATTACTAAACGGTACGAACTAAAAATTGATGCATTTGATGCAAATGGAGCATTAGATTTAGCAGAGTGTTCATCCTATTATAGTTATGAATATTTAGGAAAAATGTATGAAGAATTAACAAATGGTTTTGAAAAGGTCTTGAGAGAAAAATTCACACGCATTAAAAAATACGAAATAGACATTTTAACTATGCGTTATCACACGGTGTTGTTTGATATTATCAAAGACCTAATGACTACTATTCTCATTGACGAAGAATGTATAGACAAATTATTTGAGATAAACCTCCCTAAGTTATCATTTATAGGTTATGGGTACTATTTTGACAAACAGGAACTTTTAGTAGAAATGATGTGAAGCAATGAGATACTTTATGATAGATAAAGATAATGCTATTACTGATGCCCCTGTGCTTATGGATTTCCACAAGAAAGTTGATGTTAGGCATATAGACCTAAGTTATTCTTCTCAAATACCAGAAAGAGCAGTAATTTTATATAAAAGCAACAGAGATGTATTCTTTACAGATATACTTATTAATCCCGTTTTGCTTTTTAGTGAATCAACCAATGAGATTGTAAATTTATATGACCCTTACTTGGAGAGTAAAAAGATAGTCCTACTAGACCCTTATTATGGTATATCAAAGATGTATTATTTGCCAATATTGCACAAGGTGGAATGTCTATCGCCAAATAGTCTTTTGAATACTGCAAAGACTGTTTTATTAAAAGCGGTTTTGATTAGTAGCAAAACACCAAACAAGCCAATATTTCAAATGAAGTTTTCACAAAACATATATACAATCGTCAGAGAAGATTTAGCCGAGTCTATGCTATGTAATAATTGTACAGGATTGAATTTAATTTTGGTTGAGATGGAGGAGTCATGAATAATCAACAAAGTAATCAAGGGCAGAATCGACCAACTCAAGAAGATCGTCGAGAAGAACGGTTGAGAGAATATAGGGAAAGAAAAATAGAAGAAGCATTTAGCCCCTCAAATGAGATGAGCTTTAGGGAGAAATTCTTTTGGGGTTTGGCAATAATCGCCATGCCTAAAATAGCTGGTGGTGGTGCAGCAAGAGCATTGGCAAGTGACAATCAGACACAAAGAATTGAAAATGGTAATTATCCAGCACTTGTGCGAGGATGTAGATTATTTTGCGAATATGGAAGCCATAGTAGACAACTAGAAATGCCTTATTCTCATGGTGTGTCACTAAAGAAACTTACTTTAGCATATGCTCTAGACAATAAAGATTGTAGTCATTGTGAAGATATGAATATACCTGTATTTGGTGTGTGTTCATCCACTATGCACGAACAATTTAACAATACTTTTTTGATTGGTGGCTTAATCAATACGTTTAATAGAACCAAAATAACATTGCGAAGTGAAGATGGGCAAAGCAATGTAAGAGGATTTGCTTGTCAAGTATCTATTGTGGACGAATGGTTTAATCCTTACACGCAAATTCAAGTTGCAACAAACGAAAGTTATCAAGAGGATTTAGAAACTCGAGAATACTCACCAGTAATTACAGCAGGTTCATTCTTAGTATGTCGTTATGGTGGGATGATTATTCCTATTTCTACTGGAATAGAATTAGCTGAAGAGTGAACACCCCCTCCAATACCATATATTTTAAATCCTCCAGCTTTAAGTTTTAACTTTAATTCTTAGCCAATAGCATATGAAAATAGAAAATGCATTGCCAGCAAAATTTAATGAAATAAATCCATGTAGAAACGTGTACCCACAAATGGGTATGATAAATTGAATCCATCAAATTTGCATTAATGTTTTTTACTCTCTTATTAGCGGAACGCTTAACAAAAATTGTGCGAGCATAATTTTTGAATTGGTAGTTGGAGCAAATTTTGCTCCAAAATTGGGCGTAAGCCCAACATAAAAATACGAGCAAAGCGAAATATTTTTATAGGGGTCAAGGGGAGAAAATCCCCTTGCAAGCGTATGTGTGTACACACGTACACTGCTTGGGCGTATACAACGCCAGCCAAGAGAATTAAATGTTGCTGTTCTTATACGCTAAGAGCCTGAAAACTATCTTGATTTGTTACGAAAGTAACAATCAAAAGATAGGTGAAAGGCTCTTTTCTTTTTAGGTCAAAAACGAAAATATAAAAGATGAATACTCATATACCAAAGTCTGCTGGTTTTGATTTGTATTACTGAAATATAAACATTAATACAGATTTAAAAGAGGTATTTCAAAACAATTGCCTATTCATAAAATAACAAATCAGAGTATTTTAAAAACCTTCCCCCACAAAAGGGGGAAAAAAAATTTTCAAATTGAGCAGAATAAATTACAAGTTTTGATTGTTTCCCAATATGTTGGGAAGTGTATTTTATAAAAGTAAGTAATGTAAATGTTAAATCTCACATAAAACTTTGTAGTGAAAATATATTTTAAGCATATTTATATTACAATTTTATCTGCTACAATTGAAACACAAGAGTGAGATTTCACAAAAATTCACCCACGAATTCAAGGTAATTACACAGAAGAATACAAATCAAATTCCAACAAATGTACAGAATCTATAAATTTGAAATGCCAACATTTGAAGAAAATCAATCTTGAACCTCATGGAATTTATCTAAATATTCCAATAAGGTTTTGCCGTTGTTCAGTTTTCCTTGATATTGTGGCAATCCTGTAATTGCCTCCTGTACGGCAGATACACGATTATGCCATTCTTCAATGGTAGAGCAAACAACATCAAGATTCCACTTGTATTCATTTGGTATTTCATTGCGTTTCTTTTGTTTGATTTCCATAACTCATTTTCCTCTCGAATAGTAGAATCACCGCCCAAGCCAAGTGGACGGTGATTCAATGACTGTTTATTTATCCCCCTATTTATGACTTACCACCATGGTGGAAAGCGGAAGCGTAGAAAACAATCAACGATGTAGTACACGGCATACTCCTCCTTTTCTTGATATTGGATTATGTTTAAGGCTTGGAAGCCTTAAACATCAAACGTCAACAGAAAGAACTTGTAAAAAGCAGTCTGTTTTTGAGAAGCTAATGGAAATATTGCTATTCTTTATTATTTGATTCATGATGGTATCTTTCTTTATCCTAAAATCAGAAATAATTTTATTGCTTGCAGACTTTGCACTATCTAATTCAGTGCGAACCATGAATTTAAACCCGTCTTTATCGTCTATTGTGACCTCTATGGATTTGTTATTTTGTGTGTTTGCTTCATAAAGTGCATTATCTATAAATTCATTGATAATGTTGAATAGGTCATAGTCGTTGAGATTAATAGTATTTACGCTACTGGTTGTATTTGAGGATATATTTAAGCTGATACCAAGTCTTTCACTTGCATTAGCGAGTTCATACAATATGGCTTGTACAACGGGATTTGTAATAGTATTGATGTTTTCAGAATGAGGTGAATTACTTCTCTCATATCTGGAATTGGTCTGATGCACCCATTGGGCAATCAACAAAAGATTGCTGTTGCCTATGGCTAATTGGCTTTCTAAAGATATTGAATATTCACGATAAACCATAAATAATAGTGCAATAACAAGCAGTATCAAAGATAAAATTGAATAATGCTCTATGCCTAAAATTCCAAAATATCTTGGAAAAATTAGATTAAAGAACAGTACAAAAAATAACTTTACGGTGGTATCAAGTAGCAGTAATTTATTACTACTATCAATTCTAAATATTCTATTGCTGTGCTTGCTTAGTAAGATTGCAGTTCCTAAATAGGCACAAGCAAGAATAGTGATAAAGGCAAAAGAGCCTGTGATATTTTGGCTTGGGAACAGGATAAACGCCAGACTTCCCAAAAAGGCGATAATCCATTGAAAGGCTGCAAAAATAGTTATGGCAAATGCAAAACCCTTTAGTAAACCGTGGATTTTTGCCAAAAATACATAAGTAACCAGCAAGTAAACAAGATTTGAATACGTTGCCAGCCCATTCATGGTAAGCAGCAAATCCCCCGAAAGTGTGAGTGTTGCGTATAAGAAGCATTTGCTTTTCTTTTTATCTATTAAAAACACTGAAATAATTTGCAAACATGACAATGTAGCTATAATAGGTTTTAAAAAATCTAGAAATTCCATGATAAAACCGCCTTTTTATAAGACATAGAGCATGGGCAACTATGATTATTATTGAAATGTAGCGTGCAAAATGTTTTATGTTTTTGAATTTCGGTAACGTTTGGCATATTGGCTATAAATGCCTTGTGGCATTGAATGAAGTCGCCATCTAACTGGGCTAAGACTTCTTGTAGGTCGCTTGTGAAAGTGGACAAGCCACCAGCAAAGACGATACATGTCTTATGTGTACTTTTAATTTTTTCAAAATAATAGATATCAGAATAGGGGATTTTTAATATTTTGTGGTTGTTTTCAACTGTATTGCGTACCGAAAACGCCATTATTTGCGTGTTGATAATTGATATTGCAGTGAAAATAACGGCTGGAATAGCTAATATGAACATAACTTGACCGTCACGCACAGGCTCGACTCCTGCTTGCCTTGAAAATACATAAGTCATGCCGTCCATTATAAAAGAAATTGTAACCACAATGGATATGCTAATTATGATGGGAGCTATAAGCGAAGCTGTCCTGCGCTTTGATGTTTTTATTGATTGTGCGGCAAAGTTTCCCGAAATAAAAGACCTAAACGGCAACAAAATCAAATATCCCAAAGTGGGCAAATACGCAGCCCCTAATACTGCGGCGGCTGTGGCAAGAAAGATAACACCAAAAAGCACAAGGGGTATCGTGCCGTAATACGGAACATTGGTTAGCCATGTGACGAGTATCATGGAAAGTCCGCCAAGCAGCACGAAAATCCCTATAACCGCTCTCCAAGCAGTCATTACTTTAAGATCAATATTACTTTCTCTCTGCACTTCGATTGGTGCTATGCGGATTGCCTTTGACGAAGCGAAATATGCGCCAAAGTTAGCCAATAGAACACTTGAACCAAAAGCGATTATTGACGGATAAAAAACAGAGCGTGGCATAAGTAGGTCTACATTCGATATATCAGTTTGGTTGAGTGCGCTAAGAAAGAGTGGCAAAACTGCAAACGCAAGAAAACAACCAATACTCCCTGCCACAATCGAAATAATAAACGCTTCCCCCATCATCATGCGGCGCAACTGTTTACCGCCACCGCCAATAGAGTACAGCATTTTCAAGTAACACCTCAACAGAAGCGTTTTTTGCTCCTGTTGGTGCAGATTCAATATAATCCGATATATCCCCGCTCTTTGGCAGTTCGGGCAGAATATTGGGCATGACGGCGGCAATGACAGCAGAAATATCTATTGTGAAGATTGTATTAGCCTTGCCAACAAGGGATTTTGCAACGAATTTAGCATGATTTCCCCCTGCTTCGTCATTGTCTGCTATAATGTAGACTGTAGCACCAACGAGCATATCTGAATACTCCTTGCGCCATTTACCCGCACCCATTGGGCAAGTAGTGGCTGTGTATCCTAACTTTGCAAGGTTTTCACAGTCTTTCTCGCCCTCGACAATGAATATTCGCTTGTT
>Ga0123355_10001795_pt1 | contig 30051 bp, 22 predicted proteins | sample TergutEmb28metaG_3_FD_89872 | JGI IMG/M metagenome (GOLD analysis project Ga0123355, IMG submission 89872) | Embiratermes neotenicus P1 segment gut microbial communities from Petit-Saut dam, French Guiana - Emb289 P1 | ecosystem: Host-associated > Arthropoda: Insects > Digestive system > Gut ... | reverse complement strand
TCCATTGTTAACTCATTTAAAGTATTTAGAGAAATTTACTTACTTACGGACAGGCACCCCCACAATTCTATTTACTTATTACAGCACTTTTTAAACAATCAGTTCTATGCACTCAATTATCAGCGCATGGCCTCCGCATCTTTCTTTATATTTGGGTTTATTTTTGTGCTGGTGCTTGTACTTTATAGATTGCAGCAAAAACAAACGTATTTATAGGGAGGTGTGTTGTGATTAAAAACTTCAGACTGATTCAACACACATCTATTTTAATATTAGTCAGCATCCTTGCCATACTTTTTGCACTACCCATTTTTATTACATTTACAAATTCCTTTATGACAGGCTTCGAAATTCAAAACAGATACACAATGGATGTTCTGCCAGCTAATTTTTTTTACCGCCTAGATGTTTTCCCTCAAATCCACTTTGTAAGAATGACCATTCTGCCAAACTGGGTAACCTTTAGACAATATTTAAACTTATTTCAAAACTCCGTGTACTTAAATAGCTTGTGGAACTCGGTAATTATCACCGCACCGTCTGTATTTGGGCAGCTTATTATTGCCATCCCTGCTGCATTTGCTTTCGAGCTTGCAAAATGGCAACACAAAGAGAAACTATTCTTTGTATACATCGTAGTTATGCTCATGCCTTTACCGGTGGTGCTTGTTCCACAATTTGTAATGGCCGGCTTTTTAGGCATTTCAGATTCGGTTTTAGCAGTTATTTTACCCGCGGTATTTAGCCCCTTCGGCGTATTTCTACTCAGACAATTTATGAAAAACATTCCGCTCGAATATATCGAAGCCGCGAGAATGGACGGAGCCGGGCAAATTAGAATTCTAATCAGTATTATCTCGCCAATGCTAAAACCTGCTATTACTGCATTAGCACTTTTAGTATTTATTGACTATTGGAATGTGGTAGATCAAGCAATTGTATTTATTACAAACCCAAATATGGAACCCCTAAGCGTAGCCCTAACACGGTTTAGAAATGATAATGAAATTATTTTTGCAGCATCATTTTTTTACATGATTCCTGCCTTATTGGTATTTTTGTTTGGACAAGAGCAACTCGTTGCGGGCATGAAAATGTCCGGACTAAAATAAAGGTGTGTTAATATGGCGTACAAAAAATTTTTAAAACGAATAACAATTATATTTGTATGTATTTTGGTGTTTCTAACATTTTTTTCGCGAACACTTTTGGATTTAAGCGTACCAAGAGTATCCCTGGCATTTGTAGGACAGGGGAGTATTCGTCCAGAAGCCAGGTCCACCGGCATTGTTTCCCGCGCAGATACAGAGCGGATTTTCGCACCTGCAAGCGGCAGAATTACGCAAATCCTGCAATCGGGAGACGAAACAGACAGCCAAACAGTACTATTTACCATAAGCAGCGACTTGCAATCCTTAAAAGACTCGCTACAACAAGCAGAGCATGAATTACAAGTAAACGCCCTAGCCATAGAACAGGCTATAGCCAACAGATCAGATGCGCAACTACGTCTAAGCCAATTGCAAAACCAGCCTTTGGATATACCACCACAACCAACCCTAAACCTTTGGGAATTTGACATGCAGTTGGATACAAACACCGCCAACATCGAATCTATACAAAGCGACATTGCAACACTAGAAATTTTATATGCCGAAGGAATTATCCCCCGGCAAGATATCACAAACCGCGAATCTGATCTTGAACAACTCCTACAATCTCGTGAAGAAATTTACACACGCCGTAATATGGCCATAGAAAATCACGAAACATCACTAGAAAACTATGAAGACTCCATAGCCGCCAACCAACGCGCACGGCAAGATCTCATACAATCACAACAAAATATAATAACAGGGCACAATTTTACAGTGTCTAGCCACAACATGGAGCGCGATCGCATAGAAACCTGCATAGCAAATTTAAACGAACAAATTGAAGACGGCGGCGTAGTATATGTACAACTAGCAGAGCATCCCAACCGAATTATAACAGAAATAAGTCCCGGCATAGACATAGGCACTATAGTGGTAGAAGGCGCACCTATTTTAACCACAGCTATCAGAAATAACCGTTTCGAAATTCAGGCATCCTTTCCCCGCAGTCAAGATTTTATTCGCCCTAATCAAGATGTAGACATAACAATAGGCACAACGCGCCTAGAAGGCACCACCACCCGCATTGTACCCGATGGCGGACATAATCTAGTTTATATCCAAATTAACACAAACCAGCTTGTAGGTGGAGAACTTGTGCATGTAATAGTTTCCGGTGGAAACTTTCCTCACGATAGTATTATTCCTCTAAGTGCATTAAGACAAGACCAAAACGGATATTACATCTTATTTATAGAGCCCTCTGAGCGATTTTTCGGCAACGATTACATTGTTCATCAAATGCAAGTAGAACCTACACGCAGAGATGCCAGAAATGTAGCAATTTCTGCCCGATGGGGGCTGGAGTTGCCGGAAGGGCCAATTGTTGTAAATAGCGACATGCCAGTCATAGCTTTGCAACGTGTAAGGCCGGTAGCCTCGCATGATTTTATACCAACAAGGTAAGCGCCTATGAAAAAACTATTTTTTTTCGCACTAATTAATTTACTAATCCTCGTAGGCGCACTGATTACAGGTATGTACGCTCATGTTGTGGCAGACCGATATTTTGCGAAAGACATAATATTTATTGCTCCACTACTGAACGAAAGCCATTTACACTGGAACACGGACGACGTGGATTACCTAAAATGGCGGTTTTTAAATTATTCAATTTCAGCAGAAAGCCGCGGAAGTACAGCTATCGCATCGTCTACTCATGAAACTACCACAACTGTAGTTTATACCTGTGAGACATATTTTACAATACACTTTATGCAATTTATCGAGGGTAATCCCTGGCAGGAAGACACGCATGCAATTGTACTTAACGAAGCCTTAGCATGGCGACTTTTTGGCGGTTTAAATATCATAGGCATGACTGTAGATATTAACAACACCGCATATACAATTGTCGGCGTAGTAAGGCAAGCTCTACGTGGCACAGATAACTATTTAGCATGGAAGCCACGAGCCACATCCCCTACCCCTCTACCTGTAACAGCATTATACGTACTGGCACATAATTACAATCTGGTGGATTCCGCCGTACACACCCAGGAAATGCTTCACCTACAATTTAGAAACCCTGCAAACTACGCAATTATTGATATTAACCGGTATATAGAAGCCATTGGCATACGCAGCCGCATACTCCTATATGTGTTATGGCTGTCTGTATTAATTTTACTTATACGTATTTTTATATACATGAAAAATAAGCAGCTTAAAAACCTTATTCAGCTTACGCCACTTATATTTGGAATTTTACTCGCATTATATGTGCTCTTTACAGGCATTAATGATATAATGCATTGGCTGCCCAATATGGCAGATCCAAATGCCGCAGTGCTAGGCAGTATTACTAATGTTGGCCTACTCCCGCCAGAAGGTTATCTGTCATTTGGACTTAGACGGCTTGCACACTTTAACCGCATAGGAAATTTAGCTTGGATTGTAGGCGCTGTAACTTTTATTAATTTAATATTTTGTATAATTATCATAAAGGGGGATGCAGAATGAAAAAACTGACTCACAAATTAATCGGATTGCTAATGGCATTTTTATTTATACTATTATCTTTGCCATTTACCGTTTACGCAGAGGAAACTGACACGCCTGAACCTAAGGAACCCATAATATTCTCGTATACACAAGCAGTAGGGCTTGTTATGAATAACCTTGCATTACAAGAAGTCGATGAAATCATAAATGAAATGCACTACCTACGCCGGGATTTGCGAAATGATATCAGACGTTTAGAGCGCGGCGAATGGAGAGAAGATACCCTTCAAACATTATTTGACGAACTTTCTGATTTGACCATACACATAAACGACGCACTAATGCATCAAGATATGATGATACAAAACACAGAACTATCCCTTCAGACAATTATAGACAGTATAACCGACCCTCAAAATGCCGGATATCTTTCAAGTGATGCCTTGCGTGCTGCTATTATAGGTATGATAGACACCCAAAACATGGGCGGCAACATAAGCATGATGGAAATGCGAGTATTTTCCATATTTGATGAAATTGCAGCATTAGAAGACAGCACACGGCGCAGTGAAATTATCTATGAAACCAGACGCGACCTAAACGAAACTTATCGCCAATTAGAGCGGCAAATGGAAGTTTTAAACCTAGGACAGCAGCAGTCAAAACTGTGATTGAAAATACTCTGCGCAGCTTAATAATAACAGTTGCAGAACTCGAAACACGCATAGAATCCATGGATGCCGAACTTGTACTGACAGAAGAAGATCTACGCAGAGTAACCGTTAGGAACCAATTTGGACGCGCAAGTGCCAACGAACTGCGAGGTGCGCAACAAGCTGTACTTTTAGCACAAATGGATCTAACACAGCATAAAACCAACCTTTACAGCGCCCACAACAGCTTAAATCATTTACTTGGGCAGCCACTCTCCCAATACACAGTAATAGAATTTGAAATAACGTTGCTTGATGAAAATTTTGACTTATCCGATCATATTAGGCGAGTAATACCAGGCACACCTACAATCAGCCAGCTGCAACTAGAAGTAGATTGGGCAAATGAGGCACGACGCGCCTATAGAGGCAGTAATCGTGACACACAACGCGACCTGCGAGAAGCTTACGAACGAACAGTACTTGCTCGAAACCAAGCCATGCGTACAATGGAAACCGCTCTACGCCGCGCAAACAATGAATTAACAAACTTACAAACTACAATAGAAGTAAGACAGTTAGAGCTATATCGCGCAAAACAAAGGCTAGAAACGGCAGAAACAAACCTTTCACTAGGCACGATAACCCGACATGAGGTTGAACAAGCAAGATTGGCAGTATTCCATGCAGAGCAAGCTATAGAATCAATCGTAAATCAAAAATGGATGCTCATATTCAGGATAAAAAATCCTTCATTACTAAATTAAAGTTAAAATAAAGGCAAACTGCCTATTGTCAACGCCTCAATGCTGTGGTATTCTATTGACATATTCATAGGATTTTGTTAACAAGAGTGGGTGCAAGCCCACTCTTTAATATTATGTTCCAAAAGAAAGGACCACACATATGGTAGAAACTCTGCAAACATTACTTTCTCCCGTGGTTGAATCAGAAGGTTGCGAACTGTACGATTTGGAATATGTAAAAGAAGGTTTCGATCGGATACTTCGGCTTTTTATCGACAAGGAAGAAGGCATTGACATTACCGATTGCGAACGTGTAAGCCGCGCAGTAGAACTTGTTTTAGACGAACAAGATCCCATATCTGGCGAATATCGTTTGCAAGTCAGTTCTCCCGGGGTAGAGCGCAAACTTAAAACTCCGGTACACTATGCAAAATTTACAGGCCATAAGGTAAGTGTTCGATTATTTGCCCCTCACGAACCGATCATGGGGCGGAAAAAATTTACCGGCAAATTAACAAAATTCGAAAACAATTGTGTAACCATAAAAACCGATGAAGACGATCAACCTTTTACATTTGATCTTTCAAAAATATCATCATGTCGGTTAATGGTCTTTGATTAATGTAAGGGAGATAGCAATGGATAATGGTAGAGAACTTATCGAAGCATTAACGCAAGTGTCCAGCGAAAAAGGTATCGACAAAGAAGTCATATTCGAAGCAATAGAAGCCTCTCTGGTTTCTGCATGTAAAAAACATTTTGGGCAAAACGCAAATGTTCGCGTTGTAATAGACCGAGAAACTGGCGAGTACATTGTACTTGCATCTAAAACCGTATCTGAAACAGTTTCAGATGAAATGATTGAAATCAGCCTTGAGGACGCACGCAAATTAAGCCCGACTTATGAAATTGATGATGTACTTGAAGTAAAACTAAAACCAGGCAATTTTGGACGTATATCTGCACAAACAGCAAAGCAAGTTGTCGTACAAAAATTTCGCGAAGCAGAGCGAGAAATTTTATACAATGACTACATTGGCAAACAGCACACAGTAATTACCGGTATTGTGCAAAGACGCGACCGTCGAAACATTATTTTAAACATAGGTAAACTTGAAGCGTATTTGCCCCAACAAGAGCAAATTCCCCGCGAAGTTTACCACTTTAACGACAGGCTGCGTGTATATGTACTTGAAGTTAGACAAAACACAAAAGGCCCCATTGTAAACGTATCTCGTTCCCATCCAGAACTTTTAAAATATCTGTTTGAACAAGAAGTGCCTGAAATTAGTGATGGAACTGTTGAAATAAAGTCTGCAGTACGCGAAGCTGGAATGCGCAGTAAAATTGCAGTATATACCAACAATCCAAATGTTGATCCAATTGGTGCATGTGTTGGCCCTAGCGGACAACGCGTTAATATGATTAGTTCCGAACTTAGGGGCGAAAAGTTGGACATTATCCAATGGAGCGAAGATCCTAAAAAATATATAACTGCAGCGCTAAACCCAAGCAAAGTAGTAGAAGTAGCAGTTAACGACGCAGATAAAACAGCCCATGTTGTTGTTCCGGATAACCAGTTGTCTTTAGCAATTGGTAAAGAAGGGCAAAATGCACGCCTTGCAGCACGCCTTACAGGTTGGCGTATTGATATTAAAAGCGAATCTCAAGCCGCCGGCACAGATTTCTTAATATTCCCTGATATCGAACCAGAAATAGAGGACACAACAGCAATTACTGAAACTCAACTTGAGGCTGCCTACGAAAACTTCTATGAACTGCCAGCAGACGCTGAACCTGTAACAGACAGCGAATCTATAGTAGAAGAATCAGCTATAGAAGAACCGATTGTAGAAGAGCCTACAAAAGAACCAACTTCCGAAGAACAACCCGCCACAGAAGAACAGGCAGAATACTATGACGACGAATATTACGACGATGAATATTATGATGACGATGAATACTACGATGATGAATACTATGATGACGAGTATTACGACGATGAATACTATGACGGTGAATACGCAACAGACGAAACCACACCCGCAGCAGATACAGATAAAGAATGATGAAAACAAGAAAAATACCACAGCGCAGATGTGTAGGGTGTCGTGAAATGAAAGACAAAGTCCAGCTAATGCGCATTGCACATAAAAACGATGGCAGTCTATTTATAGATACCACCGACAAAGCAGGCGGACGCGGTGCATATTTATGCAAATCCATAGACTGCTTAGAAAAAGCAAGAAAAACAAAAGGACTCGAACGCTCACTTGGAAAAGGATGCGTTGTACCACAAGAAGTTTATGACTCATTAGCAGCAAAGCTATAGAAACAGAAAGGTAAGGTGGCTTAATGCCAAAGACCCGTGTGCATGAATTAGCAAAAGAACTAAATGTAACAAGCAAGGAACTCATAACCAAAATGGAGGCATATGGGAAAGCCGTTACCAATCATATGAGTTCTTTAGATGATACCGATGCTTCGCGGCTTAGGGGTGATTTTTCAAAACCCAAGCCCGCTGCAAGCCAACCTGCGGACACCTCACCAGCAGAAAGCGCTCCCCGCCCGCGCCCTGTTGGAGAAGATGGCCAGCCATTGCCACCAAGGCCACGTCCACTTGGACCGGATGGCAAACCGCTGCCGCCAAGACCTCGCCCACTTGGGCCAGATGGTCAACCGTTACCGCCAAGGCCACGTCCACTTGGACCGGATGGTAAACCACTGCCTCCACGTCCAAGACTTGGACCGGATGGGCAGCCCCTACCGCCAAGGCCACGCCCCTTAGGCCCTGACGGCAAACCACTGCCTCCAAAGCCACGACTTGGACCGGATGGGCAGCCTCTGCCACCAAGACCAAGACCACTTGGACCGGATGGCAAACCACTGCCTCCACGTCCAAGACTTGGACCGGATGGCCAACCGTTACCACCAAGGCCACGCCCTGTTGGCGAAGATGGAAAATCACTACCGCCACGTCCAAGACCAGCCGATGAAAATACTCCTGGTGGTACCCAAACAGCAAGTACAGAACCACCACGCCCACCACGTGATAATACAAGACCTCCTTACCAAAACCGTCCACCTCGTGATGGTTCAAGACCACCTTATCAAGGCGGACAAGGTGGCGGTAACCGTCCACCTCGTGATGGCTCAAGGCCACCTTATCAGGGAGGACAAGGTGGCGGCAATCGTCCACCTCGTGATGGCTCAAGGCCACCTTATCAAGGTGGACAAGGCGGTAACCGTCCACCTTACCAAGGTGGACAGGGCGGCAATCGCCCCGGCGGCGGCGGCTCAAGGCCACCATTCCAAGGCGGCGGTAATCGCCCTGGCGGCGCACCGGGCGCAGGTGGCAGACCTGCTTTTGGTGGTAATCGCCCTGGTGGTGCTGGCGCAGGACGGCCCGGCGGCGCACCCAGTGCACGACCAAAAGAAGATAAAAAGCCCGAAACATCAACAAGAGGCGATAAGCGCACAATTTGGAACCGCCAACAACATGCGCAAACAGTTGGTGCAAAAAGAGACCGCCGAGATTTTAATAATGAAAATGCCCAAGCCCTTGACCGCCGTAAAGGCAGCAAGCCAGCAACTAAAAAAGCACCACCAGTGCGTGTAGAACCGGATGTTTCATTAATAACCGTTGCAGAAACAATAACCGTACGAGATTTGGCAGAAAAGCTAATGCGCTCCAATGCAGATATTATCAAAGTGTTAATGAAACAAGGCGTAATGGTTACAGCCAACCAAACCATCACTTTTGAAGCAGCATCTTTAGTTGCTGAATCGTTTAACGTTTTGGTGGAAGAATATGTAGAAGTTGACGTGTTCGAAGAGGCATTTTCATCTAAACCGGATGAGGAAGGCAATCTTGAACCACGGCCGCCAGTTGTGGTTGTTATGGGTCACGTTGACCACGGAAAAACATCGCTGCTAGACGTAATTCGCAATGCAAATGTACAAAAATCTGAAGCTGGCGGTATTACACAGCACATTGGTGCTTATAGCATAAAACTAAACGATAAACGCCTAACATTCCTAGATACTCCCGGCCATGAAGCATTTACCGCAATGCGTATGCGTGGCGCACAAGTTACAGACATTGCAATTTTAGTTGTAGCAGCAGACGACGGTGTCATGCCTCAAACAATTGAAGCCATTAACCATGCAAAAGCCGCCGGCGTTGAAATTATAGTAGCAATAACCATGATAGATAAAGAAAGCGCCAATATTGACAGAGTAAAAACACAACTTACAGAGCACAATTTACAACCAGAAGACTGGGGCGGCCAAACAGTTACCGTACCTGTGTCTGCACGTCAAAAAATTGGTATCGAGCAGCTTCTTGAAATGATTCTCCTCACAGCAGAAATGAAAGAATTGCAAGCCAATCCGAATAAATCTGCACGAGGCAGCATCATTGAAGCAAAACTTGATAAAGGACGCGGTCCCGTTGCAACAGTTTTAGTCCAAGAAGGTACACTTAAAGTTGGGGATCCTGTCGTTGCAGGCGCATCTTTTGGTAAAGTACGCGCCATGGTAGACAGTCGCGGCCGCAATGTAAAAACCGCCGGGCCATCCATGCCTGTTGAAATTATTGGTTTGGCAGATGTGCCAACAACGGGCGATATTTTATACACCGCTCAAAACGAAAAACAAGCACGCCAACTTGCTGAAAGCGTAAAAGCCAAAGAGCGCGTAGGTATGATTAAATCAACTCAGGGTAAAGTATCTTTGGATGACTTATTCAATCAAATTCAAGCAGGGCAAATTAAAGACTTAAATGTTGTTGTAAAAGCCGATGTACAAGGCTCTGTAGAAGCGCTTCGCAGTAGTTTAGAAAAATTATCTAACGATGAGGTACGTGTGCGTGTTATTCACACGGGTGCAGGCGCGGTTACAGAATCTGATGTCATGTTGGCATCTGCATCAAATGCAATTATTATAGGCTTTAACGTACGGCCAGAACCAACGGCAAAATCCGTTGCAGATTCCGAAAAGGTTGATGTACGTTTTTATAGCGTAATTTACGCGGCTATAGATGATATTGAGGCAGCAATGAAAGGCATGCTTGACCCAGAATTTGAAGAAAAAATTATGGGTCACGCAGAGATTCGCCAAATTTTCAAAGCGTCTAGCATTGGTACCATTGCCGGATGTTATATTACCGAAGGTAAAGTTACAAGAAATGCAAAAGTACGCCTTGTACGTGACGGTCGCATCGTTTACGACGGTACACTTGATACACTCCGTCGCTTTAAAGATGATGTACGCGAAGTTGCCACAGGTTATGAATGTGGTATGCTGTTTAGAAACTACAGCGATATTAAAGAGGGCGACAAAGTAGAAGCTTATACAATGGAAGAGATTCCAAGATAGTAAAAGCATTTATGTTTTGCCCGCAGAATTGAGGAAGTGTCTCATGGCAAAAACACGAATAATTCGTATAAATGACGAAATAACCCGGGTTGCAGCAGAGGTAATACGTTCGGAGCTAACGGACCCGGGTATTGGAACTATCGTAACTGTTTTAAGGGCAGAAACCACAACAGATTTAAAACAATGCAAAATTTTTGTAAGCGTTTTAGGTGATGAAGAAAAACAAAAGACTACAATGGAAGCCCTTTCACGTGCAACAGGATTCATTCGTAAGCGTATAGCCGAAATTATAAACCTTCGGCAAACGCCGGAAATTAAGTTTATTTTCGATGACTCTATTGAACATGGAATGCGAATGCGTAAGCTTATAGAGGAGCTTAACGCACCTAAGTAATACTAAAGAAAAAGAACCAAATTCAGTTGGTTAGTAATACTAACCAACTGAATTTTTTTATTATGCTAATTTCCAAAATTTTCAGTGCAACATACTTGTCAATAGTGTTATAATGCCATTTGTGACAAAATTTAAAAATACGTAAAAGGTGGTTTTTTTGTGAAGCAAGAAGTCCTGCATTCATTTGCAAAAACAAAATTAAATATGAGAAGAATTTCTATTATAGCATTAGCATGTCTTTTCACACTTGCACCAATTCCCTTGTTTGCTAACCCCTCCCTGCCCTACATTGCCCAATCTACTGAAATGCGGGGGCTATGGGTAACAAGTGCCTATAATTTAGACTGGCCGTCTAGACAAGGGTTATCCCCTGCTGAACTTAAAGCAGAGATAGACGATATTTTAGCACGTGCCGCAGCCCAGCATATTAATGCTGTATTTGTGCAAGTACGTCCTGTTGGCGACGCTCTTTATAATTCATCAATTTTCCCATGGTCACATTTAATTTCGGGTACACAGGGCGTTGCGCCTGCAAATAATTTTGACCCATTAGCATATTGGGTACAACAAGCCCATGCCCTTGGTATAGAAGTTCATGCATGGCTTAATCCATTTCGAGTTACTTTTCCAAATCAAAATATCACAAATCCGGTAAATCTTTCTGCAAACCACCCTGCAAGGCTTAACCCAAGTTTGATTATTGCTTATAGAAGCAGTCTATTTTTTGATCCCGGCAACCCAGTTGCACGTCAATTGGTGGTAGATGGTGCCGCGGAACTTTTACGCAATTATAATATTGATGGCATTCATTTAGACGATTATTTTTACCCTAGCCGAGACTTTCCAGATCAGGCCACTTTTGCGCGCTACGGCGGTGGAATGGACATTCACGATTGGCGCAGGGAGAATATAAATGCACTTATTCGTGACTTGCAGAGTATTACACATCAAATAAATCCCAATGCCAGCTTTGGTGTAAGCCCTTTTGCAATTTGGCAAAATAATGACAGGGATCCCAGAGGAAGTGCAACAGGCGGGCTTGAATCATTCCACGCCCACTATGCAGACACTCGCCGCTGGGTAATTGAGGGCTGGGTAGACTATATCGTTCCACAAATATACTGGATTGAAGGCAATACCGCCGCTTGTTATGAAGTTGTTCTAAGCTGGTGGGAGAATCTTGTAGCTGGTACAGGCGTACGCTTGTATATCGGCCTTGCTCCATACAGAGAAGTAACCAGAGAAACAGACCCACGGTTTGCGAACTGGAGAGAGGGAGAAATTGTCGGTCAGTTAGAACGAAATGCCCGCTCACCTGTAGTAAATGGCAGCATTTTCTTCCGCGAACAGTTTATGCGAAGCGATGTTGGGGATGCAGTTGGTCGATTTTACACAAATAATCTGCAAACAAGACCTGCGGCGAACATTCCGCCACCAACAATAGCCACACGTCAAATACCACCTGTTATAAAAATGGATAGACTTTTTCTTGCACAACCCTCTTCGGCAACACGTACTGTTACAGATGCAAATGGTTTTTTTATGTTTGGCTCTGCCGTAGCGGGTGTACCAGTTTATGTAAATGGCCAGCTTATTACAGACCGTACAGCAGAAGGTTTTTTTAGTGTATTTTTACCATTGGTACGCGGCCAAAATGTCTTTACATTTACACAAGCAGGCCAACCAGATGTAACACGTACAATCGTCAACAATGCACCAGCTCCACCGGGGGCACCGGCAACCATGGCGGTTGGCATAACCAATACGTTTCCCACTACAGATGAATGGGCACGCCCCGGCACAACCTTAACCTTACGCGCAACAGCTCCTGCAGGTGCAACTGTTACAGCAGAAATTGGCGGACAAACAGTTACCCTAACCCAATCCAATGCCAATTTAACGGCCACAGCCGCAAATATAGTAGCCGCACAGTTTACCGGCAATTTTACCCTTAACACTGTAGCTGCAGATGATGCAGTAATTGACATCGGCCGCCCAGTGTATACCATGACATGGAATGGCGAAACCCGCACCGAAACCGCAGATGGGCACATTCGCCAGCTTGGAATAAACGCGCCGCGTTTTGCAGAGGTAACGTCAGATTCTGTTTGGGTATTTCCACAAGCAGGCACGACAGGTGGATCAAATCTATTGTTACAACGTGGGCAAGTAGATCGTATTGCAGCCATTTCCGGCAACTGGACGCGATTGGTATCCGGCGGATGGGTTCAAAATGAATATATACGCACCTGGCGTGATACAGAATTAGTACCCGAACAGCCAACTATAAACCGCCCAAATTCTCCAGATTTGGGTTTTTTGTCCGAAGGACGTTACATTGCAGGACAATACTGGGATACAATTACCTGGGCTTCTCCATTTTTCCCTGCTGTGCAAACAGAGTTTGACGGCAGTGTATTAATCCTATCATTAGGCATGCAAAATATTGCACCACCAATTTTTCACACGCCGGGAAACACTTTGTTTTCCGACATTCGGATGGGTACCCATAATGGCACAGCCGCATATTTTATGACATTACGCGAAGGTGCAAACTTAGAAGGCTTTTATACAACCTATGTAGATGGTGAGCTTCGTCTAATATTACGTCATCGCCGTCCTTTAACCAAGGGGGATTATCCCTTTGCAGGTTTCACATTTATAATCGATGCCGGCCACGGTGGAACAGACCCAGGCGCCTTAGGCCCAATGGGTGCCGAAAAATCCGAATCGGACTTGGTATTAATTCAAGCAAATATGTTAACTACAAAACTTGAAGCATTAGGTGCAAATATAGTTAGATCGCGTGATACAGACACATACTACTCTTTACAGCAGCGTGTAGATTTAAACCGTGCAACAAGCCCGGATATGTTTATCTCTCTTCACACAAATGCAACTGCAGAAACGACCGATGCAACAAATATACGCGGCTTTACCGTATGGTACAGAAACGAAAACAGCCACCCTGCAGCAAATTTATTTATGGAGAACATGTATAATGTAAACCCAGGTACAAACCGTAACCGCGCACCAAGCCAAGCAAATTTCTTTGTATGCCGCCCAATGTGGTCGCCTGCTATTTTGCTTGAAGCAAGTTTTACAAACAATATTCACGATTTTTCATGGATGATTTGCCCAAATGGCCAAGAAGATTATGTAAGAGCCATTGTTAATACACTTTTAGCATATTATCGATAGAAAGGCCGAAATTTGTAATGGAAGAGATAATTCAGCTAATACGTGCACGTGAAAATTTTGTTTTAACCGGACACACAAGCCCGGATGGTGACGCAATTGGTTCATGCTTTGGACTTGCATTTGCCCTTGAAAAGCTCGGCAAAAAAGTAACTGTCGTTCTTGAGTCATATCCACAAAAATACAATATAATTCCAGGACGCAAGTTTCTACACAAGGCAAGCGTACCAACTGATATTGACGTACTCATTGCATTAGACTGCGGCGATGTTAATCGCTTGGGTTTAGGGCAGGAAATATTCTCATGTGCTAAGCACACTATATGCATTGATCATCATAAAACCAATACCGGCTTTGCACAATATAATTATATAGAGCCAAACACAGCATCTACAAGCGAAATTGTATTTCGTTTAATTGAGCAGTTAACTGACCCTACAGTAGAAATAGCAGAAGCCATTTACGCCGGCATAGTGAGTGATACAAGTGGATTTAGATACGAGGCAACTTCCGCAGCGACCATGCACATTGCTGCAAAACTGATGAACATGGGCATTCCATTTACAGACATCTATAACGAAGTAACCTATATACACGACTTTTCTTCAAACTTAGCAAAGGGAATCGTAATACAAAACACAAAAAAAACAGATGATGATCGCATTATATATTCCCATATATCAAGGGAAGAACTTGCCAGTGTAGGCGCGGATTCTTCTGACTTAGACGGCCTTGTTGAATATTTAAGAGATACTCGTGGTGCGCATATTGCTGCACTTATCTACGAAAAAGGCAAGCCCCCTACTCCGCCACCGGAAGAAAATACAGTCAAAATAAGCTTTCGCTCCAATGGGCCTGATGTATCTACTGTTGCTGCAACAATAGGCGGCGGCGGACACCGCTTAGCAGCCGGTGCCACTACTACCGGTAGGATTGACTCCGTAGTAGCGCGAGTCCTAAATTTACTTGAAAGTGAGCTAATCGCCTATGACCGGCGTACTTAATATCTATAAAGAAAAAGGCTATACATCTCATGATGTTGTGGCTATTGTAAGAAGAATTATAAGAGAAAACACCGGAGAAAAGTTAAAAGTAGGCCATACAGGTACATTAGATCCAGATGCCACAGGGGTTTTGCCAATTTGCTTAGGGCGCGCAACAAAACTTTCCGAGCACTTATCCTCGGCAGATAAAACCTATATTGCCGAGGTTATTTTAGGTATTGAAACAAACACAGGTGATATTTCCGGCGAAGTTATCGCAAAAAATGAAGTTATCTTTGATAAAAACCTAATCGAGCAGACTGTTAAGTCTTTTAGTGGTGAGTATATGCAAATACCGCCAATGTATTCTGCTATAAAAATAGGAGGCAAGAAACTATATGATCTTGCCCGCCAAGGCAAATCAATTGAAAGACCTTCACGGCCGGTCATTATTCATAAAATAAGCATACAAAATTACGCACCTGATAAAAATATGTTTACAATCAAAGTTAAATGCTCAAAAGGCACATATATTCGCAGTTTAGCCACAGATATAGGACAGCGTTTAGGCTGTGGGGCAACAATGGGAAACCTCGTACGCACACAAAGCGGCATCTTTTCGATAGACCAAGCACATAAACTTGAAGTACTAAAAAACGGACATATACATGAATTTGTCCAACCGATAGAAAACCTACTTTCCTACCCTAAAATATATGTAACCGACCAAGACCTTACACTTGCCAAAAATGGTAACCCTCTACCACTTTCAGCACTAGGTACACAAACATATGACAAGTTTTGGGTTGCCGACAATGAAAGATTAATTGGACTATACTATAACGACTTAAAAAAATTACGCCCAGAGGTAATGCTGTGACAGAAAATTGTGTATTAACCATAGGTAAATTTGAAGGCCTTCATTTAGGGCATCAAGCATTAATTCAAAAAACGGTACATCACGCAAATTTACTAGGGATATCTTCTGCGATAATGATCTTCTCACCCCATCCCAATATTTATTTTGGCGATACTGGCTATAAACCACTTTTTACAGCAGATGAGCATGCCCACATTTTAGATAGCATGGGAATTAATCACGCTTTTGCATACCCCTTTGATGAAAAATTGACTAATCTCTTGCCAAAAGATTTTTGCAACATTATTTTTACAGACTTCAAAGCAAAAATGGTAATAGTCGGTGAAAACTTTCGTTTTGGCAAAAATCGCATTGGCGATATTGCCTTTCTTAAAAGTGAAGCAGCAAGCTATAATGCAAATATACAAGCACTTCCGGATATAACTGCAAACGAAACAAAAATAAGCACATCACAAATAAGAAATTTTCTTGCCAACACCAAACTGAAGGAAGCCTGCCTGCAACTGGGTTTTCCATTTTTTATAATGGGAACCATTGCAAAAGGCAAACAGTTAGGACGCACAATCGGCTTTCCTACGCTAAATATATATCCACCGGAAGACAAATTCCTTCCCCTTGATGGGGTTTATGCAACACATACAACAATTAATGGCATTAAATACCGTAGTATAACCAATATTGGATTACGCCCGACAGTAGATAGTACAACTAAGATTCGCTCAGTTGAAACCCATCTATTAAACTATAATGGGAATGGCTTATATGATAAACATTGCAAAGTAGAATTATTAAAATTTATTCGTCCAGAATATCGTTTCAACTCACTGGATGAATTAAAGGCACAAATAGAAAAAGACATTAGATCAGTACTTTCAAACAATAATCTCTCTGCTCAATACTCACATCACTAGCCTCTAAAATCTGACACATCCATTCTAAATCCTGACCCAAAACTACCGCTCTTTTGAGGGTAGTTTTATTTTGTTCTTCACTTTCTTCATCGATAATTGTGGTAAGTTCTTGTGCGGTTTTAAAGCATCTCAAGAATTCATTTTCTCTAAACTCAGGATAATTACTAATACCCCATGCGGCTTTCGGCAAACCATCGGTTAAAAGCAGAATGCCAAATCCCTCGTGTTGCGGAAACACAACTAACAAGGGATCTAACGTTTGGCGCATATAGTAACGAAACAACAGATGTTCCACTGTATCTAAGCGGTTTAAACGATACTCACCGCCAAATAATTGCATACCAATTTCTGCAATGTCCTTTGCAATATCCATTGATAACGCCGTCATATAAAACCGAGATAAACCTGCTTTATTCGTAAACATTACACCATCAAAAATATGTGTATTCTCGTTCATTTTATCCCCAATGGGAAATGCAGATTTGACTAAATTCCATTGTTCTCGGCGTTTTAACTTTCTTTTCGGCAACAGCCTAGCAAGTGACTCTATTTTACGCTGGGGGTCATTTTCTTTCTTAGGTATGTCCACCACATATGTTACCACCTGACGCATGTTTGCTACCAGCACTACCGGCCCTGTACTTCTATATACGGCATTTTCTGCTAAGGGTAATGAGAAACAAGTGGTATCCTTTGACTTTTTTGCTGAGAAAATCTTGACTTCACGAGAGGTTATTTCTGCATATGTCTTCAAATCTGCACAACCTCTCTCATGATGTTATCTTTACACTGCCGGCACCAAGTAAATTTTCAAGTTCCAATGTTAATATCTCATTTGGTGCAACCCAAAATTCCGGCTTTGTTTGATATTTTTTATTTTGTGCCTCATTATAAATCATCACTTGAGTTTGCCCATGGTGTACAGTCAAAATATCCGTAATACTTTTAAGCTGCACAGGTTTTGATTTGGGCACTCTTATCCAAAAGGTTTGGTTTGCCTGAGATGTAGTAGGCTTTTCTTTGTTTTTATATACATCATTTTGGCTATGTGCTACATCGTCATAAAAAAGTATATCCTGAGCCGTTATTTTTGTGGCTTCATCTTCTCTCATACTTACTTTGCCTTGCACTACAATTACTTGCTCTGTCTGCAGACGCGCACCTACTTTTTCGTACATTTTGGTAAACACGGCAACTTCAACTGCACCATGCATATCTTCAACGGTTAAAAAACAAAATGCTTTGCCTTCAGCCTTAGTGTATCGCACATTTTTTGCGGTTACTAATCCGCCATAAGTTACAGTTTGCCCATCTTTTAAGATAGACTCCTCGTCTTCACCGTCTTCGTCAGCAAAGTCTAAGCTTGTTAAATCACTATAGCGCAGTAGACCTTCTTCGTAATCTGCCAATGGGTGGCCGCTTACATACATTCCCATTAATTCCTTCTCGTCTGATAAAAGCTGCTTTTTAGGGAACTCTGGGATATTTGGCAACTCGTCATTTACCGGACGCTCATCCACTGCATCTTCAAGGTCAAATAATGAAAGTTGACCTGAAAGAGTGCTTTTTTTAGCGCTTGCCTGCCCATCCATTATTTTTGCAAATATCGATACATATTGGGAACGTCTTCCCCCTAATGAATCAAACGCACCGGAGCGAATCAAGCTCTCTAAACAACGTTTATTAACATCCCCTCCAGACATACGCGTAATAAAATCGATTAAGCTTTTAAATTTGCCATTTTTCTCTCGTTCTGCAACAATCGCGTCAACAGTAGAGCGTCCTACGTTTTTTATGCTGGATAATCCAAAGCGAATACTACTGCTGGCTACGCTGAACTCCGCAAACCCCTCATTTACATCGGGCGGAAGGAGCTGTATGCCCATTTTTTTACACTCGCGTATATAACCTGTAACTTTATCGCTATTGTCTATTACGGATGTCATTGTTGCCGCCATAAACTCTACTGGGTAATAATATCTAAGCCATGCGGTTTGATAAGTTATATATGAATAGGCCGCACCATGTGATTTATTAAACGCATAGGCCGCAAAGGCAATCATTGCGTCAAATATTTTTGTTGCTGCAGATTCAGATATTCCATTCTTGATACAACCCGGAACATTTTCGCTGGGTATCCCATATATGAAATTCTGCTTTTCATGATCCATAACATCCGCTTGCTTTTTACTCATCGCACGGCGAATAAGGTCGCTTCGTCCAAGACTATAACCTGCAAGGTCCCGTACAATTTGCATTACCTGCTCTTGATACACAATACAGCCATAAGTAGCCTTTAAAATTGGCTCTAGGGATGGATGCATGTAATGTATTTTTTTAGGATTGCGCTTACCGTCAATATATTGAGGGATAAAATCCATAGGCCCTGGGCGGTAAAGAGAAATTCCGGCGGTAAGGTCTTCAAGGCTTTCAGGCTGTAATTCCTTCATGAAAGTTGTCATGCCCGAACCCTCTATTTGAAATACACCGCCAGTCTTACCCTGTGAGATCATCTCATACACTTTTTTGTCATTATAATCCCAGTTATATAAGTCAACCTCTATACCTCTGCTGCGCTTGATTTCTTCTGCCGCTAGACGGATTACAGTGAGGGTTCTTAAGCCTAAAAAGTCCATTTTTAATAGGCCAAGTTCTTCAACCGTGCCCATTGGAAATTGAGTGGTTATTAAACCGTCGTTCGTGTTTAACGGAACATATTCATATACAGGCTTGTCCGCAATTACAACCCCTGCCGCATGGGTTGAAGCATGGCGCGGCAAGCCTTCCAAACGAAGACTCATGTCTATAAGCGTGCGCACTTGAGAATCTTCGACATAAGCCTGCTTAAGCTCTTGGCTCATTTCCAATGCTTTGGTTAGCGTTGTACCTAAGTCGGACGGTATCATTTTTGCAACCCTGTCTACGTCTCCATATGGCATTCCAAGTGCACGGCCAACGTCGCGGGTTGCCGCTTTTGCTTTCATCTTTCCAAAAGTTATAATTTGTGCCACATGATCTGCACCATATTTTTTTATTACATAATCAATTACTTCCTGCCGTCTTACATAGCAAAAGTCAATATCAAAATCCGGCATGGATATACGTTCCGGGTTAAGAAAACGTTCGAACAGTAAATCAAATGGAATCGGGTCAACATCCGTAATACGCAACGCATAGGCAACAATACTTCCTGCACCAGAGCCACGCCCGGGTCCTACCATAATTTTATTATCATGGGCAAATTTAATAAAGTCTCCAACTACAAGAAAGTAGTCTTCAAAACCCATCCCGGTTATTACACCAAGTTCATAGTCTAGCCTTTCTTGATGGAGTTTCGCATCGTCACCATATCTATTTCTCAGTCCATCTTCACAAAGGGTACGTAAATATCCCGCAGCAGTTGTATCTGAGGGTATCGGAAATTTGGGCAGTTTATAGTTGTTAAACTCAATTTCTATATTACAGCGGTCAGCTATTTTTTGTGTATTTTCCAAGGCCTCTTTTGCATATGGAAACATCTTATACATCTCTTCGGGAGACTTTAAGTAGAAGTCATCCGAGCTAAAACGCAGTCTATTTTCATCATGAATAGTCTTACCTGTTTGGATACACAAGAGCACATCATGGGCATGTGTGTCACTTGCATTTGTATAATGCACGTCGTTTGCAACGACAAGGGGTATTCCTGTTTCTTTAGAGATTTGCATAAGCATTTGATTCACTTGCCGCTGCTCCTCTAATCCATTTTCTTGCAGCTCTAGGAAAAAGTTGTCCTGCCCATAGATTTCATTAAACATGATGGCGCGTTCTTTTCCGGCTTCATAACCTTGAGACATCAAAACCCTTGGTACAACACCACCCAAACAAGCAGACATGGCTATTAAACCTTTATTGTATTCTCTCAGCACTTCCAAGTCTACGCGCGGCCTATAATAAAATCCTTCCGTAAAGCCTACAGATACAAGTTTTATTAAGTTATGATATCCTTCTTCATTTTCTGCAAGCAAAACTAAATGCTGAGAATTTGCATCTTCACGGCGTTCCTTTGCATGACGAGATGTTGGAGCAACATAAACTTCACAACCTAAAATGGGCTTGATACCCGCTTTTTTCGCCGCTTTGTAAAAGTCGATTACACCATACATAACACCATGGTCGGTTATTGCAATGCTATCCATGCCCATTTCCTTGGTTCTCGAAATTAATTCACTAATTTTTGCACTGCCGTCAAGTAAGCTGTATTCTGAATGGACATGCAGGTGTACAAAAGGTGTCTTGTTCATACTAAATCCCCAAAACCTTCCTATACATATCAATATACTCTTTAGCAGCTTTGTTCCAAGAATAATCCCCGCCCATAGCGTTTTTAACAAGTGTCGTCCAATTTGGAGTGCCATATATGCTCAAGGACTCTCTTATTGCCCACATCAGTCCGCTTGCAACATGGTCTTCAAACAAAAAGCCGTTACCTATGCCGCTTTCGGGATTAAAGTGCCGGACAGTATCTGCAAGGCCACCTGTTTTGCGCACAATAGGAATTGTGCCATACCGCATTGCAAATAACTGACCTAGCCCACATGGTTCATATACCGAGGGCATCATAAAAATATCAGCACCAGCATAGATTTTTTGTGCTAACGTTGCATTAAAGGCAATATTAGCACTCACTTTATTAGGTAAATGCCAAGCATAATGCCTAAACATATCCTCGTAACGCGCATCACCAGTGCCTAATAGTACTAGTTGCACATCCATACTCATAAGTTCTTCCATTATAATGGAAATAATATCAAAGCCTTTTTGTTCGGCTAAACGCGTTATCATACTAAACATTGGGACATCACTTACAGGCAATCCTAATTCTTCCTGTAAACAGTGTTTGTTTTCACGCTTTTTGTCAAGGGTGGCAGCATTAAAGTTTGCATAAATACGTATGTCTGTTTCAGGGTTATTTTCTACAATATCTATGCCATTTGTAATGCCATAAAGATTGCCTTCTGCTGCGCCACGCTTATATAGCAATCCATCCATACCATAGCCGTAAGCCGGGGTTTGAATTTCTTTTGCATAAGTTTTGCTAACGGTACTAACCGCATCTGCATGGATAATGCCAGCCTTTAACATACTTATATTTCCATGAAACTCTAGATCCCCATTTGTAAAATACCCATCGTTAAGTCCTATTTCCTGCAAAACTTCCCGGCCAAAAACGCCTTGGTAATTTAAATTGTGAATAGTAAGCAGACTCTTCATCTTTGAGTAGAAGGCAAAATTACGATAGATGTCACGCAGGTAAGTTGGGCCTAACCCTGTATGCCAATCGTTAAAGTGTAAAATATTTGCCTCAAAGCCAATATAGCTAAGCATTTCTATTGAGGCCTTAGAAAAAAAGGCGAAACGCTCAAAGTCGTCACCATAACCATAATAGTTATCTCGGTTAAAGTAATAATCATTTTTAATAAAATATACTGTATCTCCATTACCATGTTCATCTAAAGCAAGAATTGTAGCTTCCTGAATACGCCATGACAAGTGAACTGTAAAAGTAGCAACATTTTTTGCATTTTTAATCAAATTTTCTGGAACCGTTTTGTAAAGAGGGAGCACCGTGCGAATATCCACACCCTGTTCTCGTAATGCCTTTGGCAGCGATCCGGCAACATCCCCTAACCCTCCAGATTTAGAATATGGGTTTACCTCTGTAGAGACTAATAAAATTTTTAAATCCTTGACTGTTTCATCTTGCAATGTCACAATTTTCACTCTCCCAACAAAATTATTATAGTCATTTGACACGAGATTGTAAAGTTATACAAATTACGATATAATCTGTTCAATCATCCCATCAGGGTGCAAAATTACTATAACTATTTGCATGCGCAGCGCGCACCCATAACGAACGCGGAGGAAGCGTAGCCGGGTTTTGCCTGGCGGAGCGGCAGGGCAGTCTCCTGCGCAGCCGGTGCCGCAAAGCGGCAGGCCGCCCGGCCAGCACGCTTGCGTGTGAGAGGGTTTGGGGCAGAGCCCCATTTAAAATAGAAGGATTTTTACAATGTATAATCATATCTTACAATACCTAAAAAATGATATATATCCATTTCACATGCCCGGTCATAAGCGTAATGTGGCCTTTCTTCCACCTAATATGCTAGCACTAGACTTGACAGAAATACCAGGGATGGACGTGTTATCTTCCCCAACAGGCATGATTAGAGAATTTGAAGAGCGCATCACACAATTTTATGGTGCAGATACTAGTTTTTTTCTTGTAAACGGTTCTTCTGCCGGGATTTTAGCGGCTATTTGTGCCACCCGCGATATTGGCGCGCCACTTGTCGTACCAAGAAACGCTCATGTGAGTGTGTATAATGCAATGGTTATATCCGGTGCTACGCCACATTACATAATGCCTGAAATTACTGAAAATGGTTTAAGCGGCGGTATTAATCCTGCTGTTTTTGATGACATGCCATACGGTGCAACAGCATTGGTTGTAAGTCCAACCTACGAAGGTTTTGTTTCAGATATTGCGACTATTGCAAATAAAGTGCATGCAAAAGGCGGATTGCTTATTGTAGATGAAGCCCACGGTGCGCATTTTAAATTTAGCAAAAGCTTCCCTACTTCGGCGCTTGAATGTGGTGCAGATATTGTGATTCAAAGCTTACATAAGACGCTACCGGTCCTTTCTCAATGCGCTTTACTGCACTGCAAAAACAAAAACTTAAACCTAAACTTACTTAAATTTCTAAAAAATGCTATACAAACCTCAAGTCCTTCCTATATACTAATGGCTGTATGCGATTATGTGTTACAACTATTATGGCAACAGCCTCAATTTTTTGATGACTACATTAATCGATTACAAAAGATACGTAAATACATCCCTGCTGCAAAAAGCACAGAGGCATTACGCCTGTCTGGATTGGAACAAGTCGGCAAAAGTGCTATTTTTGATATGGATATCAGTAAGCTACTATTAACAGCACATACTTCTCTTGACGCAGAAAATATATCCGCCATGATGGCAAAAGATTATAAAGTTCAAATGGAGATGGCTACTGCGCAACATATATTGGCAATGACATCCGTTGCGGATACTGAGGTCGGTTTTAACAGATTAATGACAGCAATTGATGGATTAAATTCCAAATTTTCAAGCTTGCCTCTCACTTTCTCACCTCACAATCCTGTCCTACCGCAAGTAAAACTTACCCCCAGGGAGGCAGCGTATAGATCCTCAGTAGAAATACCATGGGAAAATGCAATAGGGCGAATATCGGCCCAACTAGTTGCAAAATACCCACCAGGCATTGCAATTTTAGCCCCCGGAGAATATATTTCACCGGATATTCCGAAACAGTGTGAAACAATACGTGTGATAACATAAGAAGACTATTTGCACGCACAGCGTGCACCCACAGCGAAGGCGGAGGAAGCGTACTCGGGCTTTGCCTGATGGAGCGGCGGGGCAGACTCCTGCGTAGCAGGTGCCGCAAAGCGGCAGGCCGCCCGGTATACACCGTCGAAGGCGGCAGTGCGATAGCACTGGGCCACCCGGCCAGCACACTTGCGTGCGAAAGGGCCAGTAAGCGAAGCTTACGATAGGGTTTGGGGCAGAGCCCCATCAATATGAGAGGAGATACAAAAATGAAGTTACTTGTCCAGCTGGTAAAGTCATCAAAAAAATACTGGGGATATTTATCACTCGCCCTTGTAGCCATTGCAGGTGTAACTGCCGCTCAGCTATATGCACCGCAGGTAGTGCGCCAGCTTACACAAATGATACAAGAACGAGATCCTCGCTTGGCAGAACAGGCATTACGTATGGGGCTTATTTTAGCGGCTGTGTATTTAGGGCAAGCAATTTGCACCTATATACGTTCATATTACACCCACTATGCCGCATGGCATTTTGTTGCAGATTTACGAACCAAGACTTACGAAAAATTACAAAGTTTATCTATGAAGTTTTACCACGACAAACAAACAGGACAAATCATGTCTCGCGTAGTAAACGATACGAATCAAGTTGAACTTTTAATAGCCCACGCTGTACCAGATATTATAGCAAACGTAGTGATAATAATTGGTGTAACGATAATGCTATTTATGCTAAATGTGCGTTTGGCTGCATTAAGTTTACTTAGCGTTCCCCTTGTAGTCATTCTGTCTGTTATATTTGCAAAAATGGTTTTGCCAATATTCCGCCGTGCGCAGCAGATTTTGGGAGAACTAAATGCAAACTTAAACGACAATATTTCAGGTATAAAAGAAATTCAAGTATTTAACCAGCAGCCTAAAGAAGCTATAACAATTTCTAAAAGCGCCAGATCTCATGCCGTTGCAATTCTTAAAGCATTGCAACTAAGCGCCGGGTACGGCAGCGCAATTCAATATTTATCAAGCATTGGTACGGTAGTTGCAATCGCAGTTGGCGGACACATGGCATTATACGGTTATGTAGATGTTGCAGATATTGTAGCTTTTGTTATGTATTTAAGCATTTTCTTTGCACCAATTGCTGCCCTTGCGCGTATTAACGAAGATCTACAAACAGCAATAGCAGGAGCAGAGCGTGTTTTTGAAATTTTAGATGCAGACGAAGACGTAAAAGAAAAAGAAAATCCATACGACCTTGAAAACGTAAAAGGACATATAAAATATAATAATGTAAGTTTTCATTATGTAGAAGGCCAGCCTGTATTAAAAGATATTAATATAGAAATTAAACCAGGAGAAGTAGTTGCCCTCGTAGGGCCAACCGGCGTTGGGAAAACTACATTTATAAATTTACTAAACCGCTTTTACGACCCTGTAGAAGGGGAAATAACCCTAGACGGACACAATTTACGAGATGTATCACTAAAAAGCTTGCGTAATTCTATGAGTAATGTAATGCAAGATGTTTTCCTTTTTAATGATAGCTTGGCAGAAAATATAGCGTATGGCAAACCAGGTGCAACCAGAGGCGAAATAATAGAAGCGTCCCAACTTGCTCGTGCAGACAGTTTTATTACACAACTGGATGCTGGGTATGACACCATAGTTGGTGAACGTGGGATGCGCCTTTCCGGCGGACAGGAACAAAGAGTATCCATTGCAAGAGCCGTTTTGCGTAATCGCCCAATATTAATATTAGACGAAGCAACTGCCGCCGTAGACGTTGAAACAGAAAAGCAAATTCGCGAGGCATTAGACGAAGTTATGCATAATCGCACAACAGTTATAATTGCCCACAGATTGTCTACAATAAAGAAAGCAAACAAAATAATTGTACTAAATGAGGGCGGCATAGAAGACATTGGCACCCATGACGAACTTGTAGCCAGAGATGGCCTATATGCCCATATGACAGAAATTAATATCCATGCATAATACGAAAATAAGTTTCAGTTGGTGGCGGAACGCCACCAACTGAATTTATCGTTTCATGTTCGCCTGATGATAAAAATGCCCATAATGTGCGATAGGATGAGATAATATGAAACCACGTTTTATAACTAAAATTTTTATATACGCCCTATTAGACTCTCTTTTCCACTGGGTTAGTTGGATGAGTGCAATATTTATATACACGCATATATTTGTGTGGGATACAGATCATATCACGGCGCTTAATAGCAATATTTGGCTTATCGTATTAAGCAGTGTTACTTTTTTTGCAATTTGTGGGGTATATAAAAGTTTATGGCAACACCCTGGCGTTGGTACAATGGTACGTATCACCACCTCTGTGCTACTTTCTACATTTTCGATTTATATCGCATTTCGATTTTATTTTGGAAACTGGATTAACCCCGGGATCGGAATGATGGCATTTTATTTCTTTTTAACCATATCCATTACCCTTAGGTTGTATAAGCTTGTGATAGAAACTGTTTTTTCATTTTTGCAAGATCATATTAAGCTATCACCGCGGCAAAATAACCCAAACGCTATTCGTACACTCATAATTGGTGCCGGTGAAAGTGCTTCCGGCCTAATTCTGCAATCTAACAAGCAAGATGCCAGATCCAGAAAAATTTTGGGTATTTTGGATAACGACCGAAGTAAGCAAGGATACTCTTTACATGGGATAACTATTTTAGGTGGAGACGATAAAATTCCCCAATTAGTTAAAGAACTGAATATAAGTGAAATTATCGTAGCGGTACCTTCCATTGATAATGAGGATTTAAGACGGATTGTTCGCCTAACACCCATTAGTCGCTGTAAAGTGCGGCTTCTTTCGGGTTTATCAGAAGACAAAGCTGGAGATGTACTCAGAGATGTTAATATTGCAGACCTTCTTGGACGGCATGAAACAAAGCTTGACACGACCAAGCTTAATGAATGGATAAGCAAAAAAGTGGTACTTGTAACAGGCGGCGGCGGTTCTATTGGCAGCGAAATATGCCGCCAGCTTTTGCAGCTTGATGTTGAAAAAATTGTGATTTATGAAATTTCTGAAAATAATGCCCATAATATTAAAGATGAATTAACAATAAAATTTGGACAAATAGGCCGATTTAAAGTAGCAGTGCGCATTGGATCTGTCCAAGATACCTCCCGGCTTGATGAAGTTTTTAAGGAATTTAAGCCATCCGTTGTTTTTCATGCGGCAGCATATAAGCATGTACCTTTAATGGAGGACTGTCCACGTCTTGCGATTGATAATAATGTACTCGGAACATACCGCACAGCCATGACATCCATAGAACATGGGGTACAGCGCTTTGTTATGATTTCTACAGATAAGGCAGTAAACCCAACAAATGTAATGGGCGCAAGTAAACGAATGGCGGAGCTTGCCACACTTGGACTAAATGGGCAAAAAACAGAATTTGTTTCTGTCCGTTTTGGTAATGTCTTAGATTCTAACGGCAGTGTAATTCCACGCTTTAAACGCCAAATTGAAGCCGGTGGACCTGTAACAATCACACATCCGGAAATGATTCGTTACTTTATGACCATTACCGAAGCAGCACAACTGGTGCTAGAGGCTGGAGCAATGGCCGCTGGTGGAGAAATTTTTATTTTAGACATGGGTGAACAGGTAAAAATTGTAGATTTAGCCGAAAACTTAATTCGCATGGCAGGATTAACCCCCGGCGTGGATATTAAGTTTGACTTTATTGGACTCCGCCCTGGTGAAAAACTATACGAAGAATTACTTTTGAACGAAGAAGGCCTTAGCAAAACAATCCATGATAAAATTTTTGTAGTAAATCCGGTGCCTGCACCAAATCAAACGGAGTTAATGGCGCAGCTTGAAAAGGATATGCCTGATAATGGAGATGTACGTGAAATGATTAAGTATTTTGTGCCTGAGTATGTGTGTGAAATGGAAGAATAATATGAAGAATGTGCTGATTATAGGAGAAAATAGTTATATAGGGTCATCCTTTGCAAAATATGTAGACAGTCATAAACCCTTCACTGTCAACACGGTTTCAGCCATTGATGAGGCATGGAGAGCATATGATTTTTCTACTGTAGATACGATATTACATTGTGCTGGCATTGCTCACATGGCTCAAAAGAAACATATGCGCAAACTTTACTACGATATAAATTGCGATTTGGCAGTTAGTGTCGCAACCCACGCAAAAAAAGCAGGAGTTAAGCAATTTGCTTTTTTAAGTACCATGGCAGTTTATGGTAAGATTCATGATAAAATAACGCTTGAAACACCTCTAAATGCAAAAGATTTTTACGGAGGCAGCAAACGCGCAGCAGAAGAAGCGTTACTAAAACTATCCTCGGAAGATTTTAAGATTTGCATTATTCGCCCTCCCATGGTTTATGGGTATGGCTGCAAAGGAAATTTTCCTAAGCTTGTAAAGTTAGGCCGCAGTTTGCCAATTTTCCCAAATATTAAAAATGAGCGCAGCATGATTTATATCGATAACTTGTGTGAGTTTCTGTGCCAAGCAATTGATAAAAATAAAAAAGGCATTCACCTTCCGCAAAATACAGAATATGTGAACACCACCAAACTGGTTAAAACGATTGCTAAGTTGCAAGGTAAAAAAATACGTACTACAAAAATATTTAATCCATTAATTGGATTGCTGAAACACTGGATTCCTCAGTTTGATAAGCTTTTTAGCAACCTATGCTATATCAAATCTGGTAATGAAGCTGACTATAACGTTGTTGGGTTTGAAGATAGTATAAAATCAAGTGTACAGGATTAATATACAATATTAAGTAGCACAAGCCCTTCCGGCGGCATTGTCTTACCTGCACGTTTTCTATTTTTTGAAGCAATAATTGCAGAAATATCATCTGCAGAAATTTTACCAAGTCCCACATAAAGCAAAGTGCCTGCAATGATTCTTACCATATTGTATAAAAATGCATTGCCGGTTATGGTTAAAGTAATCATTTCATTAGATTGTTTTTCTACACTACAGGCATATACTTCGCGCACCGTTGTTTTAGCACTTGATCCTGTTGCGCAAAATGATGCAAAATCATGCCGTCCAATAAATAATTGGGCGGCTTTTTTCATATTATCAATATCAAGGCAATGGGGCACAAACGTGCTGTATCTTGTAAAAAGCGGGTTTGGACATGGTGCGTTGTATATACTATAGGCGTAAGTTTTATGTTTTGTGTCAAAACGTGGACTAAATTCTTCTGGTACAACTTCTGCGGCTGTAACAGAAATATCCGATGGCAATAATCCAACGAGTACCATTGGAAGTTTATCCAAGGGCACACGTAAATCCGGCGCAGTAAAGCACGCTCTCTGTCCTTGTGCATGAACACCCGCATCTGTACGGCTTGCACCACGTACAGATACCTTGCGATTTAGTAAAGTAGAAAGTGCTTCCTCTAATTTTTGTTGCACAGCAATGGCATTTTCCTGCCTTTGCCATCCTGCATAATTTGTTCCGTCATATGCCAGTGTTAATAGTATTTGCATGATAAGCTTACACCAAATGAGAAGCGTCATTTAATGTTGAAACGCTATATTTACGCAAATCCCCTTCTTTTTCGCAATTTACAATGCTTATGCCTACATTTGCCAGATACGCAATATTCATGCGATGTTGCAGTGGAATACCTAAAAGTTTACACATTAAACGATGTATCCACGCACCGTGGGTAACAATTAATGTATCCCCTACTTCCTTTTGGGCAATTGCATCAAAAGCCGTCCATGCACGCTGTTGAAGTTCGTGATTGGTTTCTACGCCTAGGCCAATTTGCGCTTCGTGGTTTGTTTCCCAGGTATTAAATTTATCTGCATGCTTTTCTAAAACTTCGGAAGTAGTCCAGCCCTCCCATTCTCCAAGGCGTATTTCTTCTAAATCT
>Ga0123355_10001794_pt1 | contig 30072 bp, 28 predicted proteins | sample TergutEmb28metaG_3_FD_89872 | JGI IMG/M metagenome (GOLD analysis project Ga0123355, IMG submission 89872) | Embiratermes neotenicus P1 segment gut microbial communities from Petit-Saut dam, French Guiana - Emb289 P1 | ecosystem: Host-associated > Arthropoda: Insects > Digestive system > Gut ... | reverse complement strand
TGCCCGAAATTCCTGGAGAACTGGATCAGCTTGAACCGCGGGTCGCTGTCCCGCGCCACTCGCGCCTGCTCAAACGTGCGGTCGCTGCTGCCGTCATCGACGAGCAGGACCTCGGCGGGACCGTCCAGTTCGGCCATGACCTCGCGCAGTCGCTCGGCAAGCGCGGGAAACATCTCTTCCTCGTTGTACAGGGGGATCACGATGGAGTATTTGACGGATTCCATGGGTTGTTCCCTGTTCCAGGCCGAGGCAATTGGTGGCGGATTGCGAACTGTGACTTGATTACTACGGAACGTGTAGACCACGTGTCGCTGTCGCACACAATAAGGTCACGCCGTTATGACTCGCAATCAACTCATGGTACAAGTTAGTGCCGTGGAGGCAGCTGAGCTGAGAACCCTTGTCGAGGTCGAGGACCGGCACTGGTGGTACAAGGAACGCCGGAACCTGCTGGCCAGGGAGCTGCGCCGGCTGGCTAGGCCCGGTCTCGCCCTGGACATCGGCGCGGCCGGCGGCGGCAATACCCGGGTGCTGCGTGCGCACGGGTGGCGAGCGGTGGCGGTGGAGTACGCGCCGACGGCCGCCCAGGTCGCGCGCGAGCGCGGGGTTGACGTGCTCCGCGCGGACGCGCGGGAACTCCCGCTCCGCACCGGTTCGCTGGACCTGGTGACGGCGTTCGACGTTCTGGAGCACATCGAGGAAGATCATCTGGCCTCGGCCGAGATCACCCGGGTGCTCAGGCCAGGAGGAACCGCGCTGATCGCGGTGCCCGCGGACATGGCGCTCTGGTCGGCGCATGACGAGGCCGTGGGCCACGTCCGCCGCTATACCCGGGACACACTGAGCACGGTCGTCGCCAAGGGTGGCCTGGTAATCGAGGACATCTGGAGCTGGAATGTGCTGCTGCGCCCGGTGGTCGCGCTGCGCCGCAAGTCATCCACCGGTAGCGACCTTGACCAGGTCAACCCTCTGGTCAACACGGGCCTGTCTGCGATCATCACCGCCGAGCGGTATTTGCCGGTAAAGTCGCTGCCCGGCGTCACCTTGTTCCTGCGCGCACGGCGGCCTTGAGGCCCCGGTGTCACCAGGGAGCGCGCTGAAAGGAATGCGCGCTGGGGGAGAGTTAGGGAGAAACGTGCGTGCCATCGACTCTGAGGTCCGGGAAACCAGCCCCGGACCGCGTATGGCATGGCCGCCGATCCCGGTGTCCTGGAGTACGCGGGCCCGGCGCCCGGCTTTCCAGGGGTTGCTCGCTTTCGCGATCTACCTGGTCGTTTTCATCGTCGGATTCGCTCAGCCGCTGGTCGCCCATCCGCGTGCCGCCCAGGTCGGACAGGTCGAGGTAGACCCGAACTTCTACATCTGGGCCTGGCGCTGGTGGACCTATGCCGTGTCGCACGGCATCAACCCGCTGTACTCCACGCAGATCGGAGCGCCGCGCGGATACAGCCTGGCGTGGGCGACCACCTCGCCTCCGGTGGCTCTGCTGATGTGGCCGGTCACCGCCATATTCGGTCCGGTGGCGTCGTTCAACCTGACCCTGGTACTGGCGCCCCCTGTCTCCGCCTGGGCGGCTTTCCTCGCTGCGCGCCGGCTGACCGGCCGGTTCTGGGCGGCGCTGGCTGCCGGAGCCATCTTCGGCTTCAACCTCTATGAGACAGCGCACGAGTCGTCGGGCCAGCCGAACCTCACCGTCACTTTCCTGCTCCCGCTGATGGTGTACCTCGTGGTGCTGTGGTGGCAGGGATCGCTCGGGCGGGTCGGCTATGTGATCTGGATGACGGTCGTGATGGCCCTGGAGTTCTACACGTTCATGGAGGCGTTCGCCGACATGACCGTGCTCTGGGCAATCGCCTTCGCGATCGGCTTCGTGGTCGCCGGGCGCTCGGCCTGGCGCACCCTTGCCCGGCTGGCCGGGCTGACCGCCATCGCCTATGCGGGCGCCATCGTGCTGGCGTCGCCGTACCTGATTTACGCGCTGCGGCATTTCCCGTCCACCTTCAGCAGGCAGACACCGAACTTCTCCATGGATCTGGCGGGCTTGGTCCTGCCGCAGTCGTACCCGGACCGGCTGCTGGGAATGACGTGGCTGGCCTCCGCCGCCGGCCGGCTGCACTCAAGCTACGCCTACGTGGGGATCCCGCTCCTGCTGGTCGTGCTCGGGCTGGCCATCTTCACGTGGTCGAGCAGGGTCACCCGGCTGCTTGTCGCAGGCTTCGTGATCATCATCGCGCTCGCCCTCGGCCCCACCCTTTACGTGGACGGACAGCGTGCCTTCTCGCTGCCGTGGGGGGCGCTGTGGAGCCTGCCGATCGCGCGAAGTGCCGAGCCGGCCCGGTTGATTGACTTCGGCTATCTTGTGCTGGCGCTCGTCATAGCGCTCTGGCTGGCCGCGCCGGTAAGGAGCAGGCTGGTCCGGGCGGCGCGGGTTGGCCTTGCCGTGCTGGCGCTCGCGGCGATGTTCGCCAACCTGCGCGACTTCGCCATGGTGGTGGTCCCGCCGGCGCCGACGGCACCGCCGGCCGCTGCGGCACTGCCCCGGACCAACACATTGCCGCCGTTCATCACCGATGGCCTGTACAAGAAGTACCTGCGACCGGGGGAGATCGTGGTGGTGATCTCGGATCGCGGGAACGCGGGAATGCTGTTCCAGGCCCAGACGGACTTCTACTTCCGGATCGCGGGCGGATTCATCAACGCGTCGCTGACGCCGGTTGACGCCATTCCGCAGCCTGTCTCGCTGCTCAGCCATCCGACCCCGGCTCGCGTCACGGGGTTCAAGGCTTACCTGAAGGCGTCCGGGACTGGTGCCATCGTCGTCGAGCGGGCCTGGTCAGAACCCTGGATGTACGTGTTCAGCGAGCTGGGCATGCGCGCCACCACTGTGGGCGGCGTGACTGTCTTCCGCCCCGCCGCTGCCAAAGCGCAGACCTGAGCACCACGCTCCCGGTAACGTAATCGCGCGAATTGACGGTTATATAACCGTGATGTTGGCCGGGTGAGGACTCAGCGAAGGCGGCGAAGTGCGACATCTGTACGGGACGGCTCTGGCTACCGTCATGGCGTTGGCCATGTTCTTCGGCGGCGCGTGGGGGTACCTTCAGCTGCTGAAGCTTCCGGTGCCCCCAGGGAATCCCGGCGCGCTGCCAGCTGCGGGCGGCTCGCTGCTGTCCAGCAACTCGGTGCTGTTCGCGATGGCCGTGGTCGCGGCCGTCGGCGTGCTGGCCGGCGTCCTGGTGGCCGTCCCGAGGATCTCGCCGCTGGCCTCGGGGCTGCCTGGCCTGCTGCTGATCGGGTGGACCGTGCTATTCCTTGTCAGCGTCCGGTCGGCGACAGCCATGATCCCGTTGCGTTCGCACTCCTTCGGCGCGGGCTGGGAGGCGCTGCTCTTTAACGGCGTCCTCGGGGCGGCGGGACTGGTGATGATCGTCCCGATGTTCATTCCGTCCCGATGGCGAGGCGACAGCCGATCCCGCAGGCCGGACCGGCAGTCCGGCGAGGCCGCGAGGTCCGGCGAAGATCGCGGCAAGGCGGGCCGCGCGCGCGACATCTGGGAACCGGCCGGAGCCAGCGCAGGCAAGGGCGCGCGCACCCGGTCGGCAGGATCGTCCCGGACGGGCCTGATTGGAGCGGCCACCGGCCCCACCGGACCTGCCACCGGCCGCCCGGCAACCGGCCCGATCGATACCAGAAGCGACCCCAGAACCGGCCCGATCCGGACCACCAGCCCTATCCGGACCACCGGGCCAATCCGGCTGAAGCCCCCCGAGGATCGCTAACGGCCGCGCTATTCCTCGCCGGAGAAGCGGGCCCAGGCTGACTGCCTGGTCATGCCGAGCGCCTCGCCGATGCGAGCCCACGTCGCACCGAGCTCACGGGCGCGTCGTACCCACCCGGTTAGCGTCTCCTCCACGAGGTCGGCTGCCCTGGCGATCCGCGGCAGGTTCTCGAGCACCGCGTCCAGGTCACCCGCCTGCTGCCACGGCGCGAGCCGCGGGACCTTGGCCGGCTTGGCCGCGATCACCTGCTGGCACAGCGCGACGCACTCGTCGCAGATGTATACGCCCGGTCCGGCGACCAGCGCCGCGACCTCGGTGTTCGGCTTCCCGCAGAACGAGCACGAGGCGATAACGGACTGGCCGTACTCCGCCGTGGCGGAGGACATCGCTGATGGCATGGTGAGGCTCCCGAAATGATGTAAGCCTGAAACTGACATCTGTCAGGCTGAACCTTACAGCGTCAGTTCCAGGCTTACAAGCTAGAGCGCCGTCAGCTGAGTTCGGTGCGAAGCTGAGCGGCCGCCGCGACCATCGCGGCCATCTTGCCGTCAGCGCTCTCGCGCGGCAGGTACTTCATGCCGCAGTCCGGCGCGAGCACGATCTTCGACGCCGGCACGTACGGCAGCGCCCGCCGGACTCGCTCCGCTACCACCTCAGGCGTCTCGACCTCTGGGGTGGACAAGTCGATCACACCGAGGATGATCGTCTTGCCCTCGAGCGAGGCCAAGACCGATGTGTCCAGGTTGGACTGCGCCGTCTCGATCGAGATCTGCTCCACGTCACACGCGGCGAGCTCGGGCAGGAAGGAGTAGCCCGCGGGCCGCTCGTGGATGATCGCGGCGTAGCCGAAGCAGAGATGAAGCGCGGTCGTGCCGAGGCTGGCGATGCCCTCGAGCGCACGGTTAATGACCTTGACGCCGTACTGTGCGGCCTCGGCTGGCCTGGCCTGGAGGTACGGCTCGTCCAGCTGGACGATGTCCGCCCCGGCGGCGAACAGGTCGCGGATTTCCTCGTTCACCGCCTCGGCGTAACCGAAGGCAGCCGCCTCGCGTGACCCGTAATGGTCGTCCTGCGCCTGCTGGGACATCGTGAACGGTCCGGGCACGGTGATCTTCACCGTCCTGGTGGTGTGCGCCCGCAGGAACTTAAGGTCAGCGACCTCGACCGGGTGACGGCGCCTGATCGCGCCGGTAACCCGGGGAACGGGGTTCGGGTGCCCGCTGCGGTCGAGCGCGGTACCCGGATTGTCGATGTCCACTCCGTCAAGAGCGGTGGCGAACCTGTTGGAGTAGCTTTCCCGGCGGATCTCGCCGTCGGTGATGATGTCAAGTCCGGCGTCCTCTTGCGCGCGGATCGCCAGCAGCGTCGCATCGGCCTGGGCCTGCTCGAGGAACTCGGGCGCGACGCGCCACAGCTCGCGGGCGCGCACCCGAGGCGGGAACCGGCCAGCCAACTTTTCGTGGTCAATGAGCCACTCGGGCTGCGGATAGCTTCCAACCAGTGACGTGGGCAGCAACATGACATGCACGTTACGCCGGAAGAGCCAGTCGTGTATACGTCACGGAACACGGGCGTCACCTGGCAAGGCAGCCCCAGAAGATAACGGCAGGATGTTCACGGCACGGGAGACCACAAGGGCCACGGTGACTATCGAGATCACCGACTGCACTGTCATCGCCACCTTCGCCCACCGGGACAGCGGCATAACATCGGTCGGGCTGAACGCCGAGGCGTTCGTAAAGGCCAGGTACAGATAGTCGGCGAAGGCAGGCTCCCAGTCCGGGGGCACCATCTCCGGCGGACTGATCATCTGCGGGAACTGGAAGTCCGGGTAGCGGTTGATGTTGAGCGCGCGCGCCACCGGCCCGCCCCGGTCGAATTCCCAGTACCACAGCGCGAACGCGACCACGTTGGTAAGCCAGACGACGGCGCCGGTGATCAGCAGCTCTCTGGGCGTGCCGCCAAGCGTGCCGTCGGTGATCTTCTGGCACAGCCGTACCACTGACCAGGCATTGGCCAGGCTGAGCAGGGCTGCGAGCACGAGGCTGAGCGCGCGCACGCCATTGGAGGGGCGGTCGATCCGGTGCGGGTTGGCCGCCACGAGCACGAGGAGCAGCAAGCCCTGGGCCGCCGGAAGTACCCACACCGGGTTCACCAGCACGAGCCGGCCCGGAACGGCGATCTGCAGCGCGATGGCTGCGGCCACGCATGCCGTGACCGGCCACCGGACCTCGCCGCGCGTCCTGCGCCGCCAGGCGGGGAGTTCGGTTCGGCGGATCAGCGCGCCTGCTCGGTCGTGCAGCCAGCCCTCCGCGTGCACGCCGTCTGTCTCGAGGCGCTGCACCACGCCGTGGAGCTCGTCGATCCGCGCGTGCAGCGACTTGATGGCGGCAACGAGCTCTGGCGTCTCGGCAGCCTCGACCGCCTCAGCAGCTTCGACCGCCTGGGCAGCCTCCACGACCTTGGCAGCCTCCACCGCATCGGCGCTTTCGGCGGATGACGCCGAAGCGGCCTCTCCGTCCCTCATCTCACGACCCACAGGATCAGTGTGCCCGCTCCGTCAAGTTGATGCGGAAAGGTAGATCAGTGCGGGATGCCGGAAATGGCGTCGCCGACGTGGCCGAGCGCTTCGCCGAGCCTGACCCGCGTGCTGCCCGTGGTGTCTCCCTTGTCGACCTCCGGGACGCCCGGGCCGGCGGCGCCCCCGCCAGCCCTGGTGGACTCGAGCCGGTCGGCGAGCCGGTAGAGCGCGTAGAGCCCGTGTACCCCCGCCCACCGGGCCGGCTCGGGTTCCCAGGTCCGCGACCGGTACCCGACCCATGGCAGCGCGGTGAGCGCTGAGGCGTCGCCGGCCACCAGGTCGGCGAGCGTCCGTCCGGCCAGGTTAGCGGCGGCCACCCCGTGCCCGGTGTACCCGCCCGCCCAGCCGAGGCCGGATGCTGCGTTGTATGTCACGGTCGCGCACCAGTCGCGGGGCACGCCGAGCACCCCGCACCAGGCGTGCGCGATCGCCGCGTCACCCCCGGCCGGGAACAGCCGGCGCAGCACCTCTGTCAGCGCGCGCACGGTGGACGGATCGGTCTCGCCCAGGTGGTCGACGGCGGAGCCGAACCGGTAGGGCACGCCGCGCCCGCCGAGCGCGATGCGGCCATCCGCGGTCCGCTGCGCGTACATATAGGCGTGCGCCTCGTCCGAGAGCGTCTCGCAGCCATTCCATCCGATCTGCTGCCACACCGCGGCCGGGAGCGGCTCGGTCACGATCATGTGGCTGTTCATCGGCAGGAGTGCCCGTCGCTGCCCGGGCAGCGCGGCGGTATACCCCTCGGTGCACCGCAGCACGCTGCGGGCCTGGACGTCGCCGAACTTAGTCCGGGCGACGGCACCGATCCCGCTGCCCGGGCCGGCGGGCGTGATCGCCGACACTGGCGTCGCCTCGTATATCTCGACGCCGCGCCGCTCGGCAGCGGCCGCGATCCCCGCCGCGAGCGCGGCTGGCTGCACCCGGGCGCTCGCGGGCGCGTAGAGTCCGCCGAGCGCTCCCGCCACGTTGACCCGGGCCCGGGTCTCGTCGCGGGTCAGGAACTCATGCACGTCGTTTCCGTCGCCCCACTCCCGTTGCGCGGCCAGCCCGGCGCGCATGCGCGCGAGCTGCGACGGAGTGGTGGCCACCGAAAGCCGCCCGCCCTTGACGAAGTCACAGTCGATCGACTCGGCGGCGCACACCCGGCCGACCTCGTCGACGGTCTCCCGCAGTGCCGCCTCGAGCGCCCGCACGGCGGCCGCCCCGCCGGACCCGCCCGGTTTGCCCGGCCCGGCGGCCCCGGCCTTCGCGTAGCGAGCCCGTGACCCAGGCAGTTCCGCGGTGACCCAGCCGCCGTTGCGGCCGGAGGCCCCGTACCCGGCGAACGCCGCCTCCAGAACCACGATCCGCAAGCCCGGGCGCAGTCCCGCAAGGTAATACGCGGTCCACAGGCCGGTGTACCCAGCGCCGACGATGCATACGTCCGCCTCGGACGGGCCGGGCAGGGACGGTCGCCGCGACGGGAAGCCGCCCCGCGCCTGCCACCAGTAGGAGACTTCGCCGTTACGCATGAGGGTGACGGTACCTCACGGGTCCGCTACGGTCCGGCAGCAGGTTGGCGCTGGTAAGAACCCACGGTTCGTTCGAGATAACCTCGCCGGGCACTCTCCCGCCGCCGTCCCTGGACGGCGCTCGGCTGGCATGAGCTGGGCGAGAGCGGGCAGATCTCTCCCGGAGGGGCACCCCCCCGTTCCCCCGGCACGAAACCCCTGGGGAGGTCATCGTGCTCATCAGGCCGGAACAGGTCCTGCTCGCACCTGACGCCAAATCGACCGCGATCGACACCTCGTCTGCGGCGGAAGGTAACTTCTGAGCCATGCGACTTGGGGTTCTGGACGTCGGTTCCAATACGGTGCACCTGCTGGTGGTGGACGCGCACCCGGGAGCCCGCCCGCTGCCCGCGTTCTCGCACAAGGTCGACCTGTCGCTCGCCGCTCACCTGGAGAAGAACAACACCCTGTCAGCGGAGGGCGAGAAGCGGCTGACTGAGGTGGTCGTCGACGCGCTGCGGATCGCGGAGGACAAGGGCGTCGAGGACTTCCTCGCCTTCGCTACATCCGCCATCCGGGACGCGGCCAACTGTGACGACGTGCTCGCCCGGGTCCGCGAGCGAACCGGCGCGAACATCCGCGTGCTGTCCGGCGAAAACGAGGCGCGGCTGACATTCCTGGCGGCCCGCCGCTGGTTCGGCTGGTCGTCCGGAACGCTGCTCGTGGTGGACATCGGCGGGGGCTCGCTGGAGATCGCGGCGGGTCAGGACGAGGAACCCGATTCGGTCATGTCGCTGCCGCTCGGGGCGGTTCGCCTCACCAGGGACTGGTTCAGCGGCGACCCGCCGTCGTCGGGTGAGGTGCGGAAGCTGCGCAGGTACGTGCGGGCGGAAATCGCCCGGCTGGCGGGCAGCCTGCGCCGGGTCGGCCCCGTTGACCATGCGGTGGGGACCTCGAAGACATTCCGGCAACTCGCCCGGGTAGCAGGCGCTGCTCCATCGGGCGAGGGGTTCTACGTCAAGCGGTACATCAAGCACAGCGACGTCGGCTTGTGGGCCGAGCGACTCGCTGCGATGGACCGCGCCGAGCGCGCCCGGCTGCCCGGCGTCTCCGAGGGGCGGGTCGCGCAACTGCCTGCTGGCGCGATCGTCGCGGATGCGGTGATGGACCTGATGGGCGTCGCTCAGCTGGAGATCTGCCCGTGGGCGCTACGCGAGGGCGTCATCCTCAAGCGTCTCGACATGCTCGCCGACCCGGCGCGGCTAGCCGACGCCACCAGCGCCGGCTGATACCGAAATGTCCCCGGCCTCCGTCGCTCTGGCGACCAAGACCGGGGACATTTAGCCGACCTAACCGGAGGAGCCGGACGCTACGGGCGAAGGCGCAGGCCTTCGGTCGGCTCATCCGGGTCGGTGAGACCGGGACGGGCGGGCTGGTCCCGCCGGTCATCGCGGTCCGCGACCGGCTCGCCAAGGCCGGGAACCGCGCTGCCGGGGATCGGAAGCGGCGGACGCGGGAAACCATCCTGCGGCCCGCCACCGCCCAGCCGGGCCGGCCCGTTCGGACCGGTTAGCCCGTTCGGGCCATTCGGGGTGGCCGGACCGCCGGGCAGCGTGTGCGGTGGCGGCGGGGTCGGTCCGCCCAGCCCGGCTGGCCTGCCGAACGGACCGCGTGCGCCGGGCGGCATCATTCCGCCGGAGACCGGGACCGGCCCGTCGAGCGGGTCGAGATCGCCGTCTACGGTGGCGGACACTCCGATCCGGGCGGTCAGGCCCGGCCGTCCGGGAAGCACGGGGCGAGGCTCCTCGCCATGCGGCGGGGCAGCGGCGCCGGACGCGACGGTCTCCGGAGCAGGCGGCGCGAGCATCGACAGGTCCCTGGCGCCGTCTGGTGTGTCGGTGCCCGGCCGGCTGGCGTTTGCTTCGGCAGCCTCGGCGAGGCTGACCGCGCGGCTGGCCGTCTGGTTGACCTCTTCCTCAAGCGACATCCGGGCGGATTCCGCGGCGACGAGCCCCTGCACGCCGTCCAGGATGTCGGTCAGCCGCCTGACGGTCTCCGTGTGCCTGGTGCTGAGCAGGTTGAGCCGCCGTTCCGCACCATCGTGGATGGCGGATGCCCGGGCGGTCGCCTCATCGAGAACCTTCTTCGCCTGTGCCTTGGCCTGGGCGAGGGCGGCGTCCGCCTTCTTGCGGGTGTCGCCGGTTAGCCGGTCGGCCTCGGTGCGGGCGCCGGTCCTGGTCTTGTCGGCCTCGGCCCGGGCGGCGGAGATGGTCCGCTCGGCCTGTTCCTGCGCGGCCGTCAGCATCCGCTCGGCCTGCTCGCGCGCATCGGCACGAACCCGCTCGGACTCCTGCTGTGCCTCGGCCCGCTGCTTGGCGATGTCATCATCGGCCTTGCTCTTCTGCGCCCTGGCCTCGTCGTCGGCGAGCTTGAGGATCTGCGCGATCCGCTCGCTGACCTCCTCGTGCGCTGGCCTGCCGGACAGCGCCTGCTGTCGGACGGCGGCAACTTCGCGACGCAGGTGCTCGGACTCGTCGAGGGCTCGGGCGAGGCGCTGCTCGAGCTCGCGGATCTCGTTGTTGCGGCGCGCTACAAAGTCGTCAACCTGGCGGCGGCTGTAGCCGCGCATCTGCATCTCGAACTCTTCGTGCAGAAGGTTCGGCAGGAGATCACTGTTTTCATTCATGGCATCACGAGAATCTTGGGTCCTGAGAGGTCTGCGAGGAGGATGTCCGGAGTCTAGCGGTGACCGGGCCTGTTGGCTGGCCTTACCTGGGTACCGCGCTGCCTGCCTTGAGGTCTCGGAGTGAAGGCACGAGGGCGTGCCGGGGACAGTTACGCACCCGACTCTTCCGTCCGGAGACCACCGCTCGCAACCGAAATGGTCGAGTGTCCTGATATATCCCAACTTGACACGCTAGGCAAGGTGCGAACTTGCGGCTTTGTGTCGGGAAGTTATTACTGAGAGCGCTCCCGTCGGCCAGATACCCGCCTTTCCGGCCTGTCAATCGTTGTCGGGAGATGGCGTCGGGCGGGTGGCGGCCGGTGCATCGCCTAGCCTGGGTCGTAGTCGGCCCGTTACAGTGAGATATGCAGACATACGGCCATGTTCAGTAATATAAGTGGACATAAGGGACTACTGAGGTTTGCGGTAATCGCGACTATGCAGGGGCGAGAGTAACAAATGTCCAGTAGCAGAATCGTTTGGAGTTCGCTTGTCTGTCGCGGAATCGTTACCGGAAAGGCGGGTAAAACCGTACACAAGGGTGGTCTGCGAATGGCCCCGATGGGTCATGCGGAGGAATGGTGTCACGACGTAACCTGAAAGGCGGAACAGCCAGTGCCAAGTCAATGGAGGTGAGCACGATTCCCATGCAGGTTGACCTTCGTGTTCACGATGACGTGGCACTCGACGAAATCGAGCTCTACACCGACGTGCTCGCCGCGGTGGCGCGCAGCGAAGACCGGCTCTCGCCGAGCGAACTCGACGCTGCCCTCGGCATCAGGCGCTCGTTCGGCTGAGCGTCGGCCTGAGCCGCCCCTTCATCCTCCGGGGCGGCGGCAGCGCTAGGCATGCCGGTACATCACGTCCGTCGCCCAGCGCCGGAAGCCAAGCGCCTTGTACATCCTGACGGCCGCGCCATTCGATTCGTCCACGTAGAGCATGACCTGGGCAAGGCCTAGTTCCCGCAGATAGTTAAGGCCCACAAGGGTCAGAGCCCGCCCCAGCCCGCCGCCCTGCTGCTGAGGGTCGACACCAACGACGTAGACCTCCCCGATCGGCGCTCCGCCGTCGTGGGCTGCGCCGTCGCGGTCCGGCTGGTGCACCTTGGTCCAGTGGAATCCGGCCAGCCGGCCATCTCGCTCGGCAAGGAAGAAGCCCCCGGGATCGAACCACGGTTCGGCCTCGCGCAGCCCGAGATCCGTCATCGTCCAGGATCCCTGCTCCGGATGGTGCGCGAACGCCGCGTGGTTGACCGCCAGCCAGCTCTCCTCGTCCTTGCCTGGCTGGAAGGTGCGGACCGATACGCCTGGCGGGAACGCCGGCTCAGGCAACTCCGCCTCCGCCAGGTCGATGCGCATCTGCCAGAGCGAACGGACCCGGATGAAACCGGCCGACCTGGCCAGTCCTGCGGCGCCAGGCAGGTCCCCGTGTGCCCAGAGCCGGATGCCCCGGTCACCGGTGGCGCTGATCAGTGCCGCGGCGAGCATGGTCCCGAACCCCTGCCGCCGGTAGCCGGGATGGACGATCAGCTCGCCGCTGAAATCGCCGTCGTCTGGGTCTTCTTCCGCCGCGCCCTCGTCCTGGGCATCCAGGTGCGCGTACCCGGCGACCACGTCAGCGGCGTCGGTACCAGAGTGCGCAGCGCCAGCCGCAGCGGCCACGGACAGCAGCAGGTCAACCGCGCCTGCCCGGCTGCCGTGCCTGACCTGTAGCAGGGCGTCCTCGGAGAGCGGCGCGACCCCGTCAGCAGCGGTCGCCACTTCCGCAAGGGCGAGCACCTGCCCGGCCGCCGCCGGTGCGAGCGGGCCGTGGATGACCCGCGCGGAGGAACCGGTTCCGGCTCCTGTCACCTGTCCGCCGTCATGGCGGAGTCCGGTGCGAGCAGGTCGGTGCCGTCCCGGTCGTCGGCGGCGCCCTTCACCGGCACGAACCGGTAACCGACGTTCCTGACAGTGCCGATCAGCGCCTCGTGCTCCGGGCCGAGTTTGGCGCGCAGCCGCCTGACGTGCACGTCCACCGTCCTGGTGCCGCCGAAGTAGTCGTATCCCCAGACCTCCTGCAGCAGGTGCGCGCGGGTGAATACCCGGCCTGGGTGCTGTGCGAGGAACTTGAGCAGCTCGAACTCCTTGAACGTGAGGTCGAGCACCCGGCCGCGCAGCCGCGCCGAATAGGTGGCTTCGTCAATGGCCAGGTCACCGGACCTGATCTCGTCGGGCGCGTCAGCGGCTACGCGCATCGCGCGGCGGCCGATGGCGAGCCGCAGCCTGGCTTCGACCTCCGCGGGACCGGCCGTGTTCAAGATCACGTCGTCGGCGTTCCACTCCGCGCTGATCGCAGCAAGGCCGCCCTCCGTGACGATCGCGAGCATGGGACAGTCCAGCCCGGTCGTGTGCAGCAGGCGGCAGATGCTCTTGGCGTGCGCGAGGTCGCGTCGCGCGTCAACCAGCACGACATCGGCCGGGGGCGCCTCAACGAGCGCGGAGGGGTCAGCGGGCAGCACTCGGACAGAGTGCAGGAGCAAGCCGAGGGCCGGCAGAACCTCCGACGAGGGCTCGAGCACGCCGGTTACCAACAGCAACTCGCTCACTTGAGCCACCTCCAGTCTTGCGGGCGCATGAGACGCCATCGTTATCTGTTTAAACACAAATAGGACCCGGGGGCAACAGCGCCCAAGGTCCGTTGATGTGAGGATAACCCACATGGCCGTAATCACCATCAGATACTGGGCCGCCGCCAAGGAGGCGGCCGGCGTGCCGGAGGAAACCGTGCACGCGGACACGCTCGGCGAGGCGCTCAGCAGAGTGCTCGCCGGGAGGGAGCCCGACGGTCGCCTGGCGACCGTGCTGGCGAGGTCATCTTTCCTGGTGAACGCCGATCCGGTAGGCCGTACCCCGAAGGAGTCGATTGCGCTCGACGATGGTGCGGTGATCGAGGTGCTGCCGCCGTTCGCCGGCGGCTGAACGAGCCGATCAGCGATCCGTGCCACCCTGAATCGCGGCTGAATCGGGGCACTACGTCGGTAAACGTGAGGAGCCTCACGATCCGGGATCCCCGGAAAACACGACAGTGCTTACACAAATGGTAACTGATCGGCTCGAATCAGTTGCCATGGGTGCATCCGGCCGGTATATCGGTGAGCGTGAGCACCGACGCCGAACCTCCGGGGGAAGGAAAACCGTCACCGCCGTTGAACCGTTCGAGGGACGGCGACGTTCTTCCTAGTATGCCGAGCGCAGCAACGGCCAGCGGCGAACAGCTGGCCGAGGAAGCGTTTGTCAAGGCGCTGTACGACGAGCACGGCGGCGCCTTGCTCAGGTACGCCATGCACCTGACCGGAGGGGACAAGCAGCGTGCGGAGGATCTCGTGCAGGAGACCATCGTGCGGGCCTGGCGCCACCCGGAGGCCCTCGCGGACCGGCCGGCCCGCCCGTGGCTCTTCGCGGTGGCCCGCAACCTCGCCGTGGACGCCTACCGGGCCCGTCAGTCCCGGCCGACCGAGGTGGGCCAGGCCGCATTCGATACCTTGCCCGCGGAAGACGACGCTGACCGGACCCTCGAGTCGTGGGCGGTGGCGGAGGCCCTGGCGACGCTGCGACCGGATCATCGGAAGGTCATTGTCGAAACCTACTATCGGGGGTGTTCGGTGGCTGAGGCCGCGGCAACCCTTGGCATACCGGCGGGCACGGTGAAATCGCGCACCTACTACGCGCTGAAGGCACTCAAGCTGGCCCTACAGGAACGGGGGCTGGCGCCATGACGCAGGCTATGGAATGCACCGACGCGCGGATCGCGCTCGGGGTCTACGTGCTCGGCGCGATCGACCCGGCCGAGCGCGCGCTCGTGGAGAGCCACCTGTCGACATGCCGCGAATGCCGCGACGAGCTGGCCGGCCTGGCGGGCCTGCCCGCGCTGCTAGCCCGGGTGTCCGCGGAGGAGGCCGCCGCACTCGCGGTCGGCCCGGTCACGGACGACGGCGTTCCGGTGCCCAAGACAGCCGAGGAGCCGCCGAGCGAGGTGCTCGCGAAGGTACTAAACCTGACCTCGGCCCGCCGTCGTCGTCGTCGCGTGACCCAGCTCGGCGCGGGCGTCGCGGCCGCGCTGATCGTCGCGGCCGGGGTGTTCGGCGGGCTGGCGGCCAGCAGCCCCGCGGCCGCGCCACCGTCGGCGTCCGGGCAGAACTTCGCGGGCTCGCCCAACGGCCCCTGGCAGACTTTCACCACCGCGGCGAGCGGCATGTCCACGACGGTGGAATTCCGGCCCATGGGCTGGGGCACGCAGCTCCAGGCCAAGGTCGACGGCATCCCGGTTAACACGCACTGCGAGCTGTGGCTCATCGGCGCTAACGGCAGCCGGACCCTTGCGGGCAGCTGGGTGACCGACAACCACGAAGGGACCGTCTGGTATCCCGCGTCGGCCGGCGTGCCCGCCAGCACCGTCCACGGCATCCAGGTCACCGTCGGTACCGCCAAGTCGCTGTCCCTCACCACGTAGCGGCACCGGGAATACGTGGCCGCCGCGCGTGCGCTGCTACCGGCATGTTGAGTGGCCTGATCGTCCTTGTGCTCGTGCTGGCGGCCGCGTCCGCGGCTGGTTTCGTTTTCCGCTCGCGCCAGGGCCGGTTCCGGCAGCCACTGCCCGCGAAGGCAGGGCCCGGGAAGACAGGGTCAGAAACACCCCTGGCCCGAACGGACCGTGCTGACGCTGGCCACCCGGCCGCTTCGGGCGCGGCGCTCACCGAGGTCGACCTGGGTGTGCCCCTCGGCGAGCGCGCGACGCTCGTCCAGTTCTCCACCGAGTACTGCACGTACTGCGGTCCCACCCGGGAACTGCTCACCCAGGTGGCCGGTGAGCGGGATGGCGTCGCGTTCGTGGAGATCGACGCGGCGGAGCGGATGGACTTGACCCGGCGGCTGCGCGTTCTCGCCACCCCCACGATCTTGCTGCTCGGCCCGGGCGGGAGCATCGAGAGCCGTGCCTCTGGCCGGCCGCGCAAGTCGGAGCTCAGCACTGCCCTGGGCCTGGTACTCGAGGCCAGCGCAGCCTCTTGAAATTTCCTACTAAATCAGGCAACAATGGGCTCCGTGGTTTGGCTGGAGGTGCGGCCTTGGGGCGGGAAGTGACAGCACCGCTGCTGGTGAATAACATCTGGTACGTGTCTTCCAGAACAGCGCAGAGGCTGACCAAGCGGCGTGCTGTTGATTTCTGCCGGGTGGCGGCCGCGATGTGTATGCGCCCGGTTCCTGTCCCGCGCCTGCACAGCGCAGTCTGACAGCGCATTCTGAAGCGCCGTCCGTGCGCGGGCAGGCAGAGAACCGTAAATTTCTCACCTGCACCTGGGAGCACGCTCATGACCATTGACGCCCGCGGACCGCGCTTCGGCGCGGTGATCACCACCGTGGTGCTCGCGGTTGTCCTAGTCACCGCCGGCGCTTCGCACGTCGTGGCCGGCTGGGTTCTGCTCGCCCAGACGCTGGTGTTCGCGGTGGGGGCGCTCGCGGGACTGCGCTACGCCCCCTACGGGCTGATCTACCGCCACCTGGTCCGGCCAAGGCTCGGGCCAGCTACCAAGACAGAGCCGGAAGCGCCACCCCGCTTCGCTCAGGGCGTCGGCATGGTGTTCGCTGGAATCGGTGTGATCGGTTTCGCGGCCGGCGTGCCAGCGGTCGGCATCGTTTTCGCCGCGTTCGCTCTGGCCGCCGCGTTCCTGAACGCGGCCTTCGACTACTGCCTTGGTTGCCAGATGTACCTACTCATCCACAGAATCCGGCCGGCCGACTGAGGCGGGCCGCACAAGGAGGTTTCTCAGTCATGAGCCGTTCCGACGTCCTAGTCGACGCCGACTGGGTCGAGGCGCGCATTGGTGCCCCTGGCGTGGTCATCGTCGAAGTAGATGAGGACACCAGCGCGTACGACAAGGGTCACATCCCCAGCGCCATCAAGATCGACTGGAAGAAGGACCTGCAGGACCCGGTGCGCCGCGACTTCGTGGACCGGGTCGGATTCGAGGCGCTGCTGTCCGAGCGCGGCATCTCGAACGACGACACCGTCGTGCTCTACGGCGGCAACAACAACTGGTTCGCGGCCTACGCGTACTGGTACTTCAAGCTCTACGGGCACCAGAACGCGCTGCTCCTGGACGGCGGGCGCAAGAAGTGGGAGCTCGACTCACGCGAGCTGAGCACGGATGTCCCATCCCGGGCCAAGACCAGCTACACGGCCGCCGAGCAGGACGTCGCGCTGCGCGCCAAGCGCGACGAGGTCATTGAGGCCATCGGTAAGCGGAACCTGGTGGACGTGCGTTCCCCCGATGAGTTCGCCGGGCGGCTGCTCGCCCCGGCGCACCTCCCGCAGGAGCAGGCGCAGCGCGGCGGGCACATCCCGACCGCGAAGAACGTCCCGTGGTCCAAGGCCGCGAACGAGGACGGCACGTTCAAGTCCGACGGGGATCTGACCACGCTGTACAAGGACGACGCCGGCATTGACTTCGGCAAGGACACGATCGCGTACTGCCGGATCGGGGAGCGCTCGGCGCACACCTGGTTCGTGCTGCACGAGATCCTCGGCCTGCCGAACGTGAAGAACTACGACGGATCGTGGACCGAATATGGCTCGCTGGTGGGCGTGCCGATCGAACTGGGCGAGGGCAAGTGAGCAACGACAGCTGTGGCGCCCCGGCCGGCGGCGTCACCATTACCAAGGACAAGGCTGGCAAGGAAGCGATCGTCGAGGGCCACGTGCTCAGCGGCGGTGCGCCTGTCAGCACCGGCTACGCCCGGCTGCTCGGCACCGGTGACGAGTTCGTCGCCGAGGTGCCGCTCGGCGAGGACGGCGGTTTCCGGTTCTTCGCCGCGCCGGGCGACTGGACGCTTCGCGTGCTCGCGCCGGGAGGCGTCCGCCTCGAGCAGGCCGTCTCCGCCGACATCGGGCACATCACCAAGGTGGAGTTCGCGGTCTAGTAGCGAACATAGGACGGCCCCGGGCGGGACTCCCGCCCGGGGCCGTTACGCTTTTCTCATGACCGAACACCGGCAGGAGTTCGAGAACGAGCTTGAGGCCCTCGAGGCGAAGGTCATCGAGCTGTTCGCGATGGTCGCCGAGGACCTCCCGGAAGCGACCGACGCGCTGCTGAGCAGCGACGACGAGGCGTACATCGTGCTGGCCGAGCGCGACCAGGCCATCGACGCGCTTTACCTGGAGGTCGAGGGTGCGGCCAACCGGGAGATCCTGCTGCAGCAACCGGTGGCAGCCGACCTGCGCTTCCTGCTGTCGGTGCTGCGCATCGTGCCGGAGCTTGAGCGCTCGCATGACCTGGTGGTCTCGATCGCCGCGCGGGCCGCGCACAGCCTCGGTGACGACCTCTCCCCGCGCACCAGGGCACTGGTAGAGCGCATGGGGGACCTGGCGTCCAACATGTGGCGGCAGGCCGCCGACTCCTGGTACCAGCGTGACCGGTCCGCCGCTCTTGCGCTCGCCGAGCGCGACGAGGGCATGGACGAGCTGCACGCAAGCCTGATCGCCGAGCTCGCATCCGGCTCGACGACCCTGCCCGTCGCGATGGAGATGGCCCTGATCGCGCGGAACTACGAGCGGCTCGGGGCGCACGCAGTAAACATCGCCCGCCGGGTGGTCTACCTGGCGGGCTCGGCCGACCTAGCGGACTAACGCCTCCGGCTACCCCATGCGGCCCGTCACGTAGGCCTGCGTGCGGCTGTCGTGCGGGTCCTCGAAGATCTGCTGGGTCGGGCCGTATTCGACCAAGATGCCCGTGCGGGTGTCGTTCTTGCTGTCGGTGAGGACGGAGAAGAACGCGGTCCGGTCGCTGACACGGGTTGCCTGCTGCATGTTGTGGGTCACGATGACGATTGTGTAGTTCTGCTTCAGCTCACGGATGAGGTCCTCGACCGCGAGCGTGGCGATGGGGTCCAGCGCCGAGGCCGGCTCGTCCATGAGCACCACGTCCGGCTCGACCGCGATGGTGCGCGCGATGCACAGCCGCTGCGCCTGGCCACCAGACAGGGCGAGCCCGGACTGCTTGAGCCGGTTCTTCACCTCGTCCCACAGCGCCGCGCCGCGCAGCGACCGCTCGACGATCTGGTCTAGCTTGGCCTTGCTCCGCGTGCCGTTGATCCGCGGGCCGTACGCGACGTTGTCGTAGATGGACTTGGGGAACGGGTTCGGCTTCTGGAAGACCATGCCGATCCGGCGGCGCACAGCCGCGGGCGAGACGCTCTTGTCGTACAGCGGGGCACCACGGTAGTACATCTCACCCTCGACCCGTGCACCCGGCACGAGGTCGTTCATCCGGTTGAACGCGCGGAGCACGGTGGACTTGCCGCTACCCGAGGACCCGATGAGCGCGGTGACCTCGTTCTCGTAGACCGGCAGCGTCACGTCGGTGACGGCCTTGAACGAGCCGTAGTAGATCGACACGTTCCGCACGTCGAAGATCACCGAGCTCTGGAAGTCGTTGACCGGCGCCGGCTTGGCCGTGGTTTGCAGCTTCGGCAGGTTGGTGGTGGCGAGTTCGTGCTCATGCTGTTCCATCGTGCATCAGCCCCCTTAGCCAGAGTACCTGGCGAAACGTGCGGTGATAAGACGGGATACCACCATCAGGATGAAGGCGATCGCGATCAGCGTCAGCGCCGAGCCCCAGGCACGGTCCATCGCGCCGATGAAGGGCTGTGTTGCGTTAGAGAAGATCTGCGTCGCCAGCGCGGTGTTCGGCCCGCTGAACGGGTTCGCATTGGTCTGAGTCACTGTAAGGATCGTGAACAGCAGCGGTGCCGTCTCGCCGGCCGCGCGGGCGACGGCGAGCAGCGCGCCGCTGACGATGCCGCCAATCGCGGCGGGCAGCACCACGGTCAGCACCACCCGGGCCTTGGTGGCACCCAGGGCATAACTCGCTTCGCGCAACTCATTCGGCACCAGCCGGAGCATCTCATACGTGGAGCGGATCACGATCGGCAGCATCAGGCAGCCCAGCGCGAACGCGCCGGCGAGCCCCGAGTAACCGAAGTGAAGCACCCAGATCGTGAAGATGAACAAGCCCATCACGATGGACGGGACACCGGTCATCACGTCGGACAGGAAGGAGATGAACTTGGCCAGGAAACCGCCGCCGCCGTACTCGTTGATGTAGATGGCACCGAGGATGCCGAGCGGGATGGCGATGACGGAGGCCAGGGCGGTGATCACGAGCGTACCGACGACCGCCGCGCCCATGCCGCCGACGGTGGAGGGCAAGATGTTCGGCGGGATCGTGCTGTTCGTGAGGAATTGCCAAGTGATCACCTTGGCGCCCTTGGCGATCACGGTGACGAGCACAAAGCCGAGCGGGACGACCATGCAGAGGAAGGCGAACCACATGCCGACGGTCGCGAGCTGGCTCTTGCCGCGTCGCCAGCCACTCGGCTCGCGCAGGTCAACGCTCTGGTGGGCGGCGGTAGCGGCCATCAGGCGGTCCCCCTCATCTTCCGAGCGTTCCGCTCCACAACTGCACGGGCCACTAGGTTGACAATGATCGTGAGCAGGAACAGCAGCACGCCCATGCCGATGAGCGCGGCGCGGAAGGTTCCCGAGGCCTCGCCGAACTGGTTCGCGATGACGGCGGGCATCGAGTAGCCGGGAGTGAGCAGGTGCGACGTTATCGTCGCTGAGGAGCCGATGACTAGCGCCGCCGCGATCGTTTCGCCCATGGCACGGCCGAGGCCGAGCAGTGTGGCGCCCACGATCCCGGTCTGGCTGTGCGGCCAGACGGCACCGCGGATCATCTCCCACCGGGTCGCGCCAAGCGCGTAGGCGCCCTCTTTGTCGCTGGCCGGCACGGTCGCGATCACTTCTCGCGACAGCGAGGTCACGATCGGGGTGATCATGATCGCCAGAATGAGGCCAGCGGTGAAGAACGACGCGCCGCTGACGAAGTTCCCGTTCAGGAACCCGAACAGGTTGCCGAGTATCCAGATGCCGCTGACGGCGGAGGCGACGTGCGCGTAGATGTGCTGCAGCCATGGCACGAGGATGAGGAAGCCCCACAGGCCCCACACCACCGAAGGAACCACGGCGAGCAGGTCGATCACGTACACGATCGGCCGCGCGACCCGGCGCGGGACCACCTCGGTGAGAAGCAGGGCGACGCCCACGCTGACCGGGAAAGAGATGACGATGGCGATGATCGACGTGATGACCGTGCCGTACACGAATGCCATCGCCCCGAACTTGCCGTGCGCCGGATCCCAGTCGGAGGAGAAGACGCCTGACCACCCGACCGTGGTGAACCAAGAGCTTGACTGCTGGGTCATGGTGACCGCGATCAGCACCAGGATGACCAGCACCAGCAAGCCCGCCGCGAGCGCGAGCACTGCGAAGGCCCGGTCTGAGAGCGGCCTTCGCAGTGCCAACCCGAGGGCGGGCTCGGCCGGCTTGGCCGGGCCCGCCTTCACGGTCGTGCTCATGAGGACAGGCCAGTCAGTAGCAGAGCCTGTGTCATGGATTCGTCCTTACGAAGTGATCTGGCTCAGCTGTGCCACGGCCTTCTGATCGAGACTGGACGGTAGCGGAGCGTAGTACAGAGACGGCAGCAACTGCTGGCCGGCCCCGAGCAGGTAGCCCAGGTACGCCTTGAGCATTGCCGCATCGTTAGCGTTCGGTTGCTGAGCGTACACCAGGTCCCAAGACTGATAGGTGACCGGGTAGGCGGCCGGGTCGCTGCTCGCCCAGGCGGCGGCGAACGTGAGGTTCGACGCGATCGTGGCGCCGTCCGCGTCCGTGGAGGCCGCTTGCGGAGTCGGAGCGACGAAGTCGCCGGCCTTGTTCTGCACCAGGGCGCTGCTCAGACCGGAGGCCTTGGCGTCGGTGTAGTCGACATAGCCGATGGCACCTGGGGTTGACTTGATGATCGAGGCCACGCCGCCGTTCTGGGCGCCAGCCCGGGCGGTTGACGGCCACTTGATGGTGGAGGAGCTGCCGAGCTTCCACACGCTGGGAGCGGCGTTCTGCAGGAACAGCGTGAAGTTCTGCGTGGTGCCGGAGGAATCCGAGCGGACCGCGGTGGAGATCGGCGTGGACGGCAGGCTGACGCCGGGGTTGAGAGCCTTGATCGCCGAGTCGTTCCAGGACGTGATCTGACCCTGGAAGATCTTGGCGATGACTGTCGGGCTCAGCTTCAGGTTGGACACATTCGGCAGGTTGTAGGCGATGCTGATCGGGCCGATAACCACCGGGAAGTACAGCACCGTCTTGCCCTTGAAGGAGGCGATGTCGGACGACGGGATGGGGGAGTCAGAGCCGGCCATCAGCACCGTGTTGGAGGCGAGGGCAGACCGGCCCGCACCCGAGCCAACGCTTGCGTAGACCACCGTGATACCTGAGTTTACCGACTTGAACTGCGAGATTGCGTCCTGCTGGAAGGTGTTCTGGAACGATGACCCGCTCGCTTCGAGCGTGCCGCTCGCCGACACGGCGGCACTCGCGGACGCGGTCGGGCTCGTGGTCGAGCTCGAGCCCGCGGCTGGTGCGGAGGAGGACGAGGACGGTGAGGACGACGATGAACATGCGGCCAGGGCCAGCGCCGCAGCGACGACGCCCCCGGTCGCCGCGACCTTCTTTGTGCCTCGGAACTGCATAAGAAAATTCTCCTTGTAGAGAGAGCGTTATTCCCGCTCGTAATTACCTGTGCGGGCATCCGATACGCCCGCAAACCATGGCAACCGGGTACAGTCATAAAGGCCCAAAGTAGCAGACGGCAAACACTAGGCAGACGTACGGCGTCCTAGAGGTTAACATCTGGTAACGTGATAAGCCTCACATTTCTTTCGAAGTGGTTTAGCCCCCACCCGGCGGAAGGCATCAGCAGGCGAGTTAACCAATGCGTCAGAGGTCATTCGCGGGGAATTGCAATCGCGTTTTCTCCCTGGACCTCGGAGAATGAATCGCGCAAGGTGAACTCGCCTACGCGCTTGGCAGTATGATTTAACCTACATGACGTCCAGAAGATCACTTCCATTTGTCTGCAATTCAGCTGAAGTTAACATCCGCTTATTATCAATGAGGCGCAGGGCGAGCGAGGCCTAGTTATTTTGTCCAACTTGGACGCAAATGCTAGGCAATTGGGCATAAGCCGGGTAATCCGCGCTCTCATCGCGGCGGTGGCAGGCCACCGCTAAGCAGGCTGGAGGCATGGGCAGGCATGTGGGAAGCAGCACCAGCCAGGTGGGGCAGTGGCGGTACCGGGGCACCGTCGCGCGGTTATGGGCAGGCGAACCTCCCGCAGGCCGGATGACGGCCAGTTCAGGGGGACGCTACGGTCAAGGGCCGTCCGAAAGCGGCCCCGCACCTGATGAGACGGGTACCGCGGGTGGTGCAGGAGCGCACTCCGGCCGGGTCAGCACGGACAACCCCGCCCCAAGCGAGCCGCGCCAGCGGGGAAAGCGCAAGCTGGTCGTAGTGGAGTCTGAGATTCCGGCCCAGCGGGCGGCGGGGGGCGTGCTCGCCGACCGGATGGCCGCCGCGCTGGTGCACCGCGAGCCGGGCTGGCAGCTGCCGAGGCGCAGTGCGCTCGCCCGCAGGTACAACGTGAGTATGGCCGAGATCGACGCGGCCATCGGGGAGCTGACCCGCCGCTCGCTGATCCGCAGGCTCCCCGACGGGCAGCTTTACCGGGCCAGCCCGGCCGAGTACCTGATCCCGGTGGAAGGGGTGGGCGGGCTGAGCACCCGGCTCGACCCGATGGGCGCCGAGATCACCTGCCAGGCCAGGCACGTATCGCAGCGCGAGGCACCGCAGGACGTGGCATGGACGCTCGGCGTCGGCGACGAGACCCAGGTCAGGATCATCCGGTGCGTCTGGGCGGTCGACGCGGAGCCCGCGGCGGTCTCGACGACCTACGTCCCCGGGGACATCGCCGACCCGCTTGGCGACCCGGGCGCCGACGACGCCGAGGCCTTTACGGCAGTCCTGCACATGCCCCTTGAGGCGCGCCCGGGTATCGGTCCAGTGTCCGCGCGGGCCGTCGACGTTGAGCTCGCGCCACCACAGCCGTCCGTGGCTCGCAGCCTGCGGCTGCTGCCCGGTCAGCCGGCCTTCGCGGTGACCATCAGGTTCGACAACCGGGACACCGGTACGCCGGTCGGGCTCACCGCGATCGTGCTGAAACCTGACCAGTTCCGCGTCGTCATCCACGCCGGAGACACGCTGCCCGGCGGTCCGCATAACGCGGACTAGCCGGGCAGCAATGCTCATTCACCATCCAGTGATCTTGTTGAGCTATCCCGTGATCTTGTCGAGCTGTGCCTTGGCCTTCCCGTCGATGCTGGCGGGCAGCGGCGCGTAGTTGAGCTGCGGCAGGAGCTGCTGGCCGGGCCCCAGAAGGTAGCCGAGGTAAGACTTGAGCATGTTGGCGTTGTTTGCGCTGCCCTGCTTCTCGTACACCAGGACCCAGGACTGGTAGGTGATCGGGTAGGCGTCGGCGCCGGTAGCCCAGACCGCGTGGAAGGTCAGGTTAGGCATGACGGTCACCCCGTCGCCCGCCACGGACGCGCCATTTGTAGTCGGTTCCACGAAGTGGCCGTCCTTGTTCTGAACCTCGGCCATATCCAGCCCGGTAGCCTTCGCGTCCCCGAAGTCCACGTAGCCGATGGCGCCTGGCGTTGACTTGATGACGGACGCCACCCCGCCGTTGCCGCTAGCTGCGCGAGCGGTTGACGGCCAGTTGATGGTCGAGTTGGTGCCGAGCGTCCAGTCGGATGCGGCGGCCTCAGTCAGGAACAGCGAGAAGTTCTGCGTCGTGCCGGAGGAGTCCGATCGGACCGCTGTGGTGATGGCGGTGGACGGCAGGGTGACGCCGGAGTTCTCGGCCTTGATCGCCGGGTCATCCCAGTTCTTGATCTTTCCCTGGAAGATTTCGGCGATGAGCTTAGGTGTCAGCTTCAGGGTGCTGACGTTGGGCAGGTTGTAGGCCATCGCGATCGGGCCCATGAGAACCGGGAAGTACAGCACCGTCTTGCCGTGGAAGTTGGCCTCCTCCGACGACGGGATGGGCGAGTCGGAGCCGGCGAACTGGACTGTGTTCGCCGCAAGGTTTGACCGACCCGTGCCGGAGCCTACCCCGCTGTAGTTGACTCTGATCCCCGGGGTTGCCGACTGGAAGGACGATATGGCGGCCTGCTGGAAGGTCAGCTGGAACGTCGAGCCGCTTCCGTTGAGCGTGCCGCTCCCGGTCGCGCCCGCGGCGCCTGTCGCCGCCTCAGTGCCGGTGCCTGCGGGCGTCGTACCCCCGCCACCCGCCGGCGGTGTGGTCGCCGCGGGTGATGAACCACATGCGGCTAGGGCCAGAGCCGCGGCGACGGCACCCCCGATCGTCGCCAGCCGCTTTTTGCCTCGGAACTGCATGATGAATTCCCCCCTGTAGCGTGAGCGTCTACCGCTCAGGTTTGCTGGCCGTTACTTGGTCGTTCTGGCTTGATTGGCCAGCACTGTTCAGCAGAAGCCTGATGCAATGCGGCCATCAGACTGTTTGCTGAACGCTCTTTACTTCCTAAAGTGCCTGCTCGCGCCGCAAAGTTGTCTCCCCCGTGCGGTGCTCCCGTGGCCAAGAATATCGCGGGACTTCGAGCCTGCTCGGCGGGTGCCGCTCAACCGGTCATGTACCCGCGGATTGCCGATGGATTGCCGTTGTCAAGCCAGATGATTTACCGGCATTTGTCGCGATTCGGTAGAAGTATCGCGGGGACGGAAATGTGCCCAAGGTGAGAACAAGTGGAGGCCGTTTGGTTATCAGTCCGGGGCTTTCGCCCCTGCCCCGTTCCGACTGCGCTATCACCGCAAGACGCGGACGCCGGATTCTGCTGGCCATTTGGATCCTGCAGCCTCTTCATCGCGCGCTCGCTCACACGGCGGGCCGCGCCGGAAGATATCGACACAGAGAGTACATATATGACAACATAGAGTAATGATGACTAAAGCCCCGGCTGGGCTCCCCCGCCGCCGCGAGGTGATAGCCGCCGTCGCAGCGGTTGCCCTGCTGATGCAGTTGGTGCTCGCGCAGCTAACCCTGGCGGTCGCGGCGCTGTTCGTCATCGTCGGGCGGCTCAGCAGGTGGCGCCGGTCGTGGCTGCTGGCACCGGTCGCCGTCGGGCTGGTCTGGGCGCTCCTCGCAGGGCAGGGCATGGTGATCGAAGGCTTCGCAGCGGGACCGGCCCAGGTCCTCGGCTACTTCGGCCACGGCTCCGTGTTCGACAGGCTCGGCCACCCGCTCGCCGCGTTCACCAGACCGTGGACCTGGTTGCCACGCCAGCTCCCGCTCGCGCTGCTGACCGGTGCCGCGGAGGCCGCCGCCATTGACTGGCTCGCTCGCTGCAGACCCGGCCGACAGGTGCCCGCGCCGCGACCAGGAGCGGCCGCGGCGCTGCGCGGCGCCGTTGCCGTCCGGATGATCCGAGCCGGTGCGGTGCTCACTAGAAACGGCTGCGCCCTGGGCGTGGTGCGGGCCACGGGCGCGGTAGCCGAGCTGCGCTGGACCGAGATCGCGGGCGGTGCCGTGGTCACCGGCCCGGTGGCGACGGAGGTGACCGTAACCTGCCTTCAGCTGGTGCACGCCGCCCTCAGGCGACGTAAACCCTTGATCGTCGTTGATCCCGGCGACGACGGGGCCATCGCGCAGGCCGTGGCGACGGCCTGCGATGCCACGGGAACCCCTCTCCGGCTGGCGGGTGGCGGGGAAGCTGCCGTCGACTTGGTCCGCGTGGTCAGCGAACGCTTGGCGGTGCTGCTGCCCGTCAGCTCGCCGGAGCTCGCGGACCTGGCCTGTGCCGACATCGCGGCACTCGCGGCGCAGCTGGGGCGCATCGGCGTAGACGGGGACTGCCTCGTCTGGGTGACCAGAGGCGAGTCGCTGCCAGGACAAGCGCTCGGCAGACTGATCCCGGACGGCTCCGCTGCCGGGCTGGCCGTTCTGGTCGGCGTCACCTCCCCCACGACCATGACCGAGCTGGCCGAGTACGCATCCACGGTGCTAACCCTCGCCCCGAAGTCCCTGTCCCGAAAGCCATGGCAGTTCTCGCTCGTCGTGCGCGCGCCTCGGCGCCGGCAACTGCAGCTCGCCCGCCTGGTCCCCGCCCGGCTGCCCCCCGTGCGCCCGGCGAGGCTACGTGCTGGGGCCGAGGCCACGGGCCGGGCCGAGGCTATGGGCTGGGCTGGGCCCGAGGCCACGGCCTGAGATGCGCGCAATGCCGCCGCGTGAGACCGGCTCGAAGCCTCCGCATGAGATGGCCCCGACGTACGAGACGGCTATGTCAGGGTGGCGGCGATGACTCCCGGGTCGGGGGTACCTCCCGCGCAGCGCGGTCGGCTCTATCTCGGCTGGCAGTTCGCGACCCTGGCTGAGGATCCCGGACCACCGCCAACTCGGCCAGTGCCGGCCGAGCCGACGCGGTTCTCCAACGACTGGCTCGCGGCGCAGCGTCGCGAAGAGAACCGGATCACCCGCGTGCCGAAGGTCATCGCTGGCGTTGGAACGCCGGTCGCGATCTTGCTTGCGGCTTGCACGGGAGTTGGCTGGGTGCCCGTGGGCGGCGCGGCCCCGGCCATCGCAATCTGCCTGCTGGCTGCGGGAGCCAGCGGGTACGCGATCTGGCAGCGGGAGCGGGTGCTGCGCGCCCTGGTAGCGGACGAGCTGACGCGGGTGGAGCGGTTCCGCACGGACCAGGAGCGCCTGTCCATCGCGCACCGGGCCGAACATTACGTCCAGACGGCCGAGTGGAAGCGGAAGAGGTCCGCCTTCGTACACCAGAAACGCTGGTACTGCGTCAGCGTCCCGGAGGGCATCGACCGAGTGGACGTGGCGGGCGGCACCCTGGCCGGCTGGTCGGCCCTGCTTACGCTGTCCGCCGCGCACAGGCTGGCAGAGGGCGGTGAGGTCACCGTCATCGACCTGTCCGGCGGGGCCATCGCCGCTGACCTGATCGGCCTCGCCGAGCGCGCGGCGGCGACGCCTGCCGTCTGGGTGCTCCCGGGCGACCTCCCTCGGCTGGACATCGCGGCCTCCCTCACGAGGGAAGAGCTGGCCGAGGTCCTCGCGCTCGCAGTCAGCGTGGCGGAGGAGCGCGGTTCCGCGCGAGATCTCGCCATCGATACCGCTATCCTCGACCGCATCATCGGCGCGCTTGACGCGGCCGGCGCCATCCAGGCTGGGCCGGTCGCGATCGGCCGGGTCGCCGCCGCGCTGCGTGCGCTGGTCCAGATCGGCGACCCTCAGGCAGACGTGGCGGCCGGCCTGCTCACCGAGCACGAGATCAGCGCGGTGACCGCGCTGTTCGGTTCCGGCGCCACCGACCGCGTGATCCTTGACCGCGCGCTCGGCATCGAGGCACAGTTGCGGGCGCTGGCCGAGACGGGCGCACGGCTACACGCGGCTGCGGCGGGCGACTCCAGAGCTGGCGAATCCAGGGCGCAGTTGCGGGTGGTCGCGGTTGACGGCCGGGTAAGCCCCCAGGCGGCCCGGCTATTCGGCGGCTTCGCCGTCGCCGCACTAACCCAGCTAATTGGGCGGCTGCCGACCGGGCACAGCCAGGCGCCGTGGGAGCACACCGTCTTCCTGCTGGGCGCCGACCGGCTTCGCGACGACGTGCTGGACCGGCTCACAGACACGTGCGAGCGCACCCGCACCGGTCTCGTCCTCGGCTACCGGTCTATGCCGCCGCAGGTGCGACAGCGGATCGGCCGTGGAAGCGCGGCGGTCGCATTCATGCGACTCGGGAACGCCGAGGAGGCCAAGGCGGCCAGCGACCAGCTGGGAAGCGAGCACCGGTTCGTCGTGTCCCAGCTCACCGAGACCATCGGGACCTCGGTCACGGACACCGTAGGCGCGTCCTACACGACCACGACAGGCGGCTCCGTCTCAGCGGCGGTCTCCACGGCGGAGAGCGAGTCGACGTCGCGAGGCAGCGGGCGGTCCAGGTCCGCGAGCCGCGGAATGCTGCAATCGGGCGAGGGGGCCGGATCGTCAGCTTCGGTACAGCATGGCACCACATGGGGGACCACCGAGTCGGCGTCACTGACGGCGGGGATCAGCACAAGTACCGCGTGGGGTGTGTCAACATCCAGGGCGACCGGGGACAGCGAGTCGCTCGCCAGGTCGCTTCAGCGGTCCCGCGAGCTCGTCGTCGAGCCGTCGGAGCTGCAGCGGCTGCCGGCCACCGCGATGCTCGTCAGCTACGACGGCCCGACTGGGCGGCACGTCCTGCTCGCGGACGCCAACCCCGCGATCGGCGACCTCCCGGTGGCGACGATGACCTCACTCGCCGAGGCCATCCAAGTCCGCGGCGCGGCGCCGTACGGATAGCATCAGCCGGGATGGATCAGAACACCCACCAGCGCACCAGGCTGCCGATGCGAGCGAGGCTCGCGGCTTCGGTCGGCGGGGCCGCAGCCTCAGTCTCCCGGCTCGCGGGCAGGGGTGACGGCTCGGTCATCGGCGGCGTCATCAGCCTGCGCCTCGAACCCGACCTGCTTTCCCTGCTTGCTAGCGGACGCCAGGTCGTGCTCGTCACCGGCACGAATGGCAAGACCACGACCACCCGGCTGATCACCGCCGCGCTTGCCCCGCTCGGCGCCGAGATCGCCTCGAACATCTACGGCGCGAACATGGAAGCCGGGCTCACCTCGGCGCTCAGCCGAGCGCCCGGCGCGCCGCTCGCGGTCCTCGAGACAGACGAGAAGTACATCCCCGCGATGGTCAAGGCGACGCGGCCGAAGGTAGTCACGCTGCTGAACCTGAGCAGAGACCAGATGGACCGGGCCGCCGAGATCTGGCTGCTCGCCCGCCGCTGGCGGGAGGCGCTCGCCGTGGCGCCGGACTGCCGGGTGGTGGCCAACGCCGACGACCCGCTCGTAGCCTGGGCGGCGAGTTCGGCCAGGCAGGTCACCTGGGTCGCGGCCGGCCAGCGGTGGCGGGAGGACTCGTGGTGCTGCCCGAACTGCGGTGCGCACCTAGTGCGGGACGGTGACGACTGGTCTTGCCGCGAGTGCGGCGGCCGGCGTCCGCCGGTCAGCTGGATGCTGTACGGCGAGCAGGTGATCGATCCATCTGGCCGGTCTACCCCGCTCGAGCTCGCCCTGCCCGGCCGGGCCAACCGCGCCAACGCGGTCGTGGCGCTCGCGGTCGCCGAGGCTTTCGGCGTGCACACCTCGCTAGCGCTGCGCGAGTTGCGCGCCGTCACCTCGGTGGCTGGCCGGTACACGCAGGTGAACTGGCGTGGCTGCAACGTCAGGCTGCTGCTCGCGAAGAACCCGGCCGGCTGGCTCGAGGCGCTCGACGTGCTCGCCCCGGCGCCGGCTCCGGTGCTGCTCGCCGTGAACGCGCAGGGGCCCGACGGCCGGGACACCTCGTGGCTGTGGGACGTGGACTACCGCGGGCTCCGCGGCCGGAACGTGCTGGTCGGCGGTGAGCGCAAACTCGACCTAGCCGTCCGGCTGGAGGCCGACGACGTCGCGTTCCGCCTGGTC
>Ga0123355_10001793_pt1 | contig 30073 bp, 22 predicted proteins | sample TergutEmb28metaG_3_FD_89872 | JGI IMG/M metagenome (GOLD analysis project Ga0123355, IMG submission 89872) | Embiratermes neotenicus P1 segment gut microbial communities from Petit-Saut dam, French Guiana - Emb289 P1 | ecosystem: Host-associated > Arthropoda: Insects > Digestive system > Gut ... | reverse complement strand
TCTCCTCCGGCTCCAGTTCAGGTGTGTTTCTGTTTGGCACTAACCCCACCACCGCCAACAACTACGCCTACAGCAGTTCCATATTTTTAATGCATGGCGGTGAAATCCGCAACAATGAATCAAGTTCCAGTGGCGGCGGTGTAGGCACAAGCACTGTTGGTAGAAACCACCACATTTACATGATGGGCGGCGTTATAAGAGACAACGTTTCTGTGTCCCACGGCGGAGGTGTGACGTTATCGTCACAAACCACATTTATGATGGAGGGCGGGGAAATAAGCGGCAACCATTCGACTGGCGTAGGCGGCGGCGTAATGGTTCAGTTCGGCGCCCGCTTCATCATGCACCCCGGCGCCCGCATTGTTAACAACCGCGCAGGACTTGACGGTGGCGGCATCATGTTCAACGTTCCGGATACCCTTTTCCCAGCCCTTTACGCAAACCCCCTCGACCCCAACATAGCCGGCGTATTCGATAACCTGGACATCCGCCAAGGCGCAATTTTCTACGGCAACACAGCCAGGAACTGGGCGCTTCCGCCCACAATCCTGCCGGCAGTCCCGCCAGCCATTGTGGTCAACCAACTTAACAATATCCGGTGGAATGCCGCAACCGACAGTTCTTCCGTTTGGCTATGCACAAACGAAGACTGCAACAATTGCACAAGCACAGCCAACCAACACTCCGAGTGTAACGGCAGGTATCTATACTTGCTAAACAACTACGACATCAACTTCGCACCGGACCCGGATCCATGGTTTTTGGGCAACATCCCATACTGGCCCATCTACAAGACCAACATGGCCGTATACGACACCACCACCTTTGCCAACAGGCTATACCTACCGGGCGCATCATTCAGCTTGCTGGTATACAACGGCACAGGCACCCCGCCACTAGGCCATGTAACAACAGACATGATAGGCTCGGCGGCAAACCAGTGGACTTATGTAACAACCCTTTCAAGCGGCACGATAGGCGGCCCTGTAGGCACACCCGGCATAATACCCATGCGTGTCCCAATGCTACAGGGGCGGGTATACCAGTTGGCGGAAATCGTACCGCCATCAGGCTATCAGCCACCCTTTGGCCAATGGCGGATTACAATACCGGCATCGCTAGGCACCGCAAGCAACCCCTCTTTGCGGATACTGGAGAATATTTCTACCACGGCTGGCAACGCACCACCGATTATCAGCCGCAGCAGGCTGGTTGCCGGAGACCCGGTTTACAGCAACTATATTGGCAATATGCCAGTGCCTCGACTGCCGCTTACCGGCGGTGAGGGCGGTAATCTTATGGCATATGCCGTGGCTGGTACTGTGGTTATATGTATGGCCTTTGCTTCCTTTGGGGTTATGAAGGGGAAGAAGGTTAGGAAGGTTAAGAAGACGAGAATTGGCGCAGTAAATAGGTAGCACATATCCTTTTCATATGTATCATCTAAACCGAATAAACATAAAGGCGAAGCCGGGGCAATCCTTAAACTTGGATTGTGTCGGCTTCGCCTTTTATTACTGTGTGGCGTGATTTTTGCCACCGGTTTAATTCAAATGTGTATTATGATGCCACCAAATCTTTTGCTGCCTCTTCTTCTACTATCCGCAAGGCTTCGTCAATAGCAATGCCGCTTTTTATAAATTCGGCTAATCTGTTTGCGCCTTTGGCTTTGCCACCATCAAGCAATAAGTGCCTCAACCATCAGCGGCCGTACCTTCGCATATATCCCATCAAAATCCGAGATAGGCAGCGGGCTTTCTCCATATCCGCATTCGATTGTAAAGCCGGGTCGATTATGCTCTTGGATAAACCAATCCCGATACCCGGCATGGGAAGAAGTGTCCGGTACATCTTCCAGTTCGTAGCCGCTTGCATATGAAAGCCGCCGGGCGAGTTTTGCGTCGCCGGGGGGCGTGTAGTCCATGTATCGCCAGTAAATTACTTCGCCCTGGGTATGCAGGCTTAATGTAAGCGCAGGGTCAATAAGGGTAGTGTACGCGGCCATTGCCGTGCTCTCCGGCTCGCTAAGGGGATGCTGTCCTACAAAATCTCTTGCCCCAGCCTCGGTATAGCCTCGCGCATACTTAAACTCACGGGCAAGATCCCAGCCAGCGGGGTAGTTTGAGTTTAAGTCAACCCCAACGGCGTTGGCTTTCCAGTCATGCCGCCCAGCAATTGCAATATCCACCCCGTCTGGGTTGACCATTGGCACCATATGCAAAGTAATCTGCTCGTACCATGGGGTAGGGGTAGACCCCGATTGCAAAGACGCCTCCCCCGACTTTCCCGGCTCTTGCCCGTTTATTAAGTCCTGCCAGGCGGGCAGCACCTCCTGTGCCATATCCTCCACAAAACGTGCAAGCACCACGGCAGTAATCCATTCGTTGGCATGATGCGCCGCGTTATACATAATGGAAACCGGCCCCCAGCCAAGGGAAAACGAGTAAATTGGCTGCCCCTTTCGGCTGGTACCTATTGAGGTAATATCAAGGCATGGGTACGTCTTAGCCAGTTTTTTTACGCAAGCTTCATAGATATCGGATGTAAAGGGTACATTTGTTGGAACGATTGAATACATGCTACCACCTCGTTCGGGACTGTTTTTCATTTAATCCGCCATACCTTTTGTCGTTTTGGAAAAAGGTTTCTGCTCCGGCCAGTATCATTCTATGCCACAACCGAAAAAGGTTGAACCCTCAAAGCATATAAAACACTATAGTGTTTACAATCCGCTTGCAATCGGCATGGAATAACATGCATAGAGTGTGATATGTCTATTTGTTTGGAAGCTATCACAAGCGAGATACAGCAGACGTAGGGTGATACCGCTTTTCTGCCGGTACTAGGCGTTGCGGGAGACTCGGGCGAGTGGAAAAACGCGGCTTATGCGGATGACAATCCGTGATAAGCCGCATTTTTCCCGCTTGAGGCTTCTGCAACATAAGCCGTAGTGCGGAGAAAAGCGGTATCACCCTACGTCTGCGGACATTTCGCCTGTGACGGCGCGAAATACAATAGCACAGATTTCTCAATGTCCCCCCATACTAAGCATGATTATCCTCCAAACTCAATATATATAAGTAAAAGACTCATGCCGATTCAAAGTATAGGCTAGAATCGGTATCGACCGGAGGTAACTATGCCGCGCAAAAAAATATCAAACAAGCTACTGATAATACTGGCCGTAATAGCCACATCTTTGGTATTACTGCTTATTGCAATGGCCGTAAACCCGCCTGCGCCAACAGGCAGCATCTATTCAAACATGTACATACACGGCGTCCCAGTGGGAGGGCTTACAGCCGAAGAAGCCGAGGCAGCACTAATGCAGCATTTCCAGCCAAGCCTTGACGAGGTTGTAATCAGCTTCACCCACGCAGGGGAAGCCGTTACCAACCTAACCTACAAAGAACTGGGCATAAGGCTAGACTTTACAAACGCCGTAGCCGCCGCAAGAGAATACAGCCGCCGCCAAACCCTACCCGCCCGTGTAGCCCGTATTCTAGGTCGCCCACACAATATAACAGAACCGCCAACCCTTCGGCATAGCCAAGAAAAAATAGCTAACCAATTACAAGCAATAGCAAGCAGATTACAAATCCCACCAACCGATGCAAGCTTCGTATACGAAAACGGCAATATAACAGTAAAGCCCGAGGCCGACGGCAATATAGCCGACGCAGACTCTGCGCTTAACCAACTTAACGAAATGATAGCCGGGCTGCAAGGGGGCACAGTAGAAATCCAAACAAGCCCGGTCTCGCCCAGATACACCACGGCAGACCTACAGTTTGCAGTCTCAAGCCTTGGCGCGTTCTCCACCCGTATGGTTATAGACGACGAAGCCCGCACCCGCAATGTACGCCGCGCGTCAGACCGCATACATAATCAAGTCATCTACCCAGGTGAAGTCTTCTCTGCCAGCGCGCTAATAGGCACACATCTACCGGGCCACGAATACGAGGCGGCAGTGGTACTCGTCCGTGGCGAACCCGTCGAAGACATCGGCGGTGGCATCTGCCAAGTGGTCACAACTTTATACAACGCCGTTCTCTTATCGGAACTAACTGTCGTGCAGCGTCATAACCACTCTGCAAGGGTAAGCTACGCGGACTACGGTTTTGACGCCACAATCGCAGGGGACTACTACGATCTAAAATTCAAAAACAACACCTCTCACCCCATACTAATAGTAAGCCGCTTAGAAACACATGCCCTATATGTAAGCATCCACGGCAAAGAAGAACGCCCCCCAAACCGCTCAATCCAATTTTCCAGCCGCCGTGTGGATATAATCCCTCCAGAACCTTACAAAGAGGTTACAGATGTAACATTAGCACCAGGCGAACGAAGAGTAACACTAGAATCCCAAATGGGCTACCGTTATGAAGTTTTCAAGCACATATACATAGACGGCCAAGAAACCGAGGAAATAAAGGTAAATACCTCATCTTATGTCCCATTACAGGGGATAATAAGCATAGGCAAAGTGGAGTAAATTTCCATGACATTGTCCTATTGACATTCATTTGACACCCTAGGTAAAAAACAGTACACTTTCAGCGGTGCAGTATTGATTATAGTCTTCTATATCTTCTGTAATCAGTGCCGTTCACCAAATATTGGAGGTGTACTAAAATGAATGTGGCAGTTGTGATTATTATCACTGCCGCTGTAGCTGTTATCTGTGGAGTTATTGGTTTTTTCCTAGGCATATTTCATAGGAAAAGAGTAGCGGAGTCCGCGCTGGGTTCTGCTGAGATACAAGCAAAAAACCTTATCGAAGAAGCCAAACGCAATGCCGAAACTCGGTCAAAGGAGATGCTACTCGAGGCAAAAGAGGAGAGCATCCGTACAAAAAATGAGGCTGACAGAGATGCGAAAGAGCGCAGAAACGAGTTGCAGCGTTTAGAAAAACGCTTGTTACAAAAAGAGGAAGTGTTAGACAGAAAGCTGGATAACCACGAAAAAAAGGAAAACCAGCTACAAAAACAAAAGGAAAAACTGGAAGCAAAAGAGCAAGAAGTAGACCAGGCCCTGTCCCAGCAACATCAAGAGCTGGAACGTGTGGCAGGCATGACATCCGAAGAGGCAAAGAAAAACCTGGTAGCACTAATAGAGCACGACGCAAGAATAGAGTCTGCAAAAATGGTGCGTGAAATTGAATCAACCGCAAAGGCCGAGGCCGACAAAAAGGTACAGGAAATCCTGTCCCAGGCAGTCCAGCGCTGCGCGGTAGACCATATCGCCGAGACAACGGTATCCGTTGTAAGCCTACCCTCAGACGAAATGAAAGGCCGCATAATAGGCCGGGAAGGCCGTAATATCCGCGCCTTAGAGTCCCTAACCGGTATCGATTTAATAATAGACGATACCCCCGAAGCGGTAATCCTATCCGGCTTTGACCCAATGCGCCGAGAAATCGCCCGCATTGCCCTAGAAAAACTAATAACCGACGGCCGCGTCCACCCCGCCCGCATAGAGGAAATGGTGGAAAAAGCCCGCAAAGAAGTAGACGCCCAAATAAAAGAAGAAGGCGAGTCCGCCACCTTCGAAACCGGCGTCCACGGCGTCCATCCAGAGCTTATCCGCCTCTTAGGCAAGATGAAGTTCCGCACAAGTTATGGCCAAAATGTACTAAAGCATTCAATAGAGGTGGCCTATCTAAGCGGCATAATTGCCGGGGAGATGGGCGTAGATGTAACTTTAGCCAAACGCGCCGGCCTGCTGCATGATATAGGCAAGGCCGTAGACCACGACGTTGAAGGCAGCCATGTTTCTATTGGTGCCGCGCTATGTCGCAAGTACAAGGAATCGCCGCTTATCGTAAACGCGGTTGAGGCCCATCACGGCGATGTTGACCCAAATACGATAATCGCGGTAATAGTGCAAATGGCCGATGCAATATCCGGCGCACGCCCAGGCGCAAGGCGCGAGACCCTTGAGGCCTATATCAAACGCCTGCAAAACCTAGAGGCCATTGCCGATAGCTTCAAAGGCGTTGAAAAATCCTTCGCAATACAGGCAGGCCGCGAGCTGCGGATTGTTATCCTGCCGGAGGAAGTCAATGACGCGACCCTTACCTTGCTTGCAAAAGATATCGCTAAGCGCATAGAGGAAGAGCTTGAGTATCCCGGACAGATTAAACTTAGCCTGATACGGGAGACCCGTGCAATTGAGTATGCGAGGTAAGTTCATGCTCTTTGGCGTTTTATAGTTGTAGACGAATGTATCGAAGCCTGTTTTCAGTTGATTGCAGGCTTCTTTTTGTTTCTTTTGCCTTTGCGCTATTCCTATATGCCATGCGAAGATGTCATAAAGTAACGGTGTGGATGATTTGGTAACAACCGTAAAAGTAACGCCAAGAGTGTCATTTTTGACACAACTGCAAAAGTAACGAAATATTAAGCTGGACAAACAAGGAGCCCCCAATGCCACAAGAATTTATTGATATCTACGACCAAAGCGGCAACCTAACCGGTGCCACCAAAGCCCGCGGCGACGTCCGCGAAGAGGGCGAATACGCCCTGGTATGCGGCCTGTGGATAATAAATCCTAAAGGCCAGGCACTTATCCAAAAGCGTGCAATGGTCAAAAGATCTTCCCCTGGCAAGTGGGATATAACCGGAGGTTATGCCAGTGCAGGCGAGGATAGTGTAACCGCCTGCCTACGCGAAGTCTACGAAGAAATTGGCCTTAGCCTTCGCTCGGAGGACATCACCCTAATGCAGCGCAATTTTGACAAGCGGGCGATTTATGACGATTATATCGCGTTTAGTGACTGGGATATTTCCAAGGCCGTGCTACAGCCAAACGAGGTAAGTGAAATCCGCTGGGCAAGCTTAGACGAGGTTGTATGTATGTACCATGATGGGCTGTTTATTTATAGCGATTTGGCAGAACTTATGAAGGCGTGCGGTTATATTGCAAGCGCAATATCTATGTGATACTGTGTGTTTCTAAGGCGTATCATGCAAGCAAATCGACACAAAACCAAAGGACGTGAATCAAATGACCACAGACTTAAACTTTGAAAACGACCTAGTTTACGCCGTCCCATCCACAGATGACAGTGGCAAGCCCCTTTACAAAACCCTAATAGGTTCCTATGTAATAATACCAAAATCCCATGTGGAAACACCATTCGCGTTATCAGAAGCGGAATGGCTTGCCACAAAGCGTATGATAGACACCGTAAAGCAGCACCTTGATAGAATATATAACCCCGATGGGTATAACCTGGGCTGGAATGTTGGACGCATTGCAGGCCAGACCGTTTCCCACGCACACCTGCATATTATCCCAAGGTTTGCAGACGAGCCCTTTGCTAAGAAGGGGATACGCCACTGGCTTAAAAAAGATGAGAATATAAGGCCATCAGTAGGCATAAGCAAGGCCACCGAATAGGGCAGGTGAAACATGGTAACCGTTTCGGTATAAAAACAGGGCGTCTAGTGCAAGCAATATATCGCCTGCCCCAAACGCCCTGTTTAAGATTACCTTCATGGGTGGTCGTCATGTTTCGTTGTCATGTTTCCAGTTTAATTAACCGATTAACCAAGTCTCTCCTCAAAACTATCGCATTCTGTATCGCATTTCTCGTGAGGCATGGGTGTTGAGTTGCCTACCACTATATCGGTTAGGCTGCAACAGTGGGTTGGTGTGTCGTTGTACTTGCAGCGGCTTACATTACACTTAATGTGTGAGTTTGATGGCATGATTTTATCTCCTTTCATACTGGTTTTAACTTATTCTGTCCTTGGTGGGAAAATATATGTATTGTTTAAGTTTGTGGCGCGGAAACTCGCAATAGGCTTTGTTTACAATTTGTAGAGATTTTAGGTATAATGCGTGCGGAGGTGCGGAAAATGACAGTGGAAGTTCTGATGAAAGGGACGAATAAGGAAAACCGTCTGTATGGCTACATTGGCTATAGACTGTCAAGCAATACTCGAAGATGCGTTAAAGAGATTTAGTAAACACAATTCATAGATTAATGTATTTAAAAGAGATATCATGTCTCCAAAATCACAAGAGGTGCATAATGGACTTAAAGAAATTTGTACGCGATATCCCGGATTTCCCAATTCCAGGCATATTGTTTCGCGACATCACCACAGTTTTAAAAGACCCAGTAGCACTTACCCACGCAGTTGACGCAATGGTTGACCAACTGGGCGGGGTGGAATTTGACGCAATCCTCGGGCCGGAGTCTCGTGGGTTTATCTTCGGTATGCCGATGGCCTATAAGCTTTGCAAAGGATTTGTACCAGTGCGCAAGGCCGGAAAGCTGCCGGGAGAAGTTGCAAGGCGGGAATATGCCCTAGAGTACGGCACGGCGGTTATCGAAATACACAAAGACGCAATAGTGCCGGATAAGCGGTATATTATTGCCGACGACCTACTAGCAACCGGCGGTACTGCCAAGGCCACGGCTGACTTGATTACAGAAATGGGGGGGATTGTCGCATCCATGCTGTTTTTTATTGAGCTTGCCGAGCTTAAAGGCCGGGATGTGCTTGATGGATATGATGTTAGGTCGGTGCTAACGTATTGATGGCTATTGGGTGAAAAGCGGCAAAAAAGGTTGCTTCGCACAATCGTGTTTCGACACGACATGATGCTTCCTTGTATTTCCATTCGCCTTCGTCGAAGACGTTACAGGCCGCATAAAATGGGGTTTTTCCATTTTTGACAAAGGCGTTTTCCATGGGAATCATTGGAGACTTAATCTCATCGTATTCAACTATAAAGGTGCATTCGACTACACGTTGGCAAAATCGAATCCCCCTACAATATCGGCACAAGTGCCACACGACCTTCCAGCAACTTAACTTCGTTTTCAAATAGCGCGATTTCGCCCCTATGCACCACATGGGCGGCAGATTGCGCTATTTTTAATATATCCACGTCCCGGTACAAGTTGGCAATTTGAAAGTCCGGCAGGCCGTGCTGCCTGGTACCAAAAAAGTCCCCTGCACCCCGCTGGGCGAGGTCAAGTTCGGCCAGCCTAAAGCCGTCTGTTGTGTCGGTCATTGCCTTCATTCGGGCTTTGGTTACTTGGTTTTTTGCGTCGGTAACAAGCACGCAGTAGGCCTGGGTTTTGCCGCGCCCTACCCGGCCTCGTAATTGATGCAACTGCGAAAGGCCAAAGCGTTCGGCATTCTCTATTATGATTAGATTGGCATTTGGGGCATGTACCCCTACCTCGATAACCGTCGTAGCTACCAGGGCATGGATTTCACCTGCCTTGAATTGATTCATGATTTCTTGTTTTAGGGCGGGTTTCATCTTGCCGTGAAGGCAGGTTATGTTTAAATCGGGCAAAGCGGCAGATAGGGCGGCGGTATATGCCAGTACATTTGCGATATCGGCTCGGGAGGGTGTGGGCTCGGTGTTTGTGTAGAGGGGGGCGTTGTCTTTGCTTGGGGAGGCATTGCTTCTGCTTGCGCGTGACGCGATGGCTGTCGAAGACTCGCTGTCATTGCCTAGATGTGATGGACTACTTGGTGACAATATCTCTTCTTGATTAGGGCTTTCATCTATTGCGGGGCAGATTACATATGCCTGGCGGCCCGCTACGGCCTCTTTGCGGATAAACTCGTGCAATCGCTGGCGATAGCGAGAGTCTACGCAGTAGGTTTTGATTGGCTGGCGGCCTGGGGGTAGCTCGTCGATTATTGAGATATCCAAGTCGCCGTATAGAATTAGAGCTAGGGTTCTAGGGATTGGTGTCGCTGTCATTACTAAGGTGTGAGGGAGCATGTCCGGTGTGGGTGTACTATAGTTGTTTCTGCCGAATGTATGCGTAATACATCGGTCATTTTGCGGCAATCCTGTGTCCGCATCTGCTTGCGTGCCGCCTGGGCACTCCGTGGCGGTATCTACGGGCTGCCATGGTGTGGCAATGTTAGGCTGCGCTGCACGTCCGGGTTCATCGGCCTGCCCTTTTTTTGTCAATTGAAACCGCTGATTTACCCCAAAGCGGTGCTGCTCGTCAGTGATAACCAACCCAAGCCTTGCATACTCTACGCCGGGCTGTATTAAGGCGTGGGTGCCTACTATCATTAGATTCGGATTTGTGGCAATTTCGGCAAGGGCTTCCCGCCGGGCTTTAGCCGCTTGACTGCCGGTTAGCAACACGGTTTTAATCCCAAGAGGTTCGAAATATCGAGTAAAGTCGTTGTAATGCTGGGTGGCAAGCACCTCGGTTGGTGCCATTATTGCGGCTTGGGTGTTGTTTTTTATTGCAATGTATGCGGCGGTCATTGCTACGGCGGTTTTGCCGCTACCAACATCGCCTTGGATTAGGCGGTTCATTCGTATCCCGGCCTTTAGGTCGGCTTGGATGTCTTGTAGTACATGTTGTTGGGCGGTGGTTGGGGTAAAGGGGAGGGTGTCGGTAAAGGGCTTGCAGTTTGTATCTGGCATTGTTATGCCACCTTGTAAGTAGGTGCTTGCGGCCGCGTTTGCGTCATCACTTTGGCTTGAGTCTAAGTCCTTGTTTGCGCCATCACTTTGGCATGAGCCTAAGCCCTTGTTTGTGTCATCACCGACGCTCATGTCAGGGGCTTTACTTGTATCAACGCTTACATGCAGACTTGTATGCCTATTTGCATCTACCCGCGGACTTCGCAAAGCAAACAATGCCATCTGCATAAAAAACAACTCTTCAAACACCAAGTGCCGCCGCGCGTCCAGGAAGCTTTGGTCGCTTTCGGGATAGTGGATGTTTAAAATAGCTGCTTTTCGGCTACATAAGTCATAGGTTTGGCGTATGGCATTAGGTAGGGTATCGGTGAAAGGAGTGGCATCCTCTCCTGGCTTTACTGACTCCTTCTCCTGCCTAACCATCAACCCAAGTGCCTGATTCATAAGTGCGCGAAAGGTCTTCTGGGAAAACCCCTTTGGCGTTGTATAAACCGGTACAATTCGCCCGGCGGAAAGTTGATTCTCGCCAAACGGTTCATAATCCGGTGATTCCATTTGCAGGCGATTTCGATAATCAAGCTTTACCCTGCCGGTGAATGCATACACCACTCCCACACGAAAATATTTTTTTAAATAGGGCTGATTAAACCACACAAGCTCAAGGCTACCAGTAGCATCTTTAAGCATGGCCTTAGTAATAGTAAGTGGCGCGCGCCCCTTACTTCGACGCCCGGTTGGATTAATATTCTCCGGCTCAGTTGCCAGCGTCCCACGTATAGTATTTACCGCGTCGGGAATCAACTCTTCCACAGTTTTTATCTGACTGCGATCGTCGTAATCCCGTGGAAAATAATTCACAAGGTCATAAATAGTATTAAGCCCCGCGGCGCGAAGGCTGGTGGCGCGTTTTTCGCCAATTCCTGTAAGCTCTGTAATATCCATTGGTAAAAAATATCACCGAGGCCGCAAAACTGTCAAATTGTAACCAAAATGTAAGTGAAAAGTAGTTTTTTTTTGCCCCCTGTGGTACGATAATGAAATAAAGCCTCATAGATAATCAAGTTGAACATCGGCTCAAGCTTCACCGGAAAGCCGCTTGAAGCGTGCGGACTTCCCGTCTCGCTTTCCCCGTGTTCAACTAGGATTCCTATTACATAAGGCTAATAATTCCAAAGAGGTGGACAAATGTACGAGCACGGACGTGAGCCAAACCCCAGCAGAATCACCAACAACGAGCAAGCAGTGCACTGTATGCAAAATATCATTAACAATGTGGAAAAAATCATAGTTGGCAAGCGTTATGCCGCGTCGTTGGTTATGACTACCTTGGCCTGCCGAGGGCATGTGCTTATAGAAGATGTGCCAGGGGTTGGCAAAACCAGCCTTGTAGCAGCCCTTGCAAGATCAGTTAACGGCAGCTTCAAGCGTATTCAGTTTACCCCGGACATTATGCCCTCCGACATAACAGGCTACTCGGCATTCTCGCCAAAAACAGGGGAATTTGAATATCGCCCAGGCGCGGTTATGAGCCAATTCGTACTAGCGGACGAAATCAACCGCACATCCCCAAAAACCCAATCAAGCCTTCTTGAGGTAATGGAAGAGAATCAGGTCACAGTAGACGGCCAAACCTATAAAGTCCCATCACCCTTTATCGTACTTGCAACGCAAAACCCAGTAGAATACCTAGGCACCTACGCACTACCCGAGGCGCAGCTAGACCGATTCTTCATGAAAATCTCCCTAGGCTATCCAGACGACAAAGAAGAAAGCAAAATGCTAGACCGCTTCAAAGGCCGCAGTCCAATGTCAGAACTTAAACCTGTAGCAGAAGGCCATGACATAATGCAAATACAAAGCCTGGCAGAGCAGATTCACGTAGACGCAAGCATCAATAAATTCATAGTAACCGTAGCCCGCTACACCCGCGAGCAACCGGATATCCAACTAGGCGCAAGCCCCCGCGCAAGCCTTTGCCTATTTAAAGCCGCCCAAGCTTGGGCATTATTTGGTGGCCGTGACTATGTAATACCCGACGATGTTATCCAAATGGCACCCCATATCCTAGAGCACCGGATTCTAATGAAGCAGGAAGCCGCAATCAAAAAAATACGCGCAACCGACATCATAGAAAAATCCGTTAAGCTTGCAACTTCAAGCCTTAAAAGTTAGTAATAAAGGAGGCATGGAGTCGGTGCTAAGACTAAAAAACTTACGCAAACCACCAGAGCCGCTATCCCTTGGGCTTAACCGGGTCAGATACCTGGTTGTGCTGCTATTGGTAGCAGGCGGCGCATGGCTGTATGGCGAGCGGATGCTATATGTATCCCTTGCCGTGTTGGTGGCATTGCCTATCATTTCATATATCCTGGCCACTGTCGGTATCATGACCCTACGGGTAGACCAGCAGCTACCGGATTCAATTCTAAAAGAAGAATACGGCGACCTGGTTGCCACAATCACAAACCCGATGCGCATCCCCTTTGGCACCGTGCGGTTTGTGTTCTATGGGGACGATTTTGCCGTTGTAATGCAAGATTCACTTATAGCGGAAATAGGCTTTAGGCCAATCGTCCAGCCGATACCCTTCCAAATTAGTTTCAGAGGCGTCTTTGAGATGGGCATAAAATCCGTGCAAATCATGGATCTTACAGGCCTATTTCGCCTAACAAGAAACTTAAACCTACCGACAGAAATGGTTGCCCTCCCCAGGATTATAGACATGACAAACTTCCCAATAACGTCCAACTTGCTAACCCAAGCCCAGTCCCGCTTTGATATCCGAGATGAAGACTACGCCACAATATCCGACATACGCCCCTACCTACCAACAGACTCAATAAAGCGCGTACACTGGAAACTAACCGCAAAGCGCAACGAATGGCTGGTAAAAAATTTCCAATCCAACGCCCTGCACCAGGTACAAATTATCCTAGACACCAAACGAATCGACTCCACCTACAAAGAGCAAATCATAATGGAAGACAAGCTAATAGAAATGTCCATAGGCCTAGCGGACTTCTGCCTAAAACGCGGTATGCCCGTGGAATACATGGCCGGCGAAGGCCACAGCATAATGGGCAAGCACCCGGCGGATTTCGAAACCATCTACCAAACAGCAAGCCGCCTAATCTTCGAAGACGAGCCGATACTTAGCCCCTATTCAATACTAGCCCAAAGCCTAAACGACGCAACCGGGTATATAAACGCAATAATAATGACCTCCCGCCTAGACTCCACCCTATACGAGCGCGTAGTAAATGCCCAAAACAACGGCCACTATATCGCGGTAATATACTACGCACCAAGACTGCCAGATAGGGACACAGAAAAAATCTTTAGACTACTAGAAGAAGGCGGCAGCGCAGTGTACCGGGTAACGGAGGACGATGATACCTTTTGACGTTTTGGAAAAAGGTTTGTCGGCAATGATAAATGCGCCATATCCTTCAAGGCTTAAGTGGATGATTTGGTACCAGCCGCTTTTTCCACAAGTGGATGATTTGGTAAAAACCAATAAAGTAACACTCTAAACAAGGGGGCGACACCATGATATACAACCCAAAACGCCAAAAAATACAACCAATAGAGGCCACACCGCCCAAGGAAACCCTATCCCCAGGTGGGCGGCAATGGACGGCGTATCTCTTTTGCTTGCTTGTGGGCAGTATGTACATCTACTCCCTCAACCGGGTGATAATCAGTTCGACATTTATATGGGTTGGGCAGGTTAGGCTGTTTTTTATGGGTGTTGCGGCACTTGCGTTGTTCGTAGCAATTTTCTATAACAAGTACACCAGAATCATCACCGCGGCAATAATAATACTGGCAACACTATTTGTGCTAATGACCCTAGAAAGATGGGAAACCCAAGCCCAGCATTTATATGACCTGCGCTTGATGATTTCGGGCTACGCGCCATACCGTGCCGACCTTGGGCTTTCGGTACTTTGGGCTGTAAGCCTGCTTCTTGGGCTTGCGGTTGCGATTTTTATGCTTTATCGGTTTAGCTTTTATATCCTAGCCCTTACCGGTATTGCAATCTTTCTTTTCACATGGGGCCCTGGCTTTACTAGGGATACCTTCTCGTTTCTTATATTCATTGTCTGTTTTTTATTGCTTTTGATCAGAAAAACCAATAACAGCCTTGCCGCGGTATATGTTGCCGCGCCAATTTGTATTGTGCTGGTTTGGTTTATATACGGAACTGTGCCCCGTGAGGCCGACCTTTTTCAAAGGCGCACTCTGCAAGATTTATTTGATGGGCCTCTTTCAACAATCGGAGATTTTATTTACACCCTTACAAATCCTATGTATTTCTCATTCCAGTCCACAGGCTTTTCCGGCCATGGCGGGCGGCTTGGCGGGCCTGTTGCCCCCAACGCCCGCAATGTAATGACCGTACAGGCCCCAGGCCGCACATATCTTGCGGGGATTACCCACAATACCTATACCGGGTATCGTTGGATGTCTACCCTAGAGCATGGCCAGCTATACACCCAAGGTATGGCCCTTGGCCGGTTTGAAATGCTTGAAACTACAGCTTCACTTATCCGTGGTGCCACAATCGAAGACCCACGGATGTCCATCCCAATGTCACTACTTTGGAATATCTTCCCCGTACAAGACCACCGAGGACTCGCGCCAGGGCAATTCGCCACCCTTGGAATGGAAGGCTACAGCGATAATATATACCTCCACACCTACCTCCCGATGGATCAAGTAACAATTGCTATAGGTGCCAACCGCACCGGTACTGTATTTAGGCCACAAAACACTCGTCAGCTTTGGTTTCACGCCGCAAGCCCGGACTATTTGCCAAACCTAATGTTTGACCCATCCGGGGATATGCGCTCGCCGGGCTTTATGTCCCGTGGGACGCAATATTCCATGAGTTTTCTAAATGTAAACCACCGGCTTTCTTTTATCGAAGATATCTTACAAGAGTCCCAGCAAGGCATGTACGCCCAAATGGAACCGGCTCTTGGAATAGTATATGACCGCAGTATGCGTCTATTTGCCCTAAACGAGATAACAGAGCACGAAAACCCAGATGTCAGAATAATCGAGTTATGGCGAGAAATGGTCGAAATCTACAGCGATATACTTGCCCACGAGACTATACTTGGTGTAAACGACCATGAAGACGGACGACTGATTATGTTTAATGTGCGCGATGGCGATCAGCAATTACCCGCCTTCGACCCTTTCACAATAGAGCTGGAATACGAACTTGAAATGACCGCGGAAGATATGAACTTTCTGTTCGAAATGTTTGCCTTCCAAGGCCCAACAAGAGAATTAAATTACATGCATACAAGCGGCCTACTAACGGCAAAACTAGACGCCTTTTCCCGAGACGTGCTCTCCCGCTATGCCGAAACCATCCGGGAGCACTTCATGTATGTACCGGAAATAGTGCCCCAGCGCGTCCATGATCTAACCCATGAAATCATCTACGGCGCGGACACTGATTTCGAACGCGTGATGGCAATACGCGACTATTTAATACAGTTTCCATATACACTATCGCCGCCGCCCGTGCCGGATGGGGTATGCTTTGTAGACCATTTCTTATTTGATGCCCAGATGGGTTACTGCACATACTACGCATCGGCAATGGCAGTAATGGCGCGCATAGCAGGCGTGCCTTCCCGCTATGTCGAAGGTTTCTTACTTCCCCCCGCGGAAGAAGACCCCTCTGTTTTTGCCGTCACCAACATGATGGCCCACGCATGGGTAGAGGTCTACTTCGAAGGCTTTGGCTGGCTAATCGTCGAAGCAACCGCGCCCTACGCCTTTTTCACAGACCCAGGCCTTATTCCCCCACCGGGTGCCGTAAACCCATACTGGCAAATGCATGAATGGTGGTACTGGTGGGAAGACGAGTTTATGCACTATGACATGGGGCAAGGCTGGGCTTTTGACCCGGATGCAATAACCCCACATACCCCTGTGGAAGTTGCCACAGGCCGCGGTGCGCCAACCTTTGCCCAGGTGCGCATAGTTTCGCTTATCATATTTGGCGTGATAATCGGCCTTGCTCTGCTGTTTATAATACTGCGCTTTGCTAAGGTAGCACTAGGCACAAGACGCATCAGAAAACTGCCAATAAACCAGCAAATTGGTGCCTATTTCAATGGCATAATAGATATAACATCCTACTGCGCCAGCCCCAAAGACCGGGCAGAAACCCCCCATGCCTACGGTCAAAGAATGGGACGCCGCTTTAGGTTTAAAAGCGACTCTGTCGGGCTAAAAGACCTGGTTGACCTATATTACAAAGCCCGCTACGGCAGCAAAGAACTCTCCGACGAAGAGCGAAAAGTCATGGAAATCAGCTATAACGATATGGTAAACCACTTGCGCTACGAAAACCGACGCCCCAATTATTTATACCTGCGATATATTCGGCAGATTGGGGTAGTATAAGAGAAAGCAAAACGCCTCTTAACAAATTCTTAGAAAACGCTTAACAACTTTCTAACAAATAATTGGTAGAATGCTTTCATCATGGGTTGCAAATCCGCAACCATTTAAATTGTTTTGCGTTATATCTATAGATAAGAAACTGTTAGGGGGGGATTTTCGTGGCGCATAAACACGAAACTGCACTGTTTGACCTGCGCAATGTACGCAAGGTATATAAAATGGGCGAGGAGCGTATCGTCGCCCTTGATGATATAACCCTTTCATTCGAACAAGGAAAAATCTACTGCCTGCTTGGGACATCCGGGTCGGGCAAATCCACCCTTTTAAACATGCTTGCAGGCCTAGAAAAGCCAACGGCAGGCACAATTCTTTTTAAGGGCAAGCCCCTGGAGGCACTAAGCGAGACCCAGCTTGCCCTATACCGCCAACGGTATGTTGGCTTTGTTTTTCAGTCATATAATCTACTGGCAACTCTTTCAGCCCTGGAGAATGTTACCCTTCCGCTGATTTTCCGCAAAGTTTCAAAAAGAAAGCGCGTCCAAGCGGCAAAGGCCATGCTAAAAGCAGTTGGCCTAGCCAACCGGGCAAGGCATAAGCCAAGCGAACTTTCAGGCGGACAACAGCAGAGGGTAAGTATCGCCAGGGCTTTTGTAAATGACCCCCAAGTAATCTTCGCGGACGAACCAACAGGCAATCTAGACACCCGCACAACCTACGAGATGATGGATCTTATTACCGGTATAGCAAGAGAGCGCAACCAAACCCTAGTAATAGTCACCCATGACACAGAAATTTCTCATTATGCAGACTGCGTGATAAGCATCCGCGACGGCAACGTAGAAAGCATTATTAACAATGATAGGAGTGAGACTAATGATGAAAACGAAACAAGCGAAACAAACGAAACAAGCCAGCAAACAGCAAACCAACAAGCTGCAAATGCTTAAACGACTGCTTATAACGGCATTTCTAGTAGTCGCGTTCATGGTGCCGCTGGCAACACCCGTATATGCCGACGACCTATTTGCATACCTAGTAGCCCGCATAGACGAACTAGAGCGCGAAAACAACAGACTAAGAGGCCTTTTAGGCGACGCCGAAGACGCCGCCCGCGTATCAGAGCCGCTGGTTCATATAGCAACGCCGCAAAATATCACAGTAGAACCCGGCGACGTAATAGAACTAGAGGTACTAGTCCGCAATATAGGCAGCGGCAGTGCCCACAACTTTCTAAGCACAGCCTCCGTAAGTGCCACAGCACCCTTTTTGGTAGAATTTTTAAACAACACCAACAGAATACCCAGCATGGGCATAAATGTTCAGCGTCCAATGAGAATGCGCATAACAGTAGATGAAAACGCAACACCGGGCACAACCAGTGTAATAGAGTTTACTCACCGCTTTAATAACGCAAACGGCGCACCCGCCAGTACAACAGACGCAATAAATGTGCGCATAGTAGGCGAGGACCCAGGGGTACACAATGTAAGGCTCTCAAACCTCCAAGCCTCCACAACAACAGTAGGCCCAGACCAAAGCTTTACCGTAACAGCCACCCTGGCAAACATAGGCGCGGGCGAGGCCAATAATATACAAGTCTCAATTGCAAACCTAGACGCGGACGCAATCTTTCTAACAAGCGACCTAAACCAAGCTTTCTTCGCCAGCCTAGAGCCGGACGAATACCAACAAGTAAGCTTCACCTTCCGCACAGCCCGCAATGTCGCAAGCGGTACCCTACCAATAAACTTCCGCATAACCTATGACGGTGTAGCCGAGGGAAGGCCGGTAATACCCTTTTTTGTAAATGTACTTGCAGACTACACAACCACCAGCCCCAACATCGAACTAAGCAATCTATCCGCTCCCACCGGCTTACTAAACGTAGGTCAAACCGGGCGCATTAACTTCGAGCTAACAAACACCGGCGACGCGGTTGCATATGACATAAGAATAGAAGCAAGCCCAATAGAAGGCAGCGGCCTAGTGCCATCAATGTCCAATGTGCAAACCCTAAGAACCCTAGCGGTAGGCGCGACCCAAAGCTTCGAGTTCGGCTTCATGCCAACCCAAAGCGCAGGCCATCACAGCCATCCCGTCCGCATAAGGGTAGAGTACACCATCCGCGGCGCAGGCGGCGAACCTGCCCCCTTCGTCCAGTATGTAGCCCTTAACGTAAACAATCCCGAGCCAATAGAAGAAGATGACGACGATGACGACACCCCAGGTCGGGTACAAATCCCAAGGGTAATAGTCTCATCTTACATGCACTACCCACAAATCCCAAGGGCCGGGCAAAACTTCGATATGGAAATCACTTTCTTGAACACCTCCTCCGTCCGCTCTGTAAACAATATAATGATAGAGCTGGAAGCCCAAGCCGCAGCGGTAGCAGGCGGCACTGCCGGCCAAGTAGGCAGCGCGGTGTTTACACCTATAGGCGGAAGCAACACCCTATTTGTGCCATTTTTGGCCCCTGGCGAGTCCATTACCAAGACCCTAACAATGTTCACAGTACCCGACGCAGCCCCAAGAATGTACACCCTACAAGTTAACCTAGACTACCAAGACGAAGATTTCTACCCCCACGACCTAACCCAACTTCTAAATATCCCAGTAGCCCAAATTTCAAGGCTGGAAACCCAGCCCCCATACCTGCAAATCATGCCATTTATGGACATGTTCGGCTTTGCGGATTTCGAGTTTAGAATACTAAACACAGGCCGCGTAGACCTAAGAAACGTACGGGTAAGAGTAGACGGCAACTTTGACGTAAGCGAAGCAAACGACTACATGGGCAACCTAGCGGTAGGGCGCACCAACCAATTTAGAGGCCGAATCCGTCCCCTAGAGCCGGGCCTACAAACAGGCGCGATAGTAATCTACGGCGAAGACGAGGCAGGGGACATTGTATATATAGAACACGCCTTTGAAATAGAAGTGCAAGGCGGCCATGATGAAATGGGCGACGGCATGGGAATGGGCGGCGGTTTCTTCGACGAATACGGCAACTGGATAGAGATGGACGGCATGAGAGACGGCTTCTTTGACGAAGACGGCATGTGGCGAGAAGGCGGAGGCGACCACTTTCCAGGCATGAGAGATGACGGCATGTTTGGCGACGAAGGGGAAGGCGGCTTTTTGAACTTTATTCGGCAGCCAGTCTTTTGGGGGCCTGTTGCCGGTGTGGTTGTTGCTTTGATTGCGGTTGTTGTTATTGTAGTTAAGCGCAAGGGTAATCGGCTTGATTTTGATGATAATTAGGCACTAGCGTACAGGCTTGTATCGCGCAGATTGACATCTTATCGCTACGAGTGTAACAATCATTGGCATTGGCATTGGCATTGGCATTGGCATTGGCATTGGCATTGGCATTGGCATTGGCATTGGCATTGGCCGCTATGCCCATATCGCTATCAATCGCGGGGTGTAAAAGCGAGGCAAAGTATCCGGGTGTGGTCAACCGTGTTGTTACGCGAGCTAGGCACGCACTTTCCTCCGTTGGTGTCGCGAAAACCGCGCGACAATGCACTACGGGTGCTTAGCAGACGCTCGCTTAAACAACACCGTTGTCCACACCCTGCCACCTCGTCTTGCTTGGTTTAAACCCCGCGATTTGATGGCGTTGGCTATGGGTAGTGCCGGTGCTGTGCTAGTGCTTGCGGCTAGTGCTAGGTGTTCGTATACATTCGTCTGTGTGCGGCTTTGACTAAATCACAGCTACATGCTCTTGGATGTCATTTTTGCCAACCCTTTCGTACTCAGCATGTCATTTTGGTAAAACCTTTCGCACGCAGAGTTCCATTTCCGCCAAAGGCACTATCTATATGAATGCGCGCTGTGGTAATGACCACAATCTAGGGTGATGTCATTTCTGACAACCCTTTACTCATCGTGGCGGGTGTCATAACACATGCACTTTGGATAAGTCAACAAGCTGATGACCACATGATAATGAATAAGCCTTACACGATACATGTTCGTACCGCCTCCAATCGAAGGGATGCACAATAGCAAACCCTATACCACATATACAAGCGAACACGCGCATATACAAGCGAACACGCTATAAGGCTGAATACGATGCAAAATACAAAAGCACAGTGAAAGACAGTACGATGCGAGTCAATAGCGCAATGCATCCATATGACAGCACGAAGCAAGACAGTAGCGCAATGCATCCGCAAGGCAGCACGAAGCAAGACAGTAGCGCAATGCATCCGCAAGGCAGCGCGAAGCAAGACAATCGCGCAATGCATCCGCAAGGCAGCACGAAGCAAGACAGTAGCGCAATGCATCCGCAAGGCAGCGCGAAGCAAGGCAATCGCGCAACGCATCCGCAAGGCAGCGCGATGCAAGACAATCGCGCAACGCATCCGCAAGGCAGCGCGAAGCAAGACAATCGCGCAACGCATCCGCAAGGCAGCGCGATGCAAGACAATAACGCAAGCAAGTGTCGAGCGAAGCGAGGAAGCAAGTGAATCGAGTAGTGGCAGGGTGTCGGGCAAGGGGGTTGTTATAGGGAGCGTCTGCTAAGCACCCGTAGCGCATTGTCGCGGCGGTTTTCCGCGACACCAGCCGCTGCCACCAAAGGTGGGAGGAAAGTGCGTGCCTAGCGAGTCTTAACAACACCCTTGTCCGACACCCGGATATTTTGCCGGTTCACTTGCGCCTGCGTTGCGGCCTACTTGCGTGGCCTGCTGTGGTGCATTGCGCCAATCATAGAGCGTTACTCCAACCATAGCGCGTTGCGCAAACCTTAGCGCAAAGCGCAAGCATGCCACAATGCGCAACCCCACAAGCATTAATAAGCCCACCCACATCAAAAAAGCAAAGGAGGCGATGTCCTAATGAGCAGTATAGACGTCTTTGGCCTATGCGTCAGAAGCCTAATAAAGCGCAAACTACGCACGTTCCTAACGCTACTGGGCGTAATAATAGGCACAGCGTCCATAATCCTGATGATGTCCCTAGGCATGGCCACAGAAGCCCAATTTGCCACAATGATGGAGGGCATGGATGCCGACATGACTGTAATAAACGTAGCAACAGCCCGCTGGGGGCGCCCAGCCCCAGGCGGCGGCTGGGAAACACCCGACCATTTTCCAGAGCTTGACGATTTCACAATAGACAGCTTCAACCAAATACCCGGTGTACTCGTTGCCTCGCCCATTATCCAAGGCGGCTTTTATATGCGTAGCGGCCGCTATGCCGCGCAAACCCGCTGGGATGTTATCGGTATGCGGCCAGAGGCACTTCAACTTATGGGGCATGGTCTGGCCTATGGCCGGTTCCTCGGTGCTTCCAACGGGCTTGAAAACATTGAGGCCGTATTCGGCGGCCTCGCGGAACTCAATTTCTATATCCCATTCAGCGACGAAATCCGTGCCTGGAACATCTGGGCTCTTGACCTGGACACCATCGAGCCACTTGTCGACGTAATCAATGACCCAATCGAAATTTCCTACGACCACAGAATCGCGCCGTCCCCCTGGGACATGTCCATGTGGGGCGGCAATGTAGACGACGAAATGTTTGATATCGAAGAGGTCTTCCGCCCCCTTACCCGGTTTGATCTAAACGTCGTAGGCGTATTAGAAAGAACCGCCAACATGTGGGACGACACCCGCATCTACGTCGCAATAGACGTACTGGAAGAACTAATGTGGCTAAGCGAAGAATCCATGCGCGAAGACCAACAAGAATGGGGCTTCTTCTCCCCCATCCGCGGCGAAAGAGAGCGTACAAGCTTCGATAACGCCTTCGTGCGGGTTGCAAGCATAGACGATACCCACCGCGTGGCCGAACTAATCGAAGAAATGGGCTTTATCGCCAACTACCCAGGGGAGTTTATAAACACTCAACGCCGCCAGCAGCAAAATCTCCGTACTTTGCTTACGGCAATCGCCGCAATAAGCCTACTGGTAGCCACAATTAACATAGCCAACACAATGATAACCTCCGTAACAGAGCGTACAAAGGAAATCGGCGTCATGAAAGTAATAGGTGCCTCCATACGAGACATCCGCCGCATGTTCCTCCTTGAGGCAGTAATGATTGGCATAATAGGCGGGCTTTTTGGCATAGCCGTAAGCCTAGCCGGTTCCTATGTAATGAACAATTTCGATGTCCCCTTTCTAGAAGGCCTAGGCCCCCCAGATATGAGTGGCTGGTGGGGTATGCCGCAAGCCCCAGAAGACGCGATTGTTTCACTTATTACCCCGTCACTACTACTACTTGCGCTAGGCGTTGCCGCAGGCGTCGGGCTTATAGCCGGGTACTTCCCAGCAAGGCGGGCCACCAAGCTTAGTGCCCTTGCCGCTATACGTTCGGATTAAAGAGAATTGTGTAAGTGGATGATTCTGATAAAGCCGCTTTTTCGCCCAGTGTGGATGATTTGGTACCAGCCGCTTTTTTGCCCACAATATCTCTGTCCGCATGCTTCACCGCGGCAGTATACAAAGGAAGGTGCAGCCACATGCAAACAATAATCCTAGCCTCCGGCTCCCCCAGGCGAAAGCAACTACTCGAGCAAGTAGGCATCCCCTGCAAGATAATCGTAAGCGGTGCCGATGAAAATATCCAAGGCCCGCCGAATGTCCAGGTGCAGGCACTTGCGTTGCGCAAAGCAGTGGCTGTTCGTAGTACAATAAGTATCAAGGCCGAAGCCGCCGGCAGCACATCAGACCCCAACACCGTAATCCTAGCGGCAGACACATTGGTCTACATCGACAACAAAGTCCTAGGCAAGCCCGCCACAGCCACCGAAGCCTTCGCAATGCTAAAATCATTATCCAACCGCTGCCACACAGTCTACACAGGCGTTGCCATACTTAAAGGCGGCGAATCCAAAGTATTCGTGGATTCAACCAATGTATATTTTCGCAACCTATCAGACGCGGAAATAAATGCATATATAGCAACAGGCGAACCCTTCGACAAAGCCGGCGCGTACGGCGTCCAAGATAAAGGCGCGCTACTAGTCGACCGGGTCGAAGGCGATTATTTTACGGTAGTTGGCCTACCGATTGCCAAAGTAGCGGCGGCACTGCGTGATATAGGGGTTGAGGTGTGGGCGCAATGATAATCGGAATAGGCACTGACATCATAAAAACAGCCCGCTTTGCAGATATGAACGAACGATTCTTGCTGCGCGTCTATACCCCGCGAGAGCGGGCTTATTTACTTGGAAAAAACCATGTTTCCGCCGCCGGCCTATTTGCGGCAAAAGAAGCCGTTGCCAAAGCTTTAGGCACCGGCTTTAAAGGCATCTGGCCAGACCAAATCGAAGTAGTACACGACGGCAATGGCCGCCCGGCAGTGTTGCTTCACGGCCAAGCGGCAAAGGTAGCAAAATCTCTGGTCAGTGGCATCAGCAGCACCGACAGATACGCCATAACACTAAGCATATCCCACTCCGACACCGACGCAATCGCCTTCGCAATAATCGAAGGCGGACTTAGGCTGTAGGTAGATCTCCTGCATAACTATTCAGCACTGCAATGCAGTCACCTTTTCCCAATCTTGCGTCTTAGCATAGGATTTTTGCAACTTAGTAGCACAGCGATTGCATTGGCGCAAAATAGCAGTTAAAATTTCGGCAGGAACGACAATTGCAAAAAAACACAGCCGTAAGAAATGCTGAAACATAGTGTTTTCGCAGTTCTTAATAATCTAGGAGGTATTCCCATGAAAAGACATGTATATGTAATAGCAGCGGCACTAATGCTAGCAGTAGGCCTAGGTGTATTTTTTTACCCAACACTTGCATCCTGGCACAATACCAACAGACAGGCAAACATAGTAGAGCAATACGAACAAGAAGCAGCAGCACTGCCTGCGTCTTATATCGAGGCATTAATTTTCCGGGCCACTGAAGTTAATCAGCAGCTCAGCCAACGAGACCCTGCGGCAAACCTATATATTGGCCCGGCGGCTATCCTTCCAGAAGATTACACAGAAATTCTCAGTGTTAGCGATGTAATGGGCCATCTGGAAATTCCAGTAATTGACTTAAACCTTCCGATTTTCCACACAACCGAGGCAGATGTCCTTGAAAGAGGCGTCGGACACCTAGAAGGCACGTCCTTCCCGGTAGGCGGAGAAAGCACCCACGCCGCACTAACTGCCCATGCCGCACATCCCAGCTCTGTATTATTTTCAGATTTGGAAGGCAATGTAAATATCGGCGACTTCTTTTATATCAATATCCTAGGCAAGCGTCTGGCATATCAAGTAGACCAGATAAATGTTGTCTATCCCCATGAAGTCGAGAGCCTTCGCATAGTCCCAGGGGAGGATTTTGTCACATTAATAACATGTACACCATCCGCAATAAATACCCATAGGCTACTGGTACGCGGCAGACGGGTTTTGGATGAAGCAAATTAGATAAAGCAAATATGACAGAATAATTAAAACCATCATTGCTAAAATCAAATACACATGGTAGTATCTTTCCGGGAAAACATTTGCACGGAAGGAGTATGCTCTTTGGATCAATTCACATATGTAAAACGAGGGTATGACCCAGAGGAAGTTGATAAATATATTACAACCCTGGAGCAGGTAATAAAAAGCTACAAAGACAAGGATAACGCCATCAAAAACGCGATTATCAGTGCCCAGGTTGCCGCGGATAATATTGCGCGCAATGCGCAAATGCAGGCAGATTCATACAAGATACAAATAAGCGAGCAATTAGTCGAAATGCGCGAAACCCTAGACAGGCAGCGTATGAGCCTACAAGCATTTCAAGAATCCTATGCCAAAATGGTACGCCGCTGCATCCAAGAGCTAGAGCAGTCCAACATGGCCGACCTATTTACGCGCCTAGAGGAAATGGAAACGGCAATTGCGGACCTGCAAGGGCTAGAGGCCGTATCCGGCTCTACCACAAATTCAATGCCTGGCCATGGAATGTCAGCGGGTAATATTTCTATGAGCAATACCCCCGCCGGCAATATCCCTGTCGGATCAATGTCCGGCACAATGCACACCCAACCCAACCCAATAGGCGGCCCGGTGCATGGCCAATACAACAGGGCCGATTACTTAGGGCAAGATATGGCAAGGGACACAAGAGACTACATGCAACCCACAGAAACACCCCATATGGAACAAAGGCGCGACTTTGTCGACCCATACCGCGACACCCAGCAAATGCACGAACGGGACACAATGCGCCCACCAATGCGCGATGGGGCAAGGCCAATTCACGAAACTCTCTTCGACACAGAGCCGTCACGTCCGCCAACAAGAGAGGCCTACCCGCCTGCGCCACAAGACGCAAGAGATATGCCACGGGTTAACCCCAACCCACGGGATATGGCCGCCCCGCACCAGCCACCACAACCCGGCGCACACCCTAACGCCCATACCGGAACACATTCCAGCACCCACTCCAACACACATACAGGAACACATTCCGGAACACATTCCAGCACACATTCCGGATACGAGCAGTCCCACCCCACACATCCCGCATACGAACAACAAGGCGAAAGAGACATTCGCCCCCAAGGTCATGGCATGATGCACGACCCATCAAGAGACTCGCGGGACCAAAGGGCTCCTCACGACCCAAGAGATACACATGACCGGGCCCCCGACCCAAGAGATTCGCGAGACCCAAGAGCCTCTCATGACCCAAGAGAAGCCCAACGAGGCCGCGAAATGCACGACACCAGAGATTTCCACGAGCCGCCCCAACGTGACATAATGCGCGAGCCCGGCCGCGATATGAGAAGAGACCCAGGCGCAAGACAAGACCAAGGGCGCGACATAAGAGATGTAGGCCGCGATATAAGAGACCCCGGCCGCGACCGGGGACGAGAAGTCCCACCACAAGGCCGCGATATGATGCGCCCAGAGGGCAATATGCGCCCGGACGCCAGATTAGATAACAGAGAACCCGCAAGAGATATGCGGCCATATATGCCAGAGGCAGATAACTATGATGGCAATGATCAAAATTTATTGCCACCGGTTGCCTCATTAATGTAAAGATTATGTAAGTTGCTTGTAAACACAACAAGTCCTCCATGTGGTATATTTATGCATACACACATGGGGGATTTTTTACATATCTGTTGGAACTGTGGCAGATACTAAGCGTTAGCATAAATAGTTTAACCAGAATATTAATAACCCCCGTATAAGGAGGATGTCATGAAAAAGCTTTTAAAGAAAGCGTCACCACTGGTAATCGTATTTGCAGTGATGTTCACAGTGGTAATGTTCCTACTGCCGCCGCCGGCGGAAGCCGAAGCAACAACTGCTCAGCCAATTAGGGTGACAGTAAACGGGCGCTGGGTCGCTTTCCCAGACCAGCATCCCGTAATGGTAGACAATCGTGTGCTTGTACCAATAGGCGGCGTGTTCGCAGAAATGGGCTTTACGTCCTACTGGGACAACACAACCCGCATGGCAAGACTTAACCGTGCAGACATAGTTATAGTTGTACCTGCCGGTGCGTCGTCGTTCGTTGTTAATAATACAATCGTCACACCAGACGTACCCCAGCGTATGGTTGGCAATAGATTAATGCTACCACTTAGGGCCGTAGCCAATGCAGTAGGCGGTACCGCAACATGGGATCCAGTAAACAGGGTAGCCCATATCACCACACCAACAACCTGGCTACCAACACCAAGCCCGACCCCGGTACCAACGCCCCACCCAACCTTGGCACCAACCCCAATCCCAACGCCGAGTCCAACACCTTCAGCAACGCAAGCCCCTCTGCTAACCGCGGCACCACGTTTCGAAAGCACACCGGCCGGGTTTGCATCCGGCGGCAACGCATATATGCACGGTGTACGCTACACAGAAGCAATATGGGGCATTGGCGATACCCTTAACCGCTCTCGTCACAATTTAGACAGACGCCATGGCACACTAACAGCCACAATAGGCCGTTTCGATGGCTCCGGCTCTGCCGCAAGGACAGTCAGATTCTATGGCGACGGCCGCAATCTTGGTGCCTTTACCGTCCAGGGCGATGTCTTCCATCCGATACACATTTCAATAGATGTACGCTATGTCTCAATTTTAACCATAGAAATTGATGCCCCCGGCGCAAATGGCGTAACCGTGGTGCTGGGTAACGCGATACTTCACCCGCCACTGCCGGGTGCAACCCCATCCCCAACACCTGCACCAACACCAATCCCAAGCCCGGTGCCACTTCTGACAACCGCGCCACGCTTTGAAGAAAGCCCGGTTGGTTTTGCCTCAGGCCGCAACGCGTACATGCTGGGCGTCAGACATGTAAACTCAATTTTCGGCGGCGGATGGTCAAACCACAGCCTTGGCAACAGGTATACCACCCTAACAGCCACAATAGGCCGCTTCGACGGCTCCGGTGCCGAGGCAAGGACTATACGCTTCCTTGGCGACAATAATCGAGAGCTTGCAATCTTCACTATAGTAGGCAATGATTTCCTGCCCCTTAATGTATCCGTTGATGTGCGAGGCGTATCTGTACTAAGGATAGAAATCAGCGAACCCGGTACCCACGGTGTAACTGCTGTACTAACAAATATAATGGTTCAGTAAGCTAATTTAACAAGAACCATATAAGTAGAACCAAAGGAGTCGATGGCATGAGCCGCTTACAAAACAAGAAACTGCTAACCGCAGCACTGGTGCTTACAATGGCACTTGCACTGATTATCGCCCCACTAAGAGGGACAGACCGAGACGTATATGGCAGAACCCAGGTTGTAGTAACAGTAGACAACCAGATGGTACTTTTCCAAGACCAGCTTCCAATAATGGTGCAAAACCGCGTGCTTGTGCCTGTGCGAGGCGTCTTTGAAAAAATGGGCTTCGAAGTATCATGGGACTATGGTACCCGCTTTGCCAGGTTAACAAGAGGTTATATGGAAGTTGTCATCCCCGCGGACGCGGATGTATTTGCCGTGCGCAATAATTATGACAACACATACAGAACAATACGCCCGGATGTGCCCCAGCGGCTGGTGGGTAACCGTCTGTTGCTGCCCCTTAGGGCAATTGCGGAAGCGGTATACGGCGGTGCCAACTGGGACGCGAATAACAGGGTCGCGATGATTACAACCAACGGGCACGGCACACCCGAGCCAACCCCATATCCAACACCTGCCCCAACCCCCGAGCCAACTCCTTATGCCACCCCCGAGCCGACACCCGAACCAACCCCCGAGCCTACGCCGGAACCAACGCCAGCCCCGACACCTCCGCAATACCAATTGACAGAGGCATTATTTGGCACATGGTACTTGTTAGATACTGCGTATTACGTGTTTGAAAGTAACGGACATGGCACAATGGCTGGTGTAGACATACTATGGTGGACATACAACGGACGCCTGTCGATTTGTATTACCCCAGAGATTTGCGGCGACACTTGTATAGCCCCAGCAGAATGGTATTATGAGGTATATAACAACGAGTTAAGACTAAGAAGTGTTCTCATGCCGGATGTAGTGATAACACATACCAGGCCAGGATACCCCGAGCCAACCCCACAACCAACTCCAACCCCCGAGCCCACGCCACCGCCTGACAGAGAGCCGGTAAGACTGTTTACTCGTCGCCCCTTTGGTCAAAACAACAGAGACAACATCGTACAAGTTGGCAGCTTCAACTTACAAGGGACAACACGGTATAGTCTGCTAACCCGTATGACCAGCACCACACCAGGCGTAGAAAGGCGCAATGACCCTTCATGGGTAGAGGTTGACTTAAGCGGCTTGGAATACGAGAGACTTACCGGCATGTATGGACGTATGGGTACTGCCACAACAGTGCCGAACGCGGCACCCCGTGTTGCCACAATTTATGGCGACGGGGAAGTCATTGCATATTTCACCGTAGACGGCAATACCCAGGTTACGGCCTTTGATGTTGATATAAGCGATGTAAATACATTGCGGATTCACTTCCAGGCAATCGGCCCTGTAAACCAAAATGGGGTAAGTCTTGTAATGTTTGACTTATACCTTAGGTAGTAAGCTGCGTGCAAACGCGGTAACACCCAGTAGTTATTGTTAGTAAAGTAGCGAAGTAATTCGCTTTAAGCGGAAAGCAGATGGCGGTCTTGCTTGACGCTACGAGATTATAGGTGTATCATGGTTTAGCAAAAGTTACATGAACCACCCGGAGGGAGGGAAGTCCAATGTCAGAGGTAGTTATAAAAGATAATGAGACCCTGGACAGCGCGCTT
>Ga0123355_10001792_pt1 | contig 30082 bp, 24 predicted proteins | sample TergutEmb28metaG_3_FD_89872 | JGI IMG/M metagenome (GOLD analysis project Ga0123355, IMG submission 89872) | Embiratermes neotenicus P1 segment gut microbial communities from Petit-Saut dam, French Guiana - Emb289 P1 | ecosystem: Host-associated > Arthropoda: Insects > Digestive system > Gut ... | reverse complement strand
GACAAATTAAGAGAATCCGCCGAAAAGCTCACCTACGCCGCCGATGAACTAGAGCGCATGATTGCACACATCAACGCACTGTTCATACAACTGCATGACGAAATCACCGGCATGGACGCCTACGCCGGCAACAACATGCAGGAAATCATGGCGCAAATCGAAGACTACATCCGCCGCATGGGTGAACTGCGCGACTCCTTCGGCAACAAGTTCACCACTGAGGCCGATGGCGTTATGTACTTTGGCTCGTCCAGTGGTAGTATTCTAAATAATTCTAATAGCTTTCCCGACAGATGGGATGATAAAGCAGCTATATTACGTTTGCCGTATGATCAAATAACTCCGGCGCAATTTGAGATGTTAGCGTGGTTTTTTACCATGCAAACTGCATTGGAACATCAAGAGCGATTCCTAAATATGTTAGCAGAACCAATCACATTTGATCCAAGTGCAACGCTCGACCTCCGCCCGCGAGGTATATTGGAAACTGGGATATATCGGATATGCCCAGACAAACTTGCAGCTATTCGTCGCCCACTTGATATAGCCATTGCCGTTGCAGTAACGTTGCAAAAAGGGTTGGCCTCAAGTGATCCATTAAATTTAGACCTTGAAGCACAGAGAAGAAAAATGATGGAGCGAGTCGCACTATTATCAATTTTGCAACATGAGATATATCCTTTCCCAACTCGAAGTAACGGCATGGATATAAATCATATGTTTGTAGACAGAGGTGATGGTCGCGGTCCTTTTCAACTCCGAGCAGGGACGATATTAGATAGGTATGGCAATCGACTTGATGTTAATAATCTTATCTTTCAAGATGGGGCGATTGGAGATGGTATGTTCGCATTACCAAATATGATTCAAGTTAGTGCTGGTAATTTACGTACAATTCATATTAGTAGAATATTGTATGGCCCAACGGCAAGCACACGCATGCAACGGATAGAAGTTGAACGTTTGTTGCAAAAATATGAATTTGATTTAAGTTCCTTTGTATCATCACAATTAACTTCAATGGCACTCAGTCAAATAAAAGACCTCTTAAAAACAATGTCTAAGGGAGGTGCATCATTATTGCAAGCAGGATTACTAGCGTACAAGTTGTACTCTGAAATCAATAAAGCCGCCAGTAGGCAATATGATGTTGTTCGACAATATTACGTTGGAAAGCTTGGTGATTTTCACCGTGATTTGGCACTGCAAGCGATTATGATTAGCGAGGGCAATGATTGGAGAGTATTAAGTTGGCCAACCGCTTATTCACAAACTGCGCTTAATATAATAAATGGATTGAATATAACGGTTATATATAATCCAAACGAAGAATCTAATGATCAAGGATCGGGAGGACTTTGGGGACGTTTTAGAGATTGGTTAATAATGCCTGTTGGTGCCCCGAATGCCTCGCTACGAGTTGCACATTTTACATGGGAGGATTTATTAAACAATCCAGATTTAGTTTTTGATTTTTACAGAACGATTTATGATGGACATATTACTACAATATCAACGGCCGTAGGGGGTGTAATTTATAATGGGCGTCAAATACCTGAACAATCACATCAGGACGGCAACGGCAACGGCAACGGCAACGGCAACGGCAACGGCAACGGCAACGGCAACGGCAACAATAATAACAACAATCCGACTTATGTACGATATACTGGTCCACATGGTCAGGATTGGCAAGTAAATTAAGGCAAATTCGATTTGCCACAAATACAAAATACATGTTGAAGGTGTAGATGTTGTGCATAAAAAAAAAATATATTTACTTGCTTGCATTGTTTTATCTCTTCTATTTGTTATTTTTTGGTTTATACCCAATAAAGAAGAGGAACCGCAAAGGATAATACCGTGGCATGCACTTGCTTATGTAGAAGTCATGAACTTTTGGGTTTCTTTTTATTTGAATGGAGATCGAATTGTGGCTTCCCATCCTGTTCAAATTGGACGATTAACACGACCCTACCATAATCCTAACTTTGACCCCTCCTTTACAGAATTTATTGTTGTTGATAATGCAGAAGAAGCAAAAGGACATCTTCCACATGTTATTGTTGCGTGGCCTGATGATGATTTTATTCCCGGTCGTATCGCAGGATTGCATTGGGCGGTAGGTCGAACTGTTTTTACGCCGGGATGGGCTGGCCGTTCAACCCACCGTAGTGCATTAACATTTGAAGAATTCGGATTGTCATATCCATTAACAAGAAGCGATTTTATTGAAAATTGGGAAGCTGTATTTAAATTATGGGAAGCTCTTGACGAATGGGAGCAAAGTAGGATTTGGAGATTAGGCAGAAAAAATTATGTGCCCGATTATTTATTTGAACAGTTTCCATAGCAACACTCCCGCGTCCAAGACCGCTGTTTTCGCCGTCAACATTGAAGCCGTATTCCGTCGCCCAGCCCTGTCCATCCACAACCAAGGAATAAACGCGCAAATCGAGCATTTATCAGTTAGACCTTATCGGTAAAGAAATGTTTAAAATTCATCGAAAAGCAAGCGACGAACTTATTTAGGAAATTTTATACCAACGAAAAAGGAGCAAGCCCATGAAATTCCGTTTAGTTCCATTGTTGTTAGTTTTGATTGTCGCGGCGTTTTTTGCCGGGCAATACATAGGTGCTTCCGGCGAGTTTGCGCGTAATCGAGCGCTTGAAGCCGAGCGGGAGGTGGTGCAAACGACCATTGCAGTGGTGAATGCCGATACGGGCATTGCCAATAATGGGACCAATCAGAATTTCTCGGCAGCGATTATTGATACGCTGGGCGATGAGTTTGTGCTGGTTTCGCCTTCTATGGCGCAGATGGGGTTTTTGACGGGGTTGTATGGCGCGGTCATTACCTTTCCTTCGCATGTGTCGCAGCGGATCTTGTCGTTTAATGCCAACAATCCGGAGCAGGTGCGGTTGGAGTTTCAGATCAATCCAATGCTGACGGAACAGGATTTTATTTATGTACATTCGCGTATTTTGAATTTGCAATTGGCAATTAATACGTCGTTGGCGTATACGTATGTTAGCTCCATTTTTGAGCAATTTCATGATGCGCAAGATCAAATCAACCGTGTATTTTTGAATGATCAAGCGCATTTGTCTGCCTTGCAACGGGTGCATATGGAGACATTTTCGCCATTGTTGCAATTAGGGGCGCTGCCGCATGTGCCGCTAGTGCCCAACCCGCCCGAAACCGCGCATATCTTCGCCGACATGGTGCATTTTGTGGATACAGTGTCCAATTTGTTCATGAGCAGCCATATGAATGCTACGCATGATTACATGGACATGCGCGAAACGCTTATCAGCATGACCATGAACTTTTCTAACCAAGAAGATGAATGGATGGCGCAGCTCCGCGATTGGAGCGAATTGTTTACGGCATTTGGCGATGAATTGTGGGAATATTCATTTTACATCCGCGACCGCCAATTCGACCTCATGAGCTGGAGCAACCGCGCCTATCTTTGGGATGATAGCTTGGCATTTTTCCAAGAGGGTTTGTTGGCTTGGTACGTAATGGTGCTTGATTGGAGCGAAGGCCTTGACACGCACCAAGGCAGTATGGACGACTGGCGCAATGTTATTGAAACACAAATTGGCCAAATCGTGGATTATCATCAAATAATAACGGTCTGGATGCAGAACGCCCTCGTTTGGTTGGATGAAATTGAAGCGCATAACGAAGACATGCATGACTGGCATATCATAACCGCAATATTTCATGACGACTTGTCCTTGAGTAGAGCAGACTTGCATTTCTGGATGAGCGCGCTCTTGGAATGGTTTGAAGAATCGGAAGATTGGTATGATGCTGCCGTTGACTTTACAACGGAGTTAAACGTGTTTGCCCAATATATGAACGATTACTTCTATGAAGTAATGCAAGCGAATGAAGATGTCGTTAATGCCTTAATGGATTGGTACGACTTGCAATATACACGCATCGCCGGCATCTTGGTGGTTATTAATAGTTATAACGAATACGTAGACAACTTGCACGCGGTACAAGCTGGTTTGACATATTGGTATGAAGCGTTGACTGATTTTACATTTATGTTGTCCACCAGTGCCGCCGCCATTGAAGTTATTTTGGAGGCGATCCCCCCACCCCCAAGCCCGGCGGGTATTGACGTGGTCTTGGATATGCAATTAATGAATCAATGGCACGCCGATGTAACAAATTTGTGGAACAATTTAAACAACGAATTGGAAAACATCGATTTGACTGTGCCCACCCAACCGCCGGATATGCCGCCGATTTCTACCATAGATTTATCTGTCTTTGATGATTGGGGTGGTGTTACATCACCCCCGGCCATAGACATCCAGTTGCGCCACATTGAATTGGACTTGGAAGACGTCGCGTTTTATGCACCGGAGCAGCCGCCACCGGATTATACAGGTGCCGACATCCCCAATCCGATCGCTGAACCACCGTTATTCATCATCGGGTCACTCTTCGACTTACCGGAACCGAACTTGCGCACACCGCAGGATACACCTCTTTTCTTCGGTACGCAGCCATTGATCTTCGATGTACCTATATTCCACGTACCCGGTGATATTGTGGCTATCGATGCGGTCAAACCCGGTGCACCACTGGAGCGGGCACCACCCCGGCCAGATGATTTCTGGTCATCGCTGGGCAGTGTGCATAGGCAATTGTTGACTTTTGATATAAGCAATTACCTAACCCCCGCATACCGTGCCGCCGTACAACGTATGATTTGGAAATATGAAAACTATCTACACACCGCCAGACACGACTTGTCCACACAGATCAACACCAACATTCACATGATGCACGACGTGCGATTCGCCTACAACGCATTTTTAACAGACTTGAGAACCGAAACGTTACAAACCGAAGCCGATACCATTGAACGCTTGAACAATACGCTAGGCATCTTCAACGATATCGTGTTGGAAACCAGCAACGACACGGTGTCCCGCCTTTCCACTTTCTCACAAATGATGCCGGAAAGCCGCACACCACTGGGGTTGAACAGTGCACTCGCTCAATTTACCGTAGCACCTTTCGAGTTCATTACCCCCGACGCACGCGAAGCGATTACGCAACTCCCTGCCCTTGATGATGCGCTCGCTACCCACGAACGCCGCATCTGGACCATTTTGGCAATATTAATGGTCGTGGTGTTCATCACTGTTGGCAGCTACGTGTACGGCATGGTGCGGAAAAAAGAAGTTACCGCGTAATTAATGCAAAACAAAAACGAGAGGCTTGTGTACAAGTGGGCCTCTCGCTTTTGATGTTTTGGTTTTTGATGCTACGGTCTTTTACTGCAGTCCTGTGCCACCACATCGCGCACTACTTGCGTAAAGTCATCAAAGTACAGCGGCTTGGGTGCGTTGGTGTTGTACATGACTGCGATATCGCAGTTGATGGGTATGTCCTGCACGGGCAAGGCGCGGATGGCTTGCATGATATCTTTGTAATGTTCATTTAAGTAGCGGTATATCGTTTGGTTAACGAAGATACCCACATAACCCGCCACACACAACGGTAGCATGGGGAACACATGGCTTGATTCTACGATAACGTTGGGTTTGTACCCGGCGCATCGGTAGGCATGGGCCAGTTGCTCATGGATCTTGGAGGTGGCGGGTTTTAATATTAGCGGTATGGCGGCGATTTGTGATAAGCAAACGCCTTTTTTGATTAAACCCGGAACGCGCCTTGCGGATATGCCATGGGCGGCCAACATAGACGGTGATGCCAGAAAATACAACTCGCGGTCGATAAGTAGTGTGTCGGACGACACCCCCTCATGCGGAATCGTATGCGCCAAGGAAATGGCAAAGTCGAGCTTCCCCTCTACGAGGTTTTTGGTGAGGATGGGGGTATTGTCCTCGTGCAGACTCAACTCCACCATCGGATGCTTGGCATTAAACCGGGCGAAGATTTGCGGGAAAAAAATCGGTGCGCGTGTGGGGGTGATGCCCAAGCGGATGCGGCCGATTTGGTGGGTGCGGATGCGGCTAAACTGCGCGGACAATTTATCTTCCGATTCAATGGATTGCTTGATGTGCGCCAGCAATAACTCTCCCGCGTGGGTAAGGTGTAGTTTGGGGCGGCGGTTGAATAAGGTGATTTCGTAATGCGCCTCCAACCGTTTTATGTACTCGCTTAGTGCCTGTTGCGATACGTGCAATTTGCTTGCCGCATGTGTGATGCTACCGGATCGTGCTACTTCTTCAAAATAATTAAGATATTGTGTATTCAAGCCCGCCACAACCTTTCCCTTGTGAAAAATACAAAACTTCCTTGTTTGCCATCGGCCATATATTATCGTTTAATGGTACAAAGTCAATAAACATGCATATTGAAAGGGGCACAATCATGATTATCCCCCGTTGGGAATGGCGCACCTTTGGCCAAAGCTTTGGCGCAGCAGAAGAAAAAATTCGCGCCCACACCTGTGAAGGCACCAAGTCCAGCCAAGAAAAGTACATCTTATCCAAAGTCTCGAATGAAAATGTCAAAATCCGCTTTGATCTAGTGGACGTGAAGCAATTAAAAGAAATTAATGCCGATAAATTAGAACAATGGTACCCCGCGATGAAATCGGGTTTCCCCATCGAGCGCGCCGCTTTGACGCGCCTTTTTGATGAATTTTTCAAAATTCCCGCACCCGCTTTCACCCGTGATGCGTACAGCTTTGATGAATTCTTGACCGAAGTCATCACTCCCTGCGATGCATTGCTGGTCGTAGATGTGGAAAAAGAACGCCATGCATACAAAATCAACGACACCACCGTAGAAATTGCCGAAACCAAGTTTAACGGCGTACCCATGCGCACCATTTGCGTCGAGCATACCGACCCCGCGCTGGTTATCGCCACCGTGCGCGAATTGGGCGCAGACGGATTTAACAATGTTAACTATATCAACGCCATGAAGTCTGCCGTGGGTATTTCTTCATGAAACGCGTAGCCGTTATCGATGTCGGTTCTAATTCCATCAAATATTTTTTGGGCGAATTAAATACCGACGGTACGTTAAAGACTATAACCGATCAAAATGATATCACCCGCTTGGGCGAAGGCCTGCGCGAAACGGGCGTTTTATCTGATGAAGCCATGGCACGCAATTCGGCAGCCATCACGCGTTTCGCTGCTGACGCACGCGCCAATAATACCGACAAAATCTTCTGCGTTGGTACCATGGCATTGCGCAATGCCAAAAACACTGCCGACTTCATCGCCCGCGTGCAATCGGACGCAAACATAACGCTCACCGTCATCCCCGGGGAGGAAGAAGCGCGGTTGTCATACTTGGCTGTCCTGTCCGCATTGGGTACCGACGGCGAAGTGGTGGTATTCGACACCGGCGGCGGCTCCACGGAATTCATCTTCGGCAACGGGGCAGACATTACTCAGCGCTTCAGCATTGACTTGGGCGCCATCCGCATCACAGAAAAATACTTTGCCGACGACCCCGTAGCCCCTGGCAGCGTGGACAACGCACTGGCAGAAATCCTGTCCGACTTGGAAAAAGGCGGCGTAAGCGGTAACCCCAAACAACTCGTGGGCATCGGCGGCACCGTCACCAGCATGGGCGCGGTCATGCACCAGATGACCACCTACAACCCCGACATCATCCAAGGGTCTGTCCTGTCGTGCGACGAAATTGAAAACCAAATCGCCAGCTATAGTGCGAAAACATTGGAAGCACGCAGAACCATCCCCGGATTGCAACCCAAACGCGCGGATGTTATTTTGGCAGGCGCCTGTATCCTTAAGGCCATAACCACGCGCTTGGGCGCGTTATCTATTATCATAAGCGACCGCGGCCTGCGCCACGGGCTCGCCTATGAACAACTCAAGGAGGAAACAAAATGAAAAAAATAACAAAATGGCTGTTTTCACTGGCAGCGATGTTCACGCTTGCCCTCGCATTGACCGCATGCGGCGGCAACGATGATGAAAATGGCACGGACGGCGAGTTCGTATCCAACCTGCCCGACATCCGCGTTACGGCAACCCCACCCGCGGCACCGCCCGCCGATGTTGACCCGGTGGAATTCTTGGCCAACATATGGCAACCGACCCGCCCCATAACCATTGTGACCCACGTGGCACCCGGCGGCGGTATGGACGTTGCTACCCGTACCTTCATTGAAATAGCCCGCTGCTTTACCGATGCCACCATTGTGGTAGAGAACGTTGTAGGTGGCGGCACGCGCCCCGCGTCTACTGAAGTACAAAGCCGCCCCGCAGACGGTTACACCATCTTCGGCGCAGCCATGAGTAACGTAAACAACGCAGTGGCACAACAATGGCCCATCCAAGATTACATTGGCGGTTACTATTGGATTGCCAAAATCCAACGCGACCCTGCCGCCATTATCATTAACAACAGCGCCCGCGATGCCGGCATGGACTTTAACGGTATCCTGCAACAAGCACGCGATATGAACGGCGGCCAAATTTGGGCCGTGCCCCTGTTGGGCGGCAACAAACACTTTGAAGCATTGTTGACTTGGCAGGCTACCGACACCATGGGCATTGCCATGCCGTTCGAATCCGGCCCCTTGGGTGCCGCCGCCGTATTGGCCGGCGAAGCACACGTGCAAATGGGTAACCCCTTTGACACCGCAGGACGCGATTTGTGGGTGGCGGCCATCGCCAGCCCCGAGCGCGTACCCGGTTTCGAAGACAGCCCTACTTTCGCAGAGCTGGGTTTCCCGCAACTCAATGACATGCACATGTGGCGCGGATATGCCGTGCGCGTAGGCACCCCGCCCGCCATGATTGAATGGTTCCAACAACTCACCTATTTCATTACCCACCACCCCGATTGGATTGCGTACAACGCAGGCAACGCCATTGCCCCGACCGCGGTATTCACCCAAGAATTCCACGAAATCATCCAAGAAACCATGGAAATCACCGAGTACTGGCTGTACTATTTGGGCATGCTGGATTAATTCCCGCACAATACAAACCATAACCCGAATGGCCACGCCGCTTAAGGCCAACGCTATTCGGTCGCCCCGCGTGCGATGCAAATGATTTGCACGCGGGGTTTTTACATATAACAGAAAGGCGGTTTTTGCATGTTGACGCAAATTGGGCGATGGCTGGCGGGTATGGCTTGGCCTTGGCAATTCGTTTTTTTGGCGATTTTCTTGGCGGTGGTGTGGGTGGCTACCCTCCCGTTTAAACGCATACATCCTTATCGTGGACAGTTGATGGTGTTGGCGGGGGTGTTTTGGGTCGGCATCTTGTTCTTTTTAATTTCGTTTTCGTTTACGCGGCCGATTTTCCCGATGGGTACGTATGCGGATACGATTCCCCGGATATGGTTTTATGCGTTGGTGCCGGTGGTAGTGATTACATTTATTACTATCGTGACACGCAAGGTGGACGACGATCCCAAGTGGGGTAATGTACGTTTGCTGGGCATTATATTGGGTGCGTTGGTCGCCAGTATTGCGCTGTTTGACATTGTTGGATATTACGTAAGCTCGGCTGCATTTATCGTGTTTTGCATGTATATGCTGGGCAGCCGGTCCAAGGTTGAATTAATTTGTGTACCGGCGGGCTGGGTACTGTTTTCTTGGGGTATCTTTGCTCAATTATTGAATGTACGGCTTCCCGTAGGGAGGATTTTTGAGGCATTGACGGGAGGGTACTATTGATGAATACGTTGCAAAATTTATTTGATGGCGCAACGGTCATGATGGCTGCGCTGCCTATGCTAATGGTGTTTATTGGTGTGGCGGCGGGTATTGCGCTGGGTACGATTCCCGGTATTTCTACGTCGATGGCGGTGGCTTTGTTGCTGCCATTTACGTTCACGATGGATCCGATTTCCGGCATGGCTTTGTTGCTGGGGTGTTATAAGGGCGGCAATTATTCGGGCTGTATACCGGCGGTTACGATCAATACGCCGGGCACGCCGTCCAGTGTGCCGACATTATTTGACGGATATCCGATGGCGCGCAACGGGCGCGGCGGCGAAGCGCTGGGTATATTGTTATGGTCGTCGTTCGTAGGCGGCATCTTTGGCACGATTGTGTTGGTTTTGTTCGCGTCGCCCATGGCGCGTTGGGCATTGAATTTTTGGAGCGCAGAATACTTTGCGCTTTGTGTATTGGGCTTGGCTTCTGTGGCTACATTGGGTGGCAAGCAATGGCCCAAGGCGCTGATTGCGGTTTTGTTTGGTTTGTTAATCAACACCATCGGCGTAGACCCCATGGGCGGGCCGGTACGTTATACCTTTGGTATTGCGCGGCTGTTTGATGGTTTTGGCTTGATGCCGATTCTCATCGGCCTTTTCGCGCTGGGTGAGGTGTTTCATAACATCGAAAACTACGCACGCGGCAGCGCAGCCCATGAAAAACACGTCTACACCTACCCTTCGCTTTGGTATTATTGGAAGCTCAAATGGGCAATGATACGCGCCAGTGTCGTGGGCACGCTCGTAGGCATCCTACCCGGTGCGGGCAGTGCCATCGCGTCGTTCCTGGCCTATGACGTAGAAAAACGCATCAGCAAAACCCCTGAAAAATTCGGCACCGGCGCGCCGGAAGGTGTGGCTGCGTCTGGCGCGTCGGACAGTGCCAATACCGGCGGCTCGCTGGTGCCGATGTTGGCATTGGGTATCCCCGGCGGCCCCACCGTGGCGGTATTAATGAGCGCCATGATGATACACGGCCTTGCACCCGGCCCCGAAATGTTCCGCGATGAAACCGCGCTCGTATACGGCATGTTCGTAGCGTTGTTCTTCTCCAGCTTTTTCGTGTTGCTCATTGGCTGGGCGGGGCTCAAATTGTGGGTACGCACCACCAATGTCAAAAAACCGATTTTGTATACGATGATTTTCATGTTTACGGTCATTGGTTCGTATTCGATGCGCAACTCTCTGTTTGATGTGGGTGTGTGTATTGGGTTTGGCGTGATTGGTTGGTTGTTTAAGCGATTCCAATATCCCGTTGCACCGGTGGTGCTGGGCGTGGTCTTGGGGCGCATCATGGAGATGAACTTCCGCCGTGCGGTACTGCGCGATGGCATGGTGAGCTTCTATACACGTCCCCTTACCGTTATTTTCTTGACTTTGGCCGTGGCTGCGGTGGTAACGCCGTTTATCCAAGAGCACCGCGCCGCCAAGAAACGCGCAGCACAAGCCGCATTGACGCCCACGGTTCCCGACGATAGCGAACCCTCCGATTTATCTAACCCATCCGAGGAACGCTAACATGGAAAATCCAATTACAAATATATTCCTCGTCTTTGGCGGGTTGGGTTTATTCCTGTACGGCATGAAAATGATGATGGACGGATTGGAACAACTCGCCGGCAACCGCATGCACACCGCGATTGAACGCGCTACGTCCAACCGATTTTTGGGTGTGAGTGTGGGAGCGATTGTCACCGTCATCATCCAAAGCTCGACCGCTACGTCGGTAATGGCGGTGGGTTTTATCAATTCGGGTTTGATGACGTTGTCGCAGGCGATTACGCTCATCATGGGTGCGCACATCGGCACGACGTTGACCGCACATTTATTCAGCTTCCCCGGTATCACCACCGTTGCGCCGATGTTGATCTTCATCGGCATCATGATGTATTTATTCCTGCGCGAAAAAACACCCAAGGACATTGGGTTTATTTTGCTGGGCGTGGGGATCTTGTTCTTTGGCTTGTCGGTCATGGGTGGGCCGCTGCGCGAATTTGCCGATACCGATGGCTTCCAACGCATGTTGTACACCTTCCGCAACCCGATATTGGCTATTTTGGCGGGTTTCCTTTTTACCGCCATCATCCAGAGCTCCACGGCGGCTACGGGTATCTTGGTGACGCTGTATGTACAGGGCGTGGATATTGATTTTTCTACGGCGGCGTTTTTGGTGTTGGGCATCAGCGCGGGTACGACGGTAACCGCGCTCATTGCGTCTTTCGCGGGCAAGCGTGAGTCCAAGCGTGCCGCGTTGGCCAACTTGATTTACATCTCCATCGGTGTGGTGGTTTTCGCCATTTTGATAGCCGCTGTGCCGGGGATATTAACGTTCTTCACCAACACCTTCACCGAAGGCGGCACGCAAGTGGCCATGTTTTATACATTCTTTAAGCTGGCGTTGACTTTGACGTTTTTACCATTTGTGCGGCACTTGGCCGCGCTTATGTACAAAATCATCCCCAAGCGCACGCAGTGGGTGGACGCAAAACACCTCGTGCACATCAAAGCCGACACCCAGACCACCCCGGCAGTAGCCATGGCACAGGCGTTCGAAGAACTCAAACGAATGGGCACCATGGCACTCATCAACTTGGAAATGGCCATTGAAGCCTTCCTAACCGACAACGAAGAAAAAGTCACCGGCGTGCTGGAAGGTCATTCTTCCGTCAAATACCTGAACAAACAAATCACCTCCATGCTCATGGAGATAGAAAACGTAGAATCCGCCGCAGAAATGAAACGCCTATCCACCTTGCTGTACATCGCATCCGACTTGGAACGCATTGGCGCACACTCCGAGAACATCGTAGGCTACGATGTCCACACCAAAAAGAAACGCAAGCCGCGCTTATCCCCCGAAGCCATGGAAGAGCTCGCCACCATGGGCAATGAAGTATCGCAAATGCTGGCCGCCACGCTGGAAGCCTTCGACGATCCTTCGGACGAGAACTTGCAACGCATCTTCGATTTCGAAGACCGCGTCAACGCCTTGGATAAAGACTACACCGAAAATCACATCCAACGCTTGAAAAACGAAAAAAGCGACCCGCGTGGCGGCATCGCTTTTGTAGGCATGGTGTCGGACTTGGAACGCTGCGCCGACCATGCGAAGAATATTGCCTATTACTTTGCGGATGAGAAGAAATAACGGGTGTTAAAACCCTTCCAACAAATACAAATCCTTCTTCGGGAACAGGAGCGCTAGCTCCTGTTTTTTGTCGCGGATGACGGTATCTACGCGGTATTGTGCTTCGGCCGCAGTGATGTAGCCGGTGGTTAGTTGCGCCAGTGTGGTGACGTTGGTTTCCATATCTGCGTTGGTGAAGGATTCGGCGTGGCGGGTAACGTTAAGCTTGCCGCCTTGCCATTCGATGCGGTATAGGCCGGTGTTTTCGGGGCAGAAGGCATCGGTGACGCCGATGGAAAGGACGGCAGAACCGGCAGGCGCGGGTTGCATGGCCAGTACGGCGGGCACGTCTACGATGCGGTTCATACCGACGGCATGGGTGGCCACCGATATGGCGTAGCAATCGGGCATGAGGGCTTGCATACTGATGCCATCGGGTACGTTCCATTCTACATCGCGGTACTCGGCGCTAAGCTTGCCGAAGAAGCCGAACACAGCATGCAAGCCGGCCGGGTCGGTCCAACATAACTCGCGCACGCTCAGGGTGTTGTGGGCGCTGCCTTTGTTGACGGCTTTGTATAAGACGTAGGCGTTGGGTTTGCCGTCGGGCGCGTAGTTGAGGAAGGTGAAGTCGCGCTTTAAGTAGGGGTCGCGTTGCAACATACGTTTCCATGTACGCTCATCGCGGACGACGGCTAGGTTACGGTTTTTGATAAATTCGGCGTAGATTTGTGCGTAGGGTTCGATGGGGTCGTTGGGTTCGTAGGGGACGAATCTTTCGGGATACGGGAATTTGGCGAACTCGCGCACGGGTATAGTGGTGGTGTGGCGGGGGAAGGCCATTTCGTACCCGAACATGCGATAGTACGCGTATGAGAACGGATACAGGAACGAGTAGACTTGCCCCAATTCGCGCATTTCGTCGAAGACGGGGCGCATGATGCGGCGCACGTAGCCTTTGCCGCGCGATTCGGGCTTGGTCACAACCCCACCGATGCCGCCCATCTGCACGTTGTGGCCGTTCATGCGGATGGTGTAGTTGTGTACCGTCATGGCGGACAGCATTTTACCGCCTTCGAAGGCTGCCCATACAGGCGCGCGCTCCCATCCTTCGTCTTTGGACTCGGACGGATTACGCATTTGCTCGCGGATGTCGCGCCCCTTCATGCCTACGAAGCATTCGTAGTTGATTGCGTCGTAATGGATGCGTTCTTCTTGGGTGATTTTGCGGATTTCCATTGAATCGTTCCTCCCTCTGAATTAAACAGAACGCCCCGTTCACATCGATGAACGGGGCGTTTTACATTACAAATTTATTTTGCTTTTTTCGCAGATTTGCCGCGCATCATGAACCACATGGAGCCGGACAGCAGCACAGACGAATACGCGCCAAACAGCAAGCCTACGATGATGGGCAGCGTAAAGTCGCGGATGCTGGCCACGCCGATGATATAAAGCATGCCCACCGCCAAAAACGTAGACACGGTGGAAATCATCGTGCGGCGCAGTGTTTGCGTTACGCTGGTGTTGATGAGCGATGCATCACCGGCTTTGGGCATGCGGGTGCGGTTCTCGCGCATGCGGTCGAAGATGATGATCGTGGCGTTTATCGAGTATCCCAGCGTGGTTAACATAACCGCGATGAACGCGTAGTTGAGCGGAATACGCAGGATGGCGTACACGCACAACACGATAAATGCGTCATGCAGCTGCGCCAAGACTGCCGACCCACCCGTGCGCAAATCGCGGAAGCGGATGGAGATATACACCAGCATGGCCAACGATGCTACGCCTATCGCAAGTAAAGCAGAGCGTTGCATTTCCGCGCTTACGGCTGCGGATACATCGGAATGGGCGAAGTCTTCTGCCGCCAAGTTATAACGCGCGGACATGGCGTCTATTAATGCGGCGCGCGTTTCGGGCGTGGTGTGGGGGATGCGAATCATGACTTGGTTGCCGCCCAGGATTTGTTGCACTTGCGGGGTGGCTGCGCCGGTGGCGGTGCGCACAATAGCTTCCACGTCGTCATTATCAAAAGGCTGCCCCATGTCTACGATAAACTGCGACCCGCCCGAGAATTCTACGTCCAAGTTAAACCAGCCGTTGCCGCTAGCACTGTGCGCAATCATAAATACCAAACCCAGCGTCAAAATGGACGCGCTAAAGATGAAGTACCACTTGCGGCGTTCGACTATTGGATGCGGCTCGCGTTCGGTGATTTCGTTGTTTTTGCCGGATGCGTCGGTTTCGTATACGTTCGTGTCGGCTTTTTTGCCGAATAATTTCTTGCGGTCGCGGAAGTGGGCGATTTTGATTACGCCCAAGTTCATCAGGCACACGGTCAGTACGCGCGTCACCAGCAAGCAAGTGAACATGGACACGAGGATACCGATGATGAGTATCTGCGCGAAGCCCATAATGGGGCCTGTGCCCAGCCAGAACAGCACCACACCTGCAATCAGCGTGGTGACGTTGGAGTCAATAACCGCAGGCATGGCGCGTTTGTAGCCCATGCGCAGCGCGGATTTGAGTGTTTTGCCCGCGGCTACTTCGTCGCGGATGCGCTCGAAGATGACGACGTTGGCATCCACAGCCATCCCGATGGACAGGATAATCCCCGCGATGGCGGGCAACGAGAGCGTCACGTTGAGTCCGCTCAACAGCAGCAGCACAAGAATTACATAAATCATCAACGCCCAGTCGGCGCACACGCCCATCGAGCGGTACATAACGGCCATGAAAATCAGCACCAACGCCAAGCCGATGATGCCCGCCCAAAGGCTTGTTTCTAGTGCGCCTTCGCCCAATCGTGCGCCAATGTGGCTTTCGCTGATGACTTCCAAGCGGAAGGGCAGTGCGCCTGCGGTGATTAATTCCGCCAATTCGCGCGCACTTTCGCGGGTGAAATGGCCGGAAATCACGCCTTGTCCGGTGGTGATGGGTTCATTTACTGTTGGCCATGAAATGGGTACGCCGTCCAGCGCGATAACGATATGGCTGCCCCGATATTGCGTAGTTGCATGCGCAAATAACTGCGTACCTTGCGCGGTAAATTCGAGGGAAATGACATGTTGCAACGCACCTACGCCACCAAAAGCTTGCTGCGTAGTCGCTTGTGCGCGGGCAATGTCCAAGCCGGTCAGCAATACATTGACCAATTCCACTTCGCCCATGTCATTTATTTGTGTAATGATGGGCACAGGCACCATTTCGCCGTCTTGCATTTCCCAATCCCACATATGCGGGGCAATACCGGGATGGTGCACGCCGTGGAAAGTGAGCATCGCCGTTTGGCCAATGACGGCTACTGCGGCGGCGGTGTCCTCTACGCCGGGGATTTCTACGCGGATGCGGCGGTTGCCTTCTTGCGTTGCGGTGGCTTCCAAGTAGCCGCGGCTGTCCAAGCGGTTGCGTAGTAAGTTGGTAGCGGCGGCCATATCTGCCGAACTGGGGTTTTCTTCATCGGCTTCGTACAGGATGCTCACGCCGCCGCGCAAGTCCAGCCCTTGGCGGATATTGGCCACGCCAAAAACATCCACGTCGCCCACTTGCAGGCCAAAGACTGCAAGTAATCCCAAACCGACGGTCGCTACAAAAATTAAAATTAATGCGGATAGACTTTTGCCTTTCATTTTCTGCCTTCTCTCTGTTGTAGTTGCTGTTTCAGATAATTCGCAGGCATTGTACCGCTTTCGCTACGAGCGCGCAAATTGTGAGGCAGGTGCGCGGCTAAGGTCAAAAGATTAAGACCCTGGGCACTGCCAAATAAGACTTTAGCCGGCACCCAGACCCGCGAGGGGGAAGCGTCCCCCCTCGACCCCGCGCTGTGGCGTTCGCCGATGCCGCCGGATATGCGTGCAATATATAACCGGTCGCAAATTGCGACCGGTTGGAATTGGTGTGGTTTCAGTTGGTTGCGATTTGCAACCGACTGAAACGTGCCGAAAACCAGTTGGCCCCATTTTGGGGCTAACTGAATTACATCGAAAATCAGTCGGTCGCAAGTTGCGACCTACTGAAATACACAGCAGGATAAACCCCGCCGTTTGCGCCTATATTAAATGAATGTTAAAATCCGCTTTGCAAAATGGATAACTATGCCGTTTTCCCGGCACAATCTTACAACGAGGTGACCCGCATGGGATTTTTGGAAAAAATATTTGGCAACTACAGTGATAAAGAAATCAAGCGGATGATTCCCGTCATTGACCGGTGCGAGGCTCTGGAAGCGGACATGCAGAAACTGTCCGACGCAGAACTCACCGGCATGACCGACAAACTCCGCGCTCGCTATACCGATCAAGCGTCCTTGGACGACATGCTGCCCGAGGCCTTCGCCACCCTGCGCGAGGCCACCACGCGCCTTACGGGCAAGCGTCACTTCCGCGTGCAGTTGATTGGCGGCATGGTATTGCACCAAGGCCGCATTGCCGAGATGAAAACGGGTGAAGGTAAAACCCAAACCGCGGCATTGGCGCTGTACTTGAACGCATTGGCAGGCAAGGGCGCACACCTCGTAACCGTCAACGAATACCTCGCTTCCTACCACGCAGAGCTCATGGGCGAAATTTATGGCTTCTTGGGCATGACCACGGGTTGCATCTTACAAGGACAAGATCCGCCCACACGCCGCGCCCAATACGCGTGCGACATCACTTACTCCACCAACAACGAGCTGGGTTTCGACTACCTGCGCGACAACATCGTGGTGACGCAGGACAACCGCGTGCAACGCCCCCTGCACTACGCCATCATCGACGAGGTGGACTCGATTCTCATTGACGAGGCGCGCACACCGCTCATTATCAGCGGCCCGTCGGGCAAGTCGAACGACCTGTATAAAGTGGCCGACCGCTTCGTCAAGAACCTCAAAAAAGGCCGCATCCTCAATGAAGAAGCCCTACTCAACCCCGCCATGCGCGCCCAAGTCGAAGAAGAAGGCGACTTCATCGTGGACGAAAAAAAGAAAGCCGTAACGCTCACCCAAGAAGGTGTGGTGAAAGCGGAACGCTTCTTCGCCGTAGAAAACTTCTCCGATCCTGACAATATCGAGCTGGTGCACTACACCAACAACGCACTCAAGGCCAATTACAACATGCACTTAGACATCGATTATGTAAACAAAGAAAACGAAATCATCATCGTAGATGAATTCACCGGCCGCTTGATGCCGGGTCGCCGCTATTCCGACGGCCTGCACCAAGCCATCGAGGCCAAAGAAGGCGTAAAAGTCCAACGCGAATCCAAAACCGTCGCGACAATTACGTTCCAAAACTTCTTTAACCGCTACTACAAAAAAGCCGGCATGACCGGTACCGCGCTTACCGAAGAAGGCGAATTCCGCGATATCTACAAGTTGGACGTTATTTCCGTGCCCACCAACATGCCCATGGTGCGCAACGACAAACCCGACATCGTGTTCCGCGGCGAGGAAGCCAAATACCGCGCCATCATTGCCGCCATCGAAGAATCCTACAGCCGCCGCCAACCCGTACTCGTAGGTACCACTTCCATTGAAAAATCCGAACTCGTGAGCCAACTGCTCAAACGCAGGGGCATCCCCCACGAAGTCCTCAACGCCAAACACCACGAGCGCGAAGCCGAGATCATCGCCCTGGCAGGCCAAGCCGGGCGCGTCACCATCGCCACCAACATGGCAGGCCGCGGTACCGACATCTTCTTGGGCGAAGGCGTAAAAGACCTGGGCGGCCTCAACGTCATCGGCACCGACCGGCACGAATCGCGCCGTATCGACAACCAGCTGCGCGGCCGCGCAGGCCGTCAAGGCGACCCCGGTCAAAGCCAATTCTATATCTCGCTCGACGGCGACCTCATGCGCCTGTTCGGCGGCGAGCGCATCATCCGCATGATGGATGCCATCGGCTTCAAAGAAGACGACGCACTCGAACACAAAATGCTCTCGCGCTCCGTAGAAAACGCACAAAAGAAAGTCGAATCCAACAACTTCGGCATCCGCAAGCATACCCTCCAATACGACCAAGTCATGAACGAACAGCGCGAAATCATCTACGGCGAACGCAACAAAGTCATCGACGGTGCCGACCTGCGCGAAAACGTGCTCAACATGTTCCGCGCCGTCCTGGACCGTACCGTAGACCGCTTTGCCAACGGCGCAACCGAACCCGAAGAATGGGACTTCGACGCGCTCAATAAAGAACTGCTCATCCTCTTCCACAAAGAAGTCGCCCGCTTCTCCTCCCAAGAAATGGACGACCTCACCCCCCAAAAAATCAAAGACCACCTACACGAAGAAGCCCTGCGCCTGTACGAATCCCGCGAGGCCACTTTCACCCCCGAACGCCTGCGCGAAGTCGAGCGTGTCCTCATGATGCAAGCCATCGACAAACGCTGGATGGACCACATCGACGAAATGGACCAAATGCGCCAAGGCGTCGCCCTGCGCAGCTACGCCCAACGCGACCCCCTCGTAGAATACAAATTCCTGGGCTACGAAATGTTCGAAGAAATGACCAACAACATCCAACAAGACACCGTCCGCATGCTCATGAACCTACAAATCACCAACGAACAAAAACCCGAAATGAAACAAGCCGTAGACTCCAAAAACCTACAAACCAACGCCTCCGAATCCGCAAACACCAAAAAATCCGCCAAACGCGCCTCCGACAAAGTAAGCCGCAACGACCCCTGCCCCTGCGGCAGCGGCAAGAAGTATAAGCAGTGTTGTGTGAATAAGTGATGACCGAACTTTGGGACATCTTGGACGCCGAAGGCAACCCCACCGGCCGCCTGCACCCACGCGGCACTCCCCTGCCCCCCGGCGACTACATGCTGGTCGTGCACGTGTGGAAGCACAACGGCCGCGGAAAATGGCTCATAGACCAACGCGCTCCACGCGGCTACAGCGCACTGGACGGCAAATGGGAAACCACCGGCGGTTGTGCCATTGCGGGAGATACCTCGTTGCAAGCCGCCCTGCGCGAAACACGCGAAGAGTTAGGCATCACATTGAATGTAGCAAAAGGCCAATTCTTCCGCCGTATACGCTACGACAAGACGGGCGAAAACAAGGACCGTTGCTTCTTTGTAGATGTATGGGTGTTTGAACACGATTGCGAAATCGCCGACCTAACCCTACAAGCCAGCGAAGTCACCCAAGCCCGCTGGGCAACCCCCGAAGAAATCCGCGCCATGCAAGCCGCAGGCACCTTCCTCAACAAAGGGCGGCAAGGGGATTTCTACCCCTATTTCGAGGATATGATGGCGCAATTCACCCCCAACAAATAACTTCATACAAAAAAAAGGCCTTCCATACAATATAGAAGGCCTTTTTTATGCCAATGAACTTATAAGTTGTTAACTTTATGGGGTGGAAATAGCACTACGTATTTCTCTTGATGTAGTCAGTCAATTAGCCCTTCGCTTTTTGATTGCAATAATGATTTATTTATTGATTCTTCCAGTTCTTTTTCAACTGAATAATAAACTGCAATCTTAAAAAGCTCAACCATCGTCTGCCTCAACTCATTTGCAAGGTTTTCTTTTCTTGGCTCACCATGTTTTTTCCTTTTGTGGGCATTTTCGCGATGATTAATTTCCGCCGCTACCTCACCACATTCTTCCAGCAAACGGGTTGCCATTTGGAAAGGTTCTACGCCATCAGGAAATCTTTTATTTGAGGCCTCAACCATTTTGTAAAATCGTTCCATTTTACATCCTCCGATTTAAATATACATATTTCGCACGTACCATGGTTGTGGTGGTGCAGATATGCGCCCTCTGCATTTATCACCCCGCGTGCGGGCACTCTCTACACCCGTGCGGCCCGGCTGCACGCGGCGCGCTCTTGCCCATGATATGCGCAGGCGGTGACTTGAATACCGTCTCCATTTCGAACGAACCGCAATCCGGGCAGGGGATGCGTTTTTCGCCTTTTTCCGCCATGCTGGCGCGGATATTATGTTCAGTGTGGCACACGGCACACCGCAAGTCGTAGTTTGGCATGATTTCTTTCCCTTCCAACACGATTGATTAATGCATTATATCGGATGAATGCGCGTTATAACAATCCGGCGATGTATTTTCGTCATGCGCTTTTATGCTATAATCGTGCCAATCCGTATAATTCTCAAAGGATGTGACCGTCGTTATGCTCGCCATGGAAGAACTCACCCGTACATTAACCCCCTACCGCGCCCTGTTAACAGAAATGGGCGATTCACTCGACCATACCAACGCCCGCGTTCAAATTGATACATTGGAAGCCCAAACCGCCGACGCGGACTTCTGGGCCGACCCGACCCGCTCCCAAGCCGTGCTTAGGGAGCTAAAACTTTTGCGCGGTAAAATCAGCGCTTACGACAAACTCCTTGCCACCTACGACGATGCGCTGACGCTCATCGAAATGGCCACCGAAGAAAATGACACCGACTTAGCCAAAGAAGCGCAGTCCACCGCCGACGATTTCCTAGCCGCCTATGATGCCCTGCGCGTAGAAACCCTGCTGTCGGGCGAGTACGACAATTGCAACGCCATCGTCACCCTGCACCCCGGCGCAGGCGGCACCGAATCGTGCGATTGGACATCCATGCTATTGCGCATGTACGGCAAATGGGCCGAAAAACGCGGCTTCACCTTCGAGCTCCTTGACTTGCTGGACGGCGAGGAAGCGGGGGTTAAGTCCGCCACCTTCCAAATCAACGGCGACAACGCCTTCGGTTACCTCAAGTCGGAGCGCGGCATTCATCGGCTGGTGCGCATTTCGCCCTTCGATTCCGGCGGCAGACGGCACACGTCCTTCGCCTCGTGCGATGTCATGCCCGAACTCGACGACACCGCCGCCATCGAAATCAACCCCGAAGACCTGCGCGTAGACACCTACCGCTCCGGCGGCGCGGGCGGCCAACACGTTAACAAGACCGAATCCGCCATCCGCCTGACCCACTTGCCCACCGGCATCGTAGTCCAATGCCAAAACGAACGCAGTCAAATACAAAACCGCGACCGCGCCATGAAAATGCTCACCGCCAAACTTTTCCTCAAACAGCGCGAAGAACAAATGGAAAAAATATCCGGCATCCGCGGCGAGCAAAAAGACAACGCTTGGGGCAGTCAAATCCGCTCCTACGTCTTCCACCCCTACACCATGGTCAACGATCACCGCACCAACGAGAAAATCGGCGACGTGCAGGGGGTCATGGACGGCAAGTTGGATGCGTTTATGAATGCATTTTTGATTTGGAATCATAAGAATCAGGGATGACAGACATGATTTATTACAACGCACGTGCCATCATCGTCCGCCAAACCGCCGACGGTGAACAAGTCCTCGTGCAGCGTTGCTTTCGCACGGGAGTACCGAAGCATTTCGAATTCCCCGGCGGATGCAACGAATGGGGCGAATCCATCGTCGATACCTTGCGCCGCGAGGTCATGGAGGAAGTGGGCCTGACCGTAACCAAAATTAACGGCATCGACCGGCATTCCCAAGCGGATGATGTGGAAACCTTTGTGCCTTACTCGGTATACATGGGGCGGCAAGGGTGGGTATTTGCTGCCGATTACGGCGATTTAGCCGGTACACGGGGCAAGTCCGTGGGTGTGCATTTCAAGTGCGAAGCGGAAGGCACACCGTTGGAACAAGGCGACAAAACCGTGGAAATCCAATGGATTACACCCGCACGGTTGCGCGTGTTGTTGGATACACCGGGCATGTTCGGCGATATTGACCGCGGCGCTGCAGCGTTGTACTGCGCCGAATGCGGGGTATAAAATTAATATTGAATGGCCGACATTTTCGTGTGGTGGGCAATGCGCATTATGCTATTTTAAATAAACTTTGGCACTTTTTATATGATGCAACGCACTAACCCACAAGGGAACATTTAGGAGGTTTAACATGTCTCACCCCGGAGATTCCAACCGCATCACCCGTGAATATTTTGATTCGCTGTTGTTGGAAATGCGTCATTTTGACGCGGTCATGCCCGATACGTCATTTGAATTGTACGGACACCGGTTTGCCACGCCGGTGATGACGGCAGCATTAAGCCATTTGGACAAGTTTGGCTACCACAAAGACGGTATGGTCGAGCTGGCCAAGGGCGCGCGTGATGCCAACGCCGTGTACTGGTGCGGCATGGGCAGCTTCGAAGAACTGGAGCGCATCACCGCCACGGGTGCAAAAACCATCAAGATTTGCAAGCCCGAGGCCGACAACGCCGTGGTCATCGAGAAACTGCGCCACGCACATCAATGCGGTTGCATTGCCGTGGGCGTGGATTTGGATCATGCCTTCAACTGGAAGGGCGAATTTGACGAAATCGAAGGCATGCCCATGCGCCCCAAAACACTGGAAGATGTGAATGCATTTGTGGCCGCTACGCCGTTGCCATTTATCGTCAAAGGTGTGCTTAGCGTCGTGGACACGCTCAAGTGCATTGAAGCGGGTGTGTCGGGCATCGTGGTGTCGCACCACCATGGCATCATGGAATTTGCTACGCCGCCGCTAATGGTGTTGCCCAAAATCGTAGAAGCCGCCGCGGGCAAGTTGAAGATTTTCGTGGATTGCGGCGTGCAAACGGGATATGACGCGTTCAAAGCATTGGCGTTGGGTGCGAACGCGGTATGCGTCGGGCAAGGTTTGTTGGAAGATTTGAAAAAAGACGGCGCCGCCGGAGGCAAAGCTGCCATCGAACGCATTACGCAGCAGATGGTTGCGGCTATGTCACGCACGGGTACGGCGGATGTTTACAACGTTGACCCCACGTTGGTGTATCGGCGTTGATGGGAGAAAAGAAAAAAGACAAGACCTTGGAGCGCCGCCCCAAACCCCGCGAGAAACAAGCCCCTCGACCCCTTCCTTTTTATTTTGGTAATGAGTGGCTTGATTTGATGGGTAGCTGTGGCTTTTCGTGTTGAGATAACGGAGGGGGAAGCGAACCGGCGGTTGGATCGGTTTTTATTTGCGTACTTGCGTGATGCGCCGCATCCATTGGTTTATAAATTGTTGCGCAAGAAGCGGATTAAATTGAATCGTGGCAAGGCCGATGGTGCGGAAAATATTGTTGCGGGCGATGTATTGGATTTTTACCTTGCGCCGGATACGTTGGCGGATTTGCGCGGGGTGGTGCCGACTGTGCCGCAGGCCGTGCCGCTGGATGGCATTATTTATGAGGATGCAGAGATATTGGTTGTTAATAAACCCGCGGGGTTGTCTGCGCATGGCGGAGGAAAGTTGCTAAGTGACAAATTACCAACCAGTAACGACCATTTGCTGACCCGTGTAGTTTGGTACTTACACACCACCGGCGCATACGACCCGGCGGGTACATTTACTCCCGCGTTGTGCAATCGGTTGGACACGAATACCTCAGGGTTGGTGGTTTGCGGCAAAACGCTGACCGCTTTGCAAAAATACACCGCGTTATTTGCTGCCGGCAGTGGTAATGGAGCCAACATGGGCAATGATGATTCCGCCGACAGCACCCCACGCGTTATTGTAAAAGAATACCTAGCCCTCGCAGAGGGCACACTACAAGGCGAAGCCACTCTCACGGGCATCTACACCAAAAACGAAGCAACCAACACCGCGAAAATTACGCCGCTGATTCACCCACCCGCCGACAACACCAACACGCCGCCGCACAAACTCGCAATCACCCATTACCGCGTTATTGCGCATAGTACCGGCGGCAATAAAAATTACACACTCCTATCCATACGCTTACAAACCGGGCGTTCGCATCAAATTCGTGCGCATCTGTCCGCTATAAAGCATCCCTTGGCGGGCGACCGCAAGTATGGGGGTGCTTCTACGCCTTACGCCCCTGCGCAGCTTCTTCATGCATGGCGGTTAATAACCCCTGACAATGCTTTCATCGCCCCGCCGCCCGAAGGATTTATGTGGTGTTTGCGGGATTGGTTTTCTTTTGCTGATATCAGCGTGTTATCTTAGCCGCAACATGGCCCAACAACGATAAAACACAAACCGAAAGGAGCAATTTATATGAACATCATCCGTACCAAGGTAGTCGAACTCACGAGCGTGCCCGCCATGGCCTATAAGGTCAAGCTACGCCAAGGCGGCTCCGGCATCAAGCTGCACTTCACCAACGAAGACGCTACCGCTTTTGCCGAGATTGACAAGCGCAGCGGCGAAGTCGTGCTGGACGCGTTAACCGCCAGCGATGAAATTTTGCAAGCGGGTTTTGAAGAAGCGCAGGAGATGCTGGCCGGCTTGCCCTATTCCGCACGCGGCAAGGTGAAAATCCTCGTTAGCGAAGAATGCGATGCCGATGAAATTTCTGAAGAAGAAGCGCAAACCGTGACCGCCGCTTGCATGGTCAATAGCGACGAATTCGTGGCCATCATCGACCGATTCAGCGACGAAAACGGCAAAATCAACTACACACTCATGAACAAGCAGTTCATTCAGTTCGCGTCCGGATCGTCCGTGGTACGCAAGATGGCCGGCGAAAAAGCCAAAACCGGCGACATTCTGCTGTTCGTACTCAAAAACCGCGCGGCATTCTTGGCCAACAAACGCGATCACTTGCCCGACGACCAAGCCCAAGCCCTATTGGACGCACTCAATGAAATTAATCCGCGTTCCGCGTTCAAAGAATTGAATCTGCACTTGCGTAAAATGCTGGCGCGCTAAGGATTCGCCTTGGCTTTTTGGGTACGTTGGAAAAATTATGTATATATGGTGGCCGCCATCGCTGCGTATGCGGTGGCGGCGCAATTATTATTCGGCACGGTATGCCCGTTTTATTTTGTCGTGGGTTTGCCGTGTCCGGGGTGCGGACTTACGCGTGCTGGCTTGCTATTGCTGGGCGGCAACCCGGCGGAAAGCTTCCGCATGCATCCGCTGTTGCTGCCCGTGGCGGCGTACTTGGCCGCCGCAGCCGTGATACATATCCGCAGCCCGCACAAGATGCCGCGCTTGTACCTGCCCGGCATCCTTTTATTGACGGCGATGGTGGGCGTTTATGTATACCGCCTTACGACCCTCTTCCCGCACACCGCACCCATGATGATCAACGAAAACGCACTTTTACAAAATATTCTAACCTTAATAAGGGAGCGATAATGAATGAACGAAAATAATAACCCAAGCGACCAATGGCCGCCGCAAGACCAGCAACAGAACCAGCCGCCGCCACAAGGCCAGCAACCCATGCCGACGCATACCGCGCCTGCACATGGTACCCCGTCCTACGGCACACCGCCGCAAGGTACTACCCCCTACGGTGCACCCCCCACATACGGCATGCCCGTGTATGGCCAAGACACCTCTGTCATGACCACCAAAGATTGGCTCATTACGTATTTGATTCTCCTGATTCCATGCGTGGGCTGGGTAATGCCGTTTATTTGGGCGTTTGGCAACGGCAACATAAATCGCCGTAATTGGGCACGCGCGCTTCTGATCTTTTGGGCGATTTCGCTTTTCTTGGTGACTATTTTTTGGATTGTCGTATTTGTGATTATTGGCGCTGCAGTGGATACGGCAGCTGATTGGTATTGGTTCTGGTGGTAAGAGTGGTAAAAGATAAAACCCTGGGCGCCGCCCAGACCCGCGAGGGGAAGCGTTCCCCTCGACCCGCGCTGTGGCGTTCGCCGATGCTGCCGATAATGCGTGCAAATCTATAGATATCAAAAAACCCGCCACAGCGGGTTTTTTGTTGATTTTATTTGCGCACTCGCATGAGCGCGTTGCGGTAGCACATAGGGGTCAAGGGGCGCTTGTGCCCCTTGCGGGGGTCTGGGGCAGCGTCCCCAGAGTCTTAATCTTTTGACCTTACCCCCGCCCCTCGCTCGGCTCTACCGGCGTTACATACACCGTCTTATGATAATCATAAATCACAAACCCCGGCTTGGCCCCGGCGGGTTTGCGCACGTGCTTGCGGGCTACGTAGTCTACGGGTACGTTTGTAGAAGCGCGTGCGCGGCTGTACCATGCGGCTAGATTGGCGGCTTCGCGCAGCGTCGTTTCGGGCGGCTCGGCGCCGCGGGTTACTAGGATGACGTGCGAGCCGGGTATGTCCTTGGTGTGCAGCCATAAGTCGGTGGCGTGGGCGGTGCGCAGCGTTAGGGTATCGTTTTGGGTGTTGTTTTTGCCCACGTAGATGTCGAAACCGTCGGTGGAGGTGTAGTGCAGCGGTTTGGACGGACGGGCTTTGGGCGGCTTTTTGTTGGATTTGCCGGATTTGCCCGCTGTGGGGCGGCGCTTGGCGAAGCCCTGCTCGGCCAGCTCGGCACGGATTTCGTTGATGTCTTCTTCACCTTGCGCGTTGTCGAGCGTGGTTAGGACGCTTTCTAGGTAGGCGAGGTCGGCGTTGTTTTGCTCGATTTGAACGACGACGGCTACGGCTGCGCGTTTTTGCTTGTTGTATTGGCGGAAATAGCGCTGGGCGTTTTCGGACGGGGAGAGGGTGGGATCGAGGTTAATTTCCATGGGCGCGTTGTTGTCGTAGAAGTTGTCGAGGGTGACGGTGCTTGCGCCGCGCTCGACTTTGTGGAGGTAGGCGGTCAGGAGCTCGCCCTTGATGCGCAAGGTGTCGCGGTTTTGCGTTTCGGCCAGGGTTTTCTCGTGGGCGAACGATTTGTTGCGGGCACGGTCGCGCTGGGTGGTGAGCAGCTTGCGCAGGTCGGCGGTGCGTTGTTGCAAGCGGTTGTCCGCGTCGCGCTGCATGTAGAACCGCTCCAGCATCGCGCTGGCGGAGTCAAACGCCTCGCCGCGGTGTTGCGCGTGTAATAAAAAAGGCCAAGGGGTGATATCCAACGCCTTGCCCGTGTCGTCGTAATATATGTGCGGGTCAAAATCCCCGCTGTTTATTTTGCGCGTGAAATCGGCAAACGCGGCGGTCAAACCCAACGCGGATGTGCCATGCACGGCTTGTAAAAGAATCTCCTCGCCCAATGCGGGGCTGATGCCGTGAAACTGGGCGTGCAGGGGGGTGAATTCGCGCGGTGGATTATCCGTGGCACCGGTTGAATGGGGCGCGGCGACGTGTTGCGCGGTGTCCATCTGCGTCGTATTTGCTGTTAGTGGATTTACTTTGCCGCGCGTTGGCGGCGGCTCGTACCGCGCCCCGGGCAAAATCGTGCGCACGCTGCTGACCGATGGCGGCACGTGTTTGATGGCATCCAGCACCCGCTCGTCGTGGTCTAGTAAGATAATATTGCTGTGCTTGCCCATGATTTCGATGATTAACCGTTTTTGGGATGCATCGCCCATTTCGGTGCGGTTTTCGATGTCGATGGCCACGATACGCTCGAAGTCGGGTTGCCGCACGGCCAATATCCGCCCGCCCGACAAATGCTTGCGCAGCACCATGCAAAATTGCGGCGCGGTAAGAGGCGCGTTTTTCGCCTGAGTGGTCAAATGCACGCGCGGTGCCTGCGCCGATGCGGTCAATAGCAGCTTGTGGTTTGTTCCCCCGGCGCGCGCGGCGATGATGACCTCGTCCGCCTCGGGCTGGATGATTTTATCTATGCGCCCATTTACCAACAGGCGCTCCAATTCATGTACGACCGATGCGATAACGCTTCCGTCAAAGGGCATGGGGATCACTCATTTCGTTCGATGAAATTACGGCTTCTTATACGCCATAACCGCCATCAGCGTAGCACCCAACCCGCCAATTAGCAAGACAGCCGCCCCCGCCACGCCCCAAATATTGCGCGGGGTTTGGGCACGCAACTGCACGGTTTCGTCGTTCCATTCCGCGCTTTCAACAAGTGACTCCCACCCATCAAGGTTTAACATGATGGCGTCGATTTCTATATAGGCATCTTTGCCTATCCGCGCCAATGCCGAACGATCGCCATAATAATCGCCATCGGGTTCATCTATTTCCCCTGCATCGCCAAATCTAAATTCGACGCCGTCAAGGTCGCCGATGGCAGGCGCGATTTCGACGGGCACTTCCGCCGCAGCTGGCGCAAAGCCAATAAAATCACCGCTTTCCGCATCCCCAATGGATGCACCCGGCGTACCCAACCAAACCACTGCTGCGAAAATAAAACACGCCGCCGCCAAACCCGCCCAGCGCATAAAATGCCCGGTACGAATACGGCGTGCGGCCTGTTGCTCGTTGCGCACTACTTTCATTACCCGCGCGTGGAAGTCGATGGGCACATTGGGTGCGGGCAGGTTGCGCACCTCGTCCAAGACGCGCTTGTATGCTTTATAAGCACGGGCACAGGATGCGCAATCAAGCGTACCCTGTGCAGTGCCGCTCATTTCGTTGTCGTATCGCTCGCTAAAACTTTCGTTTTGTTTATCCAAATTGGTGCAGAAATTACAAGGTTTTTCCATAATTGCCCCCGTAAAAAGTGTTTTATTCGGCTTTACCCATAATAACGCCTGCGTTGCCGATTTGTTCCCACGCGTGTATAGTTGAATTCCAGTTGGTTCCAAATTGGAGCCAACTGAAACTTACGTAGATTGCGGCGCACGAATTTCAACCGGTCGCAATTTGCAACCAGTTGAAAAAACCGGGAGGGAATCAAATGAAAATCATCCACGTAGGCTTGGGCGATTTTGGCCGTTGGTGGTACAGCACCCTGTGCGAGCGGGAGAAAACGCGCGGCGACATTCAAATCATCGCCGTGGTGGACCGCAACCCCGACGCGCGCCAACACGTACAACCCAGCCACTTCTTCGCGACCGACCTCACCGAGGCCATACGCGCGCAGCGTCCGGATTTCGTCCTCAATGCCACACCGCCCGCTTCGCACCGCGTCGTTTGCGAGGCCGCTTTCGCGTTCAACTTACCCGTGCTGGTTGAGAAGCCCATTTCCGAAAACTACGACGACGTACAAGCCCTCCTGCGCCACGCCCAAGTCGGACATAAACTCGTCGTGTCAGAAAATTACCGTTATTTTGCCGCCAACCGCTTCGTGCGCGAACAAATCCACGCGCGCTTACAAAACATCACGGGCGTGTCGCTTCTCTTCCGCCGCAGGCACATTGAATGTTTTGGGGAGCTTGCGACACAAAACATTCGACACACCGACTTGCTCGCCAACAATTACCACACCACCTTGGCACAACCCATGGCCATTGACATCGGCACGCACCACATCGACCTGCTGCGCTTCTTCACCGGGCGCGAAGTCCTTAACGTCCACGCCCGCCTTTTCACCCCCGCGTGGAGCTGGTACAGCGCCCCCTCCCGCATCCTCATGACGGCAGAAATGGAAAATGGCCTGCACTTCAACTACGAAGGCAGCATGGATGCCCT
>Ga0123355_10001790_pt1 | contig 30108 bp, 21 predicted proteins | sample TergutEmb28metaG_3_FD_89872 | JGI IMG/M metagenome (GOLD analysis project Ga0123355, IMG submission 89872) | Embiratermes neotenicus P1 segment gut microbial communities from Petit-Saut dam, French Guiana - Emb289 P1 | ecosystem: Host-associated > Arthropoda: Insects > Digestive system > Gut ... | reverse complement strand
TTTTGGCTGTGCTATAATTGAAAGGCTATAAAGCTGGCACGATTTACTCACAAGAATTTAAGGGCATATCAAAGTTCTTTCCGTAGTAGTAAATTGGTAGTAAACTCAACCATCATTCTTGTGGAAATGCCTGTATTACAGGGGTTTTACGAGGTAATCTAAATTATTACAAAAAGCTATTATGCAAGAATTAGAAAGGCACAATGATGAAAATAATAAAAACTCCGAGATGGTTAAAGTCGCTTGTTTTACGGAAACTCCAGTAAATCTTCCGATGTGGGCGCATTACGCAGACAACCATACAGGGATATGCCTTGAGTATGACACGCAGCGCATTCACAAAAATTTATCTAACATGCTTTTCCCTGTAAAGTATGTAGAAAAACTTCTTGACATAGTAATGTTTGCCATGAGAGCTGTGGCTTCTGAATCCTCAAATGTATTAACCTACCAGTGCGTACAAAAACTTAGTGACTGGAGTTACGAAAAAGAGTGGCGATATATCTTTTTGCCCTCAATGAAAAAGGATTATCTTGAAAAATTGCCTCCCGATTATCTTGATAAAGGGGAAGAAATTTCTTTTGGAAGACCGTCAAAGATTATCTTGGGCAACAAAATCTGCCCAGACAAACAGAGCAAATTACATGATATTGCAAGAGAGGTCAACATCAATATTGTAAAAATGAAAGTGACACCATATGGACTTCACGAGATAAATATATAAGAATGACATGCAAGCTATTCTTGTGAAAAGGGGCAATAGCAACTATGACCGAGTACAACATAATTACCGCAACAGATGAATCTACCGTAGTATCCGAATACACATCCAACCATATCCGCTCGGACACTTACCAATCCGAAGCGGAGCTTGAGCGTGAATTTGTACGCCTACTTTCGGGGCAAGGCTACGAATCTGTCAATATAACCAACGAAGCCGCACTCATTACCAACCTACGCCAACAGCTTGAAATACTAAACAATATCACGTTCTCCAACGATGAATGGGAGCGTTTCTTCAACGAATGTATCGCAAGCACAAACGAGGGCATTGTAGAGAAAACCCGAAAATTCCAAGACGACCACGTTCAAATACTAAAACGTGATGATGGCAGCACCAAAAACATTTACCTACTCGACAAAAAGAATATTCACAACAATCGATTGCAAGTCATCAACCAATATGAAGAAAGCGGCGGCACACACGATACCCGTTATGATGTAACGATACTTGTCAACGGCTTGCCCCTTGTTCATGTTGAGCTAAAACGCCGTGGCGTAGCAATTCGTGAAGCATTCAACCAAATCAAACGTTATCAGCGTGACAGCTTTTGGGCGGCAAGTGGTTTGTATGAGTATATCCAGATTTTTGTTATCTCTAACGGCACAAATACAAAATACTACTCCAACACAACCCGCAATGCCCACATCAAAGAGCAGGGCGATGGCGAACGCCGCAAAAGTAAAAAGACAAGTAATAGCTTTGAGTTTACGTCCTATTGGGCAGATGCAAACAATAATGTCATTGCCGACCTTGTGGATTTCACAAAGACGTTTTTCGCAAAACATACCTTGCTCAATATCCTTACGAAATTCTGCGTTTTCACAAGTGAAGAACTTTTGCTTGTTATGCGCCCATATCAAATAGCTGCTACAGAGCGGATTCTTAACCGTGTTTTGTGTTCGACTAATTACAAAAAGACTGGAACGATAGATGCAGGCGGCTATATTTGGCACACCACAGGAAGCGGCAAAACGCTAACGAGTTTCAAAACGGCACAGCTTGCAACAGGCATTGATAGTGTTGATAAGGTGCTTTTTGTTGTTGACCGAAAAGACCTCGACTATCAAACCATAAAAGAATATGACCGCTTTGAAAAAGGTGCGGCAAGCGGCAGTAAGTCCACAAAACAATTAGAGAAAAACCTTAATGACCCTAACTCTCGCATTATCATTACAACAATTCAAAAACTTGATGTGTTTATAAGCAGGAACAAGAGCCACGACGTATACAAGAAACATATCGTGCTTATTTTCGACGAGTGCCACCGCTCACAGTTTGGCGAGATGCATCAAAAGATTGTAAAAGCGTTTCGCAATTATCATATTTTTGGATTTACAGGCACACCTATCTTTTCGGTTAATGCGGGAACAGGCGGCAATCCGAATTTGAGAACAACTCCGCAAGCCTTTGGCGAAAAGCTCCACACATACACCATTGTTGATGCTATCAATGACGGAAACGTGTTGCCTTTCCGCATTGATTTTATAAACACGGTTAAGCAAAAAGAAGATGTTGCGGACAAAGATGTTCGTGCTATTGACGTTGAAAAGGCTATGAGTGCGCCCGAGCGTGTCCGTGAGGTTGTGGCTTATATTATTGAGCATTTCGACCAAAAGACCAAACGCAATACATTCTACTCACTTAAAGGGCAACGCACAGCGGGGTTTAACTCAATGTTTGCCGTAGCTTCTATCCCAATGGCAATGAAGTATTACGAAGAATTTAAGACACAGCTTGCAGATAAAAACAAAGATTTGACCGTTGCAACCATATTCAGCTATAGCGCAAACGAAGACGACCCCGAAGATGTTTTGGCTGATGAAGAATTCGAAAACGATAAGCTCGACAAAAGCTCTCGTGATTTTCTTGATGCGGCGATTACTGATTATAATTCCAAATTCAGCACTAACTTTGATACTTCTGCGGACAAGTTCCAAAATTATTACAAAGACCTATCTCAACGTGTGAAAAACCGTGAGATTGATTTGCTTATTGTGGTTAATATGTTCCTCACAGGCTTTGATGCAACCACGCTTAATACGCTTTGGGTAGATAAAAACCTAAAAATGCACGGTTTAATACAAGCATACTCACGCACCAACCGCATATTAAACAGCGTAAAGACTTTTGGTAATATCGTGTGCTTCCGTGATTTGAAAAAGGCAACAGATGAGGCAATATCTCTGTTTGGCAACAAACAAGCGGGTGGCATTGTTTTACTAAAAACCTATAACGAGTATTATCATGGTTTTGACCATAACGGCAAATATCAAAAAGGCTATGAGGAATTGATAGCCGAGCTTATGGCAAAATTTCCTTTTGCAGAAGATGCGCCACCGCTTGGCGAGGAAGCTCGCAAGGAATTTATCCGTTTGTATGGTGCGATTTTGCGATTAAAGAATATTCTATCTGCATTTGACGATTTTGCCGGGAATGAAATATTGAATGATAGGGATTTCCAAGATTATCAAAGTGTATATATCGACCTTTACCAAGATATGCGTGGAAAGTCTGACAGCGACAAAGAAAACATCAATGATGATGTCGTTTTCGAGTTGGAGCTTATCAAGCAAGTAGAAGTCAATATCGACTATATCCTTATGCTTGTGGAAAAATATCACGCTTCTAACTGCGAAGATAAAACCATACTTGCATCAATTATTAAGGCAATCAATTCAAGCATAGAGCTACGCAGCAAAAAGGAATTGATAGAGCGTTTTGTCGAGCAAGTAAACGTGTCTACCAATGTTGATACGGGTTGGCATAGCTTTGTACAAGCACGAAAAGAAGAAGATTTGACTGCGTTGATTTCTGATGAAAAGTTGAAAGACGAGGAAGCTCGCCGTTTTATTGATATAGCTTTCCGTGATGGAATACTGAAAACTACAGGTACGGATATAGATAAAATTATGCCGCCTGTTTCGAGGTTTGGCGGCGGTAATCGTGCGGAGAAGAAGCAGGGTGTTATTGAAAAGTTGATGAAGTTTTTTGAGAAGTATGCGGGGTTGGTGTAGTGTGAAGTTATCGAATTGGAGTTTTTATCCTGTTCCCCGTTTCCGGCGGCGCAATGCCACGGCAAAAATCCATACTGACAAGGGTTTAAGAGTGGAGATTTTGGGCGCACTCCCCACTTTGCCCAAAATACTACTCGTCCCTTGACAGTATGGATAAGCGTAACGGACGGATAATATGTTTCTTCTTGGGTTACGCAAGAAGTCTACTATTGTAATACCATGATGTCTCTGGTAAAATTCACACAACAAACTATAGGAGGCACAACATGGCAAAAGTAATTGGCACAGCAGTCCCTAACATGCCCTGGGAAGAAAAGCCCGCAACATGTAAAGAAGTTGTTTGGCGTTACAGCCAAAACCCCATAATAAAGCGCAACCCCGGCCCAAAGGCCACAAGAGTATTTAATAGTGCGGTTATCCCATATGGCGACGGGTTTGTAGGGGTTTTCCGCTGCGACCATAGGGACACGAGTATGCACTTGCATTTTGGCAAAAGCAAAGACGCAATAAATTGGGAATTTGAAGACGAAGATATCCAATGGGTAGACGAAAGCGGCAAGCCTTTTCAGCCGGAATATGGCTATGACCCAAGGCTTGTAAAAATTGATGACGAGTATTTTGTTATGTGGTGTACCAGTTTGGGCGGGTCGCCTACAATTGGCCTTGGAAAAACAAAGGACTTTAAAACCTTTGTACGGCTAGAAAATGCATTCTTGCCACACAACCGCAACGGTGTACTGTTTCCACGGAAAATTAACGGCAAATATATGATGTTAAGCCGCCCAAGTGATAACGGTCATACGCCTTTTGGCGATATTTATGTATCGGAAAGCCCGGACTTAACTTATTGGGGCAAGCACCGCAAAGTTATGAGCCGTGGCGACGGTTGGGAATCTTTAAAAATAGGCCCGGGGCCCGCTCCAATTGAAACAGACGAGGGCTGGCTGATGATTTATCACGGTGTAATACTAACCTGTAATGGCTATGTGTACAGTTTTAGCTCTGCCCTTCTTGACCTGGAAAACCCATCAAAAGTGCTGTACCGTGCATCCAACTACCTTATAACCCCCGAAGAACCCTACGAAATGGCAGGATACGTACCAAACGTATGCTTCCCATGTGCCACCCTTTGCGATGCATCAACAGGCCGCCTGGCTATTTACTACGGCTGTGCAGACACATATACGGGCATTGTATTTGGCACAGTGGATGATATTATCAAGTTTACGAAGGAAAATAGCAAACTGCGCCCCGGTGACGGTGATATAGGACGGGACTAATAAGTATTTATGACAAATTAATTTCAAAAATTTTCATAACGCATATAAGCGGCAAAAAATGTTATAATCCACCTATGATAAATTTTTAACATGTCAAAGGTGGTTTTTTTATTGTTCAAGAAATGTTTAAGAACGGTTATACTCACTATAATCCTGTGTGTGTTGGTGGCAACACCTCTTACGCCATTTGCTGCATTTGGTAATGCGGCACTGCCATATGTTGTGCAATCTACAGAAATGCGTGGCCTATGGGTTACTTCTGCATATAATTTAGATTGGCCTTCCCGTCAGGGGCTTACCCCTGCACAAATAAGGGCAGAAATAGACGATATTTTAACCCGTGCCGCAAACCAGGGCATTAATGCTGTGTTTGTACAAGTGCGCCCTGCGGCAGATGCTCTTTACCGTTCCAACATTTTCCCGTGGTCCCACACAATAACTGGCACACAGGGGCAAGCTCCGGCAGACAACTTCGATCCGCTGGAATACTGGGTTGAACAAGCACATGCCCGTGGTATAGAAGTTCATGCATGGATTAACCCTTTCCGGGTTACTTTCCCAAACCAAAATATTACAAACCCAAGGTATCTTTATACAACCCATCCTGCAAGACGCAACCCCGGTTTGGTTATCGCCTACAGGACAAGCCTGTTTTTTGACCCCGGTAACCCTGCAGCACGTCAACTAATTGTAGACGGTGCCGCAGAGCTTATGCGCAATTATAACCTTGACGGTATTCACCTGGACGACTATTTCTACCCAAGCCGCAACTTCCCGGATCAAGCCACTTTTGCCAGATACGGCAGGGGAATGAACCTACACGATTGGCGGCGGGAAAATATAAACACACTAGTCCGCGATTTGCAGCGGGTCACACACAATGCAAACCCTAACGCAAGTTTTGGTGTCAGCCCTTTTGCTATCTGGATGAACGCAAGCAATAACCCACTGGGAAGTGATACCCGGGGCGGTATAGAATCTTTTTACAACCAGTATGCAGATACACGCCTTTGGGTGCTGGAAGGCTGGGTAGATTACATTGCCCCGCAAATTTACTGGATAGAAGGCAACCCCGCCGCCTGTTACGAAATTGTTCTTAGCTGGTGGGAAGACCTTGTAGCCGGCACAGATGTACGCCTGTATGTAGGCCTTGCCCCGTACAGGGAAGTGAACAGAGAAACAGACCAAAGGTTTGCCGCCTGGGGTCAAGGCGAAATTGTCCGCCAGTTGGAACGCAACGCCCGCTCCCCTGTAGTGCATGGCAGCATTTTCTTCCGGGAACGGTTTATGCGCAGTTCTGTTGGGGATGCTATTGGGCAGTTCTATGCACGTCATTTGCCCGGGCAAGTGCCTACCCGACGCCAAACATCTGCACCGCCTGTAACTACACGCCCTCCGGCAGACCAAGAAGATAACACGATAATTATTCCGCCGCCCGCCACTCCACAGCCCCCCGCAAACGACAGGCCCCGCATTCCAATACCAACACCGCCAATGCCAACACCGCCAAACCCTGCAATGGATCGGCTACTAGTTGCACAGCCTTCCAGAGCAGAATTTACAACTACAGACGCAAGCGGCTTTTGGTTTTATGGCTCTGCCCTGCCGGGGGTACCCGTTTATGTAAACGGGCAGCGAATAACTGACCGCACAGATGAAGGGTTTTTTAGTATTTTCATGCCCCTGGAACGTGGGCGAAACACTTTCACATTTACTCAGCAAGGACAAACATCTGTAACCCGCACAATTATAAACAATGCCCCAGCCCCGGCCCGCTCTCCGGCTACCATGGCTGTGGGCATTGAAAATATGTTCCCAACTTCCGACGAATGGGCACGCCCGGGCACTACCTTAACTTTGCGTGCCACAGCCCCCGCCGGCGCAACCGTAACGGCGCAAATTGGCGGGCAAACCATTACCCTAACCCAAACAAACGCAAACTTACAAGCCACGGCAAATAATATAGTGGCGGCTCAGTTTACAGGCAGCCTTGTTGTAAACACCAACGCCGCAGATGACGCCATAATAGATATAGGCCGCCCGGTATACACCATGACATGGAACGGGGAAACCCGCACCGCAACTGCCAACGGGCTTATCCGCCAACTTGGCAAAACCGCCCCGTTTTTTGCAGAAATCACATCGTCTTCCGCATGGGTGTTCCCCCAGGCCGCTACAACAGGCGGTTCCGGATGGATGCTGCTGCGGGGGCAAGTAGACCGTGTTGCCGCCGTTACCGGAGACTGGACACGCCTTGCATCCGGCGGATGGGTAGAAAACGAATATGTACGCACATGGCAGGATAGCGATTTTGCCCCCGAAACTCCTCTTGGCTTCTTATCCGAAGGGCGATATATCACAAGCCGCTATTTTGATACTATCACATGGGAGTCCCCTTTCTTCCCGGCTGTACAAGCAGAGTTTGACGGTAGCGAATTAATTATCTCGTTAGGAATGCAGCAAACTGCCCCGCCAATTTTTTATACACCGGGCAACACACTGTTTTCCAACATTCGCATTGGCACACACAACGGGGCACCCGCATACTTTATGACATTGCGGGAAGGCCAACGCCTAGAAGGTTTTTATACTTCCTATGCCAATGGTCGGCTTGAATTAGTACTAAGGCGCAGGCGCCCCCTTACCCCGGGCAATAACCCCTTCGAAGGCTTCACCTTTGTAATTGACGCCGGGCACGGTGGAACAGACCCAGGCGCAATAGGCCCCATGGGCCCGGCTATGTCTGAAGCGGTAATTGTACTTGCCCAGGCAGAGCTTATAACCCGTGAACTGGAAGCACTTGGGGCAAATGTAGTAAGAGTCCGCAATACAGACACATTTTACACCTTACAACAACGTGTGGACCAAAACCGCACCACCAACCCAGACATGTTTATTTCCCTTCATATTAATGCCACGGCAGAAACCACCGACGCAACCAATATCCGCGGTTTTACTGTATGGTTTAGAAACGAAAATAGCCGCCCTGCGGCAGCAACATTTATGAGCAATATGTACAATGTTAACCCCAACACAAACCGCAACCGCGCACCAAGCCAGGCAAACTTCTTTGTTTGCCGCCCGCAGTGGTCCCCTGCAATTTTGCTGGAAGCCAGCTTTACAAATAATATTCACGATTTTTCTTGGTTGATTAACCCCCGCAGGCAGGAAGAATATGCAAGAGCTGTTGTTAATGCGTTGTTGGCGTATTATAGGTAAGGCGAAAACAACCTTAACATTGTTACAATACTCTGCTCTCTTGTAAACTGTTGTTGCGGTGCAAATCTGTTATTGCCGACACCGCCCATTATACCTGCGGCTTGGGCTTGTCCTACCCCGTCTACAGCCCATGTAGATAAACTTGCGTTGTCTGCAAATGTTGGGGCTTGTCTTGGGAATGGCTGCCCAAGGGCGTTTGCCAAACGAGAGAGCATAACGGCGGCTTGTTCACGGGTTATTCTTCCATTTGGGTCGAAACGATTATTTCCAACACCGGATACAACGCCAAGGTATGCCATTTTTTGAACACTTTCCTCGTTTGTGTCTGTAAATGTTACACGACCTGTTATTTCTCCGCGTAGGTTTTCGTATAAAGCTGCCGCAAGGGCGGCAAATTCGGCACGAGTGGCAGGTTGAGTAAAATTATTTTGTATGGGTTGCGGCACAAGCCCAAGATAAACAGCATCTGCAATGCCTTGACGCGCCCAGCTGCTGGCAGTAAAGATTTCTTGTACCGGTGCATCTAAAGAAACAAAAGTTAAGTGTTGCTGTCGGGCAAACAATTCAACGTCACTGTTTCTATGTCCATGAATAATAACATTGTCACGGAAACTAAACTCTATATTCTCCCAGCCTTCCCAAAATACCCATTCTCCAAATTTAACATTTCGCCCATGAATAAAAACCTCCCTAAGAGACTGACATTCATGAAAAACATGGGAATCTATAAATGATACGCTTGCCGGAATTGTAATTGACTCTAACAATGTGTTGCCTGCAAAAGCCCACCCGTGTATTGCTTCTACGCCATATGGTATTTTTACTGTAGCAAAATTACGCCCGGCAAACTCACGGTTTGCAATGTAAATACGCCGTATAGTATTGCTGGGGTATGCAGTACGAAGGCTGGTGTACATTGTGCTTGGCATGTAATTGCCGGGGCCTTTGCCATTATTAAAATAGGCAAGTTTATTAAAGAAATTCCACATTGTTGCAATAGCATTGTTTTGGTATACATATTCGCTAACGGTAAAATGCGGCGGGTCGTTATTGCCTAAAAAGTACCTGAAGCTAAGTTTTAACGGCTCCCAGTTTGTTGCACGCATGAAGGGAAGCAGCAATATTTCGCCCCAATATAAAAGATAATCTTCTGTAAAAACCCAATCCCCGGCATTATATCTTTCAACCATATAGTCAAAATAGCGGTTTGCCATTGCCCCGCCGGATGCTGCAGAACCCCTAATAGGCACAGAAAAATTACCGCGTTCAAGTACATACAAACCTTTAAGCGACGCACTAACTTCTGCACAAAATAACCACTGCTGCTCTAACCCGTCATGCATATGAAAAATATGCCCTAACTCATGTAAAATAAGCCAGCCAGTCATACGAGTTTCTGCAATGTTAAAAGCATTTTTTTCCCGCATTGCAATTGGCATCCAATAAGAACCCCATAATATCCGACCGCACCAAGTAGCCGCACCCCGGAACTCATCCGTAGCTTCTATGGGTATTTTTGCACCATTAAACGGGGCATGCCCAACAAGCTCTAGCATATAACCATAGGCTTCGTCCAGCAAGGACATCCAAGCCGCAAAATTTTCTGGCGATATGTTACCTTTTAAATACGATGTACATGCGGCCCAAATAAAATGCTTACTCTCTAAAATAAAGCCGTCACTCATTGGTACAGATGATTGCTGGGTTGCATGAACAGGCACCTGTAATGATGCCGCCGGGATACATGTTACCGCCAATACAAATATCATGGCAACAGAAAAAAGGTTTTTATTAATGTCGTGCCCTCGTTTCTATGTAAAATGCTCTAATTACGATGCGTAAATTAGGGCATTTTGTTATTTTACACCGTGCCATGCAACAACCCGGATGCCATTGGTGCGGGCCGTTCCGGCTTGGAGGTTATATCAACTTGCGCTTTTGCCTGGCTGCTGCGGGTAAAGGCCGTCATAACTTCCAACACATGGAATGTCAGGTCTACCCCGGCACGAGGCTTCGCTTTTGTGGCAATAGCTTTTGCCATATCTGCAATGCCCAGACCTCGGCTGTTTTCCGGATAACAGAATGCTAGCGGCATATCCAGGAATTGACGCTGCTCTGGCCTGTACAAACGAATTGGGCCGCCAAATGTATTTGGGTCTGGTACGGATAGTGTACCCTCTGTGCCATAAATTTCGATTATGGGCAGGTTGTGGGCATATACATCGAAAGATTGAATAATTGTACCTACTGCGCCATTTGCAAATGTCATTTGCCCTGCAATATGGGTATCAACTTCTACCTCCACAATTTTGCCAAAGTGGGGCTGGCTTGTAATACGCCTGGTATCAAAGGATTTTTTTGTAACGCCGCTTACAGACTCTACTGCCCCCATAAGGTTAACCAAGGCGGTAATATAGTATGGGCCCATATCCATCATGGGGCCACCGCCAAATTGATAGTAGAATTCCGGGTCCGGATGCCATGTTTCATGGCCGCGGCCTACCATAAAGGCTGTCGCTGCTACAGGGCGGCCAATATACCCGTCGTCAATTAACTTACGGCAAGTTTGTATCCCTGCCCCAAGGAATGTATCCGGCGCACCGCCCAGTAAAACGCCTTTTTTCTCGGCGGCTTCCCGGGTTTTTATTCCTTCTTCCAAGGTTGCGCCAAGGGGCTTTTCTGCATAAACATGTTTGCCTGCGGCAATTGCCGCCATGTTTACGTCGTAGTGTTCATATGGGCGGGTTAAATTCAGCACGATATCAACATTATCGTCTGCAAACATTTCGTGCATATCTTTATACTTTTTAAGGTTGTACTCTGTGGCGGCTTTTTCTGCCCGTTCGTCTATAAGGTCGCACACGCCAACTATTTCGGTGCCTGTAAACATGTTTGTAAGGTTTGTAAGATATATGCCGGATATTGCACCGCATCCTACTATGCCAATTTTTGTTTTAGCCATTTTATATGCCTCCTGAATACATGCTGTATTTCTAATACATTTTAGCAGTATTTTCAAACCGCTCTACTGTTAGCCCGTTGGCCTTAGAAAACGCCTTGCCTTCTGCCGCCCATAGCATCCCACGGCGCATTAACTCTTGTGCAGTTGGGGAGTTATCAAAGACATTATCGTTGTGCCCAAGGGAATTGTAAAATACGCGACCAAGGCCCCACATTTTTGTCCATATAACAGGCATATCCACAGGCTTGTTGGATATATGATAATATGGCACATCTGGGTGAGGGAACCTGGTTGTTGCCAAAATTTCTACAGCTGGGTCTATGTGTAAATAATAATGTTCGCTACTTACGGGAAAGTCTGCAAGCCCTTCTGTTATCGGGTTAGACTGGGATGTAATATTTACCATGTAATTAACGCCGTCGCCCCCAGGGTGGCTTACCCATTGCCCCCCGGTGATAAACTGCCACTGGGTATCACCACGGAAAGAGTCGCACATTCCGCCATGACAGCCAACCATACCCACACCGTTGGCTACAGCTTTTGCAATGTTTGCTGTATACTTGCCATCAATTTGCCCCATTGTCCAGCATGCCACCAGCAAGTCCAGTTCCATAAGCGCATCTACATCCTGCAAGCAATCCAGAGTATCGGAAATGGTTACTTCAAATCCTTCTTTTTCTAAAATACCTGCGAAACGTTTCGACACAAGAACAGGTTCATGCCCATCCCAGCCGCCTTGAAAAACTAATGCTTTTTTCATGACTTACCTCCTTGTAAATTTTCATGTAACTTGTCTATACTTTACCATAGGTATGTGATATTGTCATAGTAAAATTTCAGACAAAGATAATAATATTGCGTACCTTGAAAGGTAACTCAAAACTCTTACAAACTAATTGGATAGGAGACTCAAATGTCAGCATCGTATTTAACCAGGGCAGAATTTATATCTCAACTGGAAAGCAAGCTAATGGTACTGCCAGATAACGAACGTCAAAATGCCATAGACTACTACGATAATTTTATTAAAAATACCGAAGACGAAGGCGCAACCATTGCAAGCCTTGGCACACCGGGCGAAATTGCCGCAGATATACTTGCCAGCTATGTAAAACGCGAGAGCCAACCCGCACCCGTTGCCAATTCATCGTTTCATGGGGGCGGCGTTAGCCATGCCCCTGTTACGGAAGATACATTTGCCACTGCAAAAAAAAGCAATTCCCGAAATTGGTGGCTTATTGCAATTATTGCTATATTTGCTATTCCCCTTGTTGCCGGCGTTGGTGGCGGGCTTATAGGTATATTTGCTGCCATATGGTCTATTGTCTTTGCTTTTGCCGTAAGTGGTATTACATTTATAGCAACGGGCATAGCCAGTGCATTTCTTTCTATATTTATCTTTTTTCAAGATACAGGGTTTGGGCTTCTTGCAGCGGGAATGGGTCTTATACTAATAGGCTGCGGGATATTTTTTATGAAACTTACGGTATCAATTGCCAAGTGGATTATCGCATTGGTTAAAAACATTTTTAGGAGGTTGCAAAATGGGCGATTCAAGACAGTATAATAATTCAGCAATGGGTTCATGGAGCGACAGCCCATACGATAAGCCCCGTAAACCCTGGGGCAGAATTGCATTATTTCTAATTATACTAGGAGCCGTTTTATTTGCCGCAGGTTGGTTATCCGGCTCACGGGGCGGGCGTGTGTATTTTGAAAATGGTATACGCATAGCAACTTACCCTTTAGAAACACACGAAACCTCGGCAACCGCTGCAAATTTAACCTTTGGGTCTAATATTCATACTGTAACCGTAAATACTACTTCCTGTGCAATTCGCATTGTGCCCACTTCTTCTGACACAGTGCAAGTTGTATCTATAGATAGCAGAAGAGTTACCGTAGATGAAACTGACGGGAGGCTATATGTCAGAGCCAGACACACAGGCGGAATGCAGGTTGTGAATGGTGTAAACGTAAACATCCGCAGGGGGAGCCTATTTAGTGTCGGTACTCTTGGGGTATCCTGGAACCGAACAAATGACGCAAGATTTTTAGACTTTAACTTCGACCCTTCAAGCTTTTCCTTCGCTAACTTTAACAATACAATCCGGGTTTACGTCCCGGACAGAGTACAGTATATCGAAGCCAGAAGTACATCCGGCTCTGTCCGTTTAGAAAATGTTTCTACCAGAAGGCTTAACCTACGCTCTACCAGCGGCAGTGTTGGCGTTGAGGGCGGAACTCACGAAAATGCCAGCTTACAAAGTACATCAGGTTCTGTACGTGCTAACGGGTACATTGTCGGCGACATTTACGCACGTTCTACCAGCGGCAGTGTAAACATTCAAGATTACAGCACATCCCACCGCAATACAAACGCAATACAATTACGGTCAACCTCCGGCAGTGTTAGGTTTGAAACACGGGCACCCCTTACCGATTTCAGATACGACCTTACCGTTACATCCGGCTCTATGCGTGTAGACGGCAGGCGAATAGACGGCAGACGAACAAGTGGGGGCAACGGAACCACTCCAATTACTGCCAGAAGTACAAGCGGCAGCGTACAGCTATATTTTTCCAGGTAAAAAATCGCCAAAACCTCTTAAAAAAGAGGTTTTTTGCTTTGACGGAAACCCACTTGTGGTTTATACTTTCTATATGTATCGGGAAGTGGGGATTTAGTGAAAACCAAAATTTTACTAATAATTATATTGGGGCTTGTTCTTGTTGGTTTTACAGCATGCGACGAAATTGTGCTTGATACATCGGCAGATGATATTCAACTATCTGCCGGTCATTTTTCAATTGCCCAAACACCTGACGAAATTGAATATACTCCCGAAGATCCTGATGAAACATACGAGCCGGAAGAACCTGAAGAAGAGGAAGATGACAGGATTATGTACATTCCAATCCCGCCTATGCCACTGCCACCGCCACCCCCTCCTCCGCCCAGGTATAGAATAGCCCTTACATTTGACGACGGACCGTCACAATATACAAGCTATATTTTGGATGTACTAGAACAGCATGAATCAAAAGCAACTTTTTTTGTATTGGGTAACCGTGTAAAATCCAGGGCAGATATTATCCGCCGCATGGCTGAACTGGGCAATGAAGTTGCCGGTCATTCCTGGAACCATCGCAATTTTGCAAACCTTGGGGCAGATGCCATAAGGCAGCAAATTAGTGATACAAGCGCAGCAATTTACTATGTGCTTGGCGAGCAACCACCGCCGTTTTTTCGCCCACCATACGGCATTGTTAACAACCGGATACGAAACGTGGCAACAGAACTTGGGTATTCTATAGTTAACTGGTCTGTAGACCCTAAGGATTGGCAAAACCGTGATGCAGATATCATATATGATATTGTAATAGACCGCGCTGTAGATGGGGCTATAATTCTTTTACACGATATCCGCCCATATACAAAAGAGGCTATAGAGCGTATAGTACCAAGTCTAATTGAAAAAGGCTTTCAACTGGTTACTGTCTCGGAGCTGCTAGATTACTTGTTTGACGAAGTAGCACTGGGCGGCGTATATACTGGGCTTAGAAGATAGTTTTTTGTCTTATATTGACACTTTTTTAGAAAACAATTACAATTGATAATGACAACCTTTGAATGATGCCCCAGGGCACATGAATTTACAAGGGGGAGAGCTGATTGAAAAAGACACATCCACATGATAAAAATGACAGGCAGTCACTGGATCATGTCGGCGATAATCACTATAACGACGAGTTAAACCTATCTCCAATAGAGAGATTAATGAGTGACGAACTTGACGAAATAGATGTTATGGAAGAGCCAAATGCCTTTGTTAGCGGCTTTGACCGCAGCCAACCGGAAGAACACCCTGCACCTGTTGAACGCCGCCGTCCAAAACGCGAACGTCCTGCACCTGCCGACCCAGATGACGATTTTTTTGAAGTGGGAATTCGTGAAGCGCGTGCAGGAAGGAAACGGGACAGAGAACGCCGCAGGGCACCTAACCCAAACCCAAGGCCAGCAGTACGTGCTACCGTTCCTACACCAAAAAGAATGGCTACCCCCCCACCCCGTCACGAAGAGGAAGGCATTTACATGTCTGATTCTCCGCCGGAAGACCAATATGACACCTTCCGGCAGCGTTATAATCCCAGAGATTTAATATCTGCAGGCCGCGGAGGCCGCCCTGTGCGCAAGGGAGCCCCTCCACCCCGTGATGACGGGCCCGGCCCCAGCAGGGGCTCTATTATGTCACGCTTTGCAGATGACGACGATAGTGAAAATCCAAATATGCTGCGTATGATATATATAGCCGGGGTATTTGTTCTTTTAGCAATTATAGTAATTATGATTGTTAGCAGAACCAGATTAAGCACTAGGTATAACGATGCCCAGGAAACTATTGCATCCATGCAAGCGGCATATGCCAGAACAAATAGCTTAGAACGTGAAGTTAATGAACTGAATGCCGAAATTACGGTTAAAGATAATCGCATTACCTATTTAGAGTCACAAATAAACCAGCAGCAAGTTACCGGTTTACCAAACGATACCACTCCGGTAGATGGGGATGACCCGGACGACGGAGCAGTATCTGCACCGGGTCAAGGAAACTTCCCAGTCCAGCATACCGTGGCATCGGGGCAGAACTTAACCGCTATTGCCAGGTTGCATTACGGGCCGGGTACAGCAACCGAAAATCATCTGCGCATGCTCCATATCGCAGAGTACAACAATGTACCTTACCCATTTACTCTTCGTGTTGGTGATGTAATTACAATTCCACCATTACCATAAATAAAGTTGAAGCCCCGAAAACAGGCGTTTTCGGGGCTTCATTTTTTTATGATATTATAGATTACTCAATTTCTACTGCGCTTGCATTATACATTTCCATAAATTCATCACCGGTCATAGTTTCCTTTGTAAACAGAAACTCTGCTATTACACGCATTCGCTCCCTATTACCTTCCAATAGGACAACGGCTTTTTGATAGCACTCATCCAATATAATGCGGACTTCTTCGTCCAGGGCCGCCCCTGTCCGTTCAGATACATTTAATACAGCTCGCCCGTCCAGGTAGCGGTTTTGCACACTTTCCAGGCTCATCATGCCAAATTTTTCGCTCATGCCATAGGTGCTTACCATAGAGCGGGCAATTCTTGTGGCCTGTTCGATATCATTGGAGGCACCGGTAGTTTGTGTGTTAAACTCCACTTCTTCTGCGGCACGGCCCGCAAGACACACTACTATTTCGGACAGTAATTCGTCCTTTGTTTGAGTAAAGCGTTCCTCTTCGGGGGCGGCAAGTACATATCCTAAGGAGCCTTTTGTGCGTGGAATAATTGTAATTTTCTCTACAGGCTTCCTATTTTTTTGTACGGCACGGGCAAGAGCGTGACCTATTTCGTGGTAAGCCACAATGCGCTTTTCGTTTTCGGTCATGATGCGGTCTTTTTTCTCTTTACCTGCTATTACAACCTCTACGGCTTCCAGCAAATCTTCCTGGTGTACTTCCCTACGCTTCATACGTACAGCATGAAGTGCGGCTTCGTTAATCATGTTTGCCAAGTCTGCCCCTGCGCCGCCGGGTGTTATTTTAGCTATGCGCATAAGGTCAACAGTGGAACTCATTTTTACTTTTTTCGCATGTACCTTTAATATGTCAAAACGGCCTTTAAGGTCTGGAAGCTCTACGTTTATGCGGCGGTCGAAACGCCCCGGACGAAGAAGTGCCTTATCCAAAGTCTCTGGGCGGTTTGTTGCGCCCAAAATTACTACACCTTTAGAAGATTCGAAACCGTCCATCTCTGCCAACAATTGGTTAAGAGTCTGCTCCCGTTCGTCGTTAGAGCTAATTTGGTTGTCCCGGCTTTTACCAATTGCGTCAATTTCGTCTATAAAAATAATACATGGTGAGTTTACCGCAGCTTGTTTAAACAAGTCACGCACACGGGATGCACCTACACCCACAAACATTTCTACAAAATCTGACCCGGACAAGGAGAAGAAAGCTACTTTGGCTTCCCCGGCAACGGCCTTGGCAAGCAAAGTTTTACCTGTACCCGGCGGGCCAACAAGCAGCGCACCTTTAGGCTGCACCGCACCAATTGCCGTGTATTTATCCGGGTTGTGCAAGAAATCCACAATTTCCATCATGCTTTCCTTTGCTTCTTCCTGGCCTGCAACATCTGCAAAGGTCACACCTGTTTTCTTTTCCATATACACTTTGGCGTTACTTTGACCAAAGGACATAAAGCCGCCTTTGCCGCCACCCATCATGCCGCCCATGAAACGCCGCATTATAAACATGAGCACCACTATAAACAGGATTATCATACCAAAGTTAAGCACCATGTTCAAAATCCAGTTGTGGTTAACAATAACAGAAGCAAACTCTACATTGTGATATTCCAGCCGGGCAATTAAATCCGGGTCGGGCATACGTCCGGTGTAAACTGTTCTTGCTTGGGCGGCACGCTGCTCCCGCAATTGGGCGTTTGTACCTGCCAGGGCGTTAAAAAGATTGGCAGTGGGAGGAGCGGGGTCTTGTTCCTGGGGCTGGGTATCGGCAGTTTCTGCCTCGTACAACTGGGCGCCTTCCGGCGTTAAGATAACTCTAAGCCTGTCTGAACGCACTTCTACCCGCTCTACACTACCGGATTCCAGATATTCTATAAACTGGTGATAATCAATTTCCCGTGTATTGTTTCTACCAAGATTTCCTATAAACATGTAGCCAAGCAAAAGAATGGAAATGATTAGGATAATTGTCATCATGCCGCCCGGCCTGCCCGGAGGAGGCGGGTTATTTTTGTTTCTATCGTTCCTGTTATCGTTCAATGAATCCTTCACCTTGGCTTTCTATAGTTGTATTACTGCGTAGCAATTGCGTGAAAACTATCTTTTAATGCTGTATACAAATTTTTATAAATTGGGTATCGTTGGTCGTAAAGGGCGGCAATTTCCTGACATGGGGAGTATGTTTCACTTATGGCAATAAGTTTGCTACAGGCTTCTTCCACATTTGCAAATGCACCTGCACCAACCATTGCCAAAATTGCCGCACCAAAGGCAGGGCCTTCGCTTGCCTGAATTTTTTCAACTTTAAGGCCCAAAATATCCGCCGTCATTTGGCACCATAATGGGCTTTTGGCACCGCCACCAATTATACGTGCAGTTTTTACATTTGCGCCAAGTTCCCGTACCCTTACTAAAATATCCCTAAGGCTGAATGTCACACCTTCCATAACGGCTTGGGTCATATCGGCCCGTGTAGTTGTGGCGTTCATGCCCACAAAGGCACCCCGGGCAAGAGGGTCGTTGTGAGGAGTGCGCTCGCCGGAAAGGTATGGCAAAAAGTATACGGGGTTCTTTCCTATTTTGTCGATGTTTTTCTGCTCGGCTGCATAATCTTCTGTAGAAAGAACTTCCTCCACCCACCATTTGTTAGAGCCTGCGGCGGATAGTGTAACACCCATAAAGTGATATTTACCTGTTGAATGGCAAAAGGCATGAATTGCCGCCGGGCTTTTGTCTACAGCAAAGTTGTCTGCCGCTACAAACAATACGCCGGATGTACCAAGGGAAACGGAACACATACCCTCGGACACAATGCCAGAGCCTATTGCGCCAACTGCCTGGTCGCCGCCGCCAATTACCACTTTTGCTGTGGTTGGCAGGCCGGTTTCTTTTGCCGCCTCCGGTGTTACTGTGCCAATTGCTTCATATGAATGATAAAGTTTTGCTAACTGCTCCCGTTTTACACCCACGATCTCCAGCATTTTTTCAGACCAATCTTGCTTTTGTACATCCAACAGCAACATGCCGGATGCATCGGAATAGTCTGTAGCAAACACGCCGGACAATTTGTAGGCTATATAATCCTTCGGAAGCATAATTTTTTTAATTTTTGCAAAAATTTCCGGCTCGTGCTCTTTTACCCACAAAATTTTGGGTGCGGTAAAGCCGGTAAGTGCCACATTGGCGGCATTCTCTAGCAATACTTCACGCCCAATTGTCTTGTTTAAGTAGTCGCATTGGGCCCCGGTGCGCTGGTCATTCCATAGTATTGCCCTGCGAAGTACATTGTCATTCTCGTCCAAGGCAACAAGACCGTGCATTTGCCCGCTAAAGCTTACCGCAACAATATCGCCCAAACCGTCACAGAGCTCTTTCAACCCATCTGCAGTTTGGTTCCACCAATCCTGCGGGTCTTGCTCGCTCCTGCCGTCATCGTACATATATAGCGGATAATCCCGGCTTACAGTACGCAGCACCTTGCCATTTTTATCCATTGCCAATAGTTTCACTGCCGATGTTCCAATGTCTATTCCAACTGTTAACATAAAAATTCCACCTTTACATGAATATTATAGGCTAATGTCCAAGAGATTCACATAAGAAGCCTAATGTAAAGTATAAACAAAATATGTAATAAATGCAATGTTAAAACATACAGCAACAAAATCCACAGGCGACAGTCTGTGGATTTACATGTGCTAGGAAACTGCAAAATTTTACCCTACTTCTTCACCAAATACATAACCGGATAATACTTCCCCTCTTCAATAGCTATAACTCCGCGCTCTGCCGCTTCGTACACATAGGCCAATGTTATAAAGCTCAGGGGCAAATCGTAGGCATAATCATCGGCAAATGGAATACGCTTTGGGTGGTCAATTTTATTTGCTTTGCAAACTGTTACTAATTCATCTAGACACGCTTTGCTAAACTCGTTGCCTAGCTCCCGCTCTATATCAAAAAAAGTTCTTTCGTGTTCCCTTGTGATGTATGGCACTGCCGGTACTTTTGCGCCGTTCTCGTCTTTTATAAACCCATACCGCTCCATATCAGGCAATAACTCCGCCTGAAATGCATTTAAGGTGTTTGCTCTTACGGCATCAATTATTCGTACTCTTTCCAAAAAATCTGTGCTGTATTTTAGCTGGGCAGAATGAGTAGGCCCAAGCGAAGTACTCCATTCGCAACCCGCCGCAACATAGTCTGTTACATGACTGTTGTCGTAACCAATGCCGGAACGTCCACTTACATTGTACTTTCTGCTTTCGTCGTTGAAATGATACGCATGAGGGTAACGATGACCAACAACAACCCACTGACCGTAGTTGGGGCGTTCTGGTAAATCATTTATGCTATTCCATCGCTCCTCTCCGGTAATTGCCGTCACTAACCGCCCAATAACGCTTAGCCGCAAAGACAACGCTGCGCAGATGTATTTTTGTGTAGGGTTAAAAACGGAAAAGCCGTCAATTGAATTATACTTTTCTATCCCTTGCAAAATTACTTGGTTTACACGATCAAAGGTATCTTTTGCAAACTGCTTTGCCACTTCCAGGGCCTTAAATCCGTCTTTGAGGGTGTATATAAAAAAGTCCGTTGCAACTTTTTGCCCTTCCCGCTTCATTAGTTGAGCACTTATCAAATTGTTTACACTTTCCTCCACAAAGGCCATTGGCGTACCTAATGCCCTGGCTATTTCGGAAACTGTAAGGGGCTTTTCATAGGCCATAATCAAAATATTCTGGTCAAGTGAATTTTTAACGCATGAAAAGGGTTCACCATTTTGCCCGGGTCTGCCGTTCATGCCTAATGTTAAAATTTCGGGAAGGTAACTGTTTTCTTGATAATTTTCCATATTCTCTATCCCTTCTTTTACTTTTTTGCGGCCCGTATCCAATCGGCTAAGGACTGTGCCTTTTGGTATAGACAGCTCTGCCGCTATCTGCTCTACTTTTTCGTTTTTCATGTAATATCGCACCATAACTTCCCGGTAGGTGTGTGCAAGGAATGCCAACTCCCGACGAAGGGCCTCTGCTTCTTGGGAACGTTCAAGCCCCCCAAAGTCAGCCTCCTGGGGCAGTTCAAATGGCAAGTCGCCAAAGTAAACCGTAGGGAGCTTGTATTTTGCCCGCAGATACATAAAAAACCGGTTACGCAAAGCAGATAACAGATAAGCCCTTGGGTTTAGAATAACCGTACCTTTTGACAAGGCCTGCAAGGCGCACAAATATGTTTCCTGCACTAATTCTTCTGCCAGCTTTTCGTCACGGGCTTGAATAAAGGCTGTTTTGTAGATTGTGTCCATATGCTGTAAAAAGTCATTCATTTCCAAGGGTTCACCTTCTTGCTATTTTGTTTTGTCATGCACAACATAAATTTAGTTGCAAAATTAAGGGATAGATTCGATGATTTGGCTTGGTAATTTTAGGAATTGCACTCTATTTTTTTTCGTCCGCCCATATATGGCTGCAATGCCTTTGGTATATTAATACTGCCATCAGTATTTTGGTGGAACACCACTAAAAGTACCCTGGTTACTTAGCACTGTGCCCGGTGCAAGGGTATTGATAGTCATGTGAAACTAAATGTGACATGCTGTTATCGCATTTTTAATAAACGACTCTCTCGAAAAATTTTATGTAAATCCTAACTCATAAAATCATCTAAAGTAATCATGTTTTCTGTTGTTCCTAGATTGTATATCGGGATAATATATCCTTTTTCTTTGTCATAAAAGACATCGTGCATACCTGTGTTAAAAAATATACTTTTCAGCGTTAAATCTTGCAAATTACACAAGTAAATCATTTTATTGAAACATATAACAAATAACGTTTCTGAAAAATTAAAAATGTTTCGACATTCCCATCCGTTTAGCATTACATCTGAAGCTCTATGTGGAATTTCAAACTGCCATATTACTTCATCCCCTTTCTTTATATCATATAAAGATGAAGTTACATTCATCATGTTTGTATTGCTTGACCTTTGGTGAACCCATACTCTGCTATCTTCTAAATATACAGATGTTTCATATAGAGTACCTTTGCCGGGTATGCATTTGTGTGTCTTGTCTATCACATCTATTTTTACATAAAGATAATCAATCTCATCCGAAAAACCATCAAAATAGGAGCTTGTTTTGTACCAATATCTTTGTCTATTAACAATAGTTGTATAGCTATTATTATCAACCCTATACCATGGTCTATAAGAGAATAATCTACCCTCAAGTTCAATATAGTTGCGCAAGCGCATGGATACTTCTACATCTAGTGTATCTATGTTTACTGTAAGAACATCGCCATTACTGCATATACAAATAATATTATCATCGTTCAAATGAAATGATGACATGTCACTTGAAGGAGTTAGCTGACAAAAAGGCTTTGACTTTTTGTAGGTATCACTTTTTAAGTCATAAACATAAAAATGTAAATACGATTTTATTTTGTCATTATCAAATGATTTGTTTAGTTTGATATGAGGAGGTTTTCCATGAGTTCTTCGCACAAAAAACAGCTTATTAGCCTTATTACAAGCCATAAACTGACATGTATGCTTTAAATCCAATTTTGTTGTTTCGCCTGTAGAGCATTTAATTATATTAAAATGATTTTGTTTTCGGTGTATGCATATATCAAGTTCATTGAAAAAGTGTACAGTGCTTCCAAAATTCAATCGCTTTAAGTAATCCGGCAGACGTTCCATAGTTATCTCTCCTCGCATACTGATACAATCTGCCAACCAGAGAGCAAACGCTAAATGACAGAGAGCGCAAATTAGAAGGTAAGGAAAAAAGCCTTGATAACAAGCTGAAAAAGGCAAACTGCGAAACCCAAAAATACAAACAGCTTTATAATCAAGAGTGCAGTTCTACCTCCGACTTGATTTCACAACTCTCCCATCAGAAAAGCGAAGCCAAGCGTTGGGAGGGCAATTATAACAACCTTTACCGCCAGCACGTTCAGTTAAAGCGGAATAAGGGGCTGGAGATATAGTAACAATCAATCCATCGCTATGGCAAGAGATAATGTACAAAAACGCACACGGAAGCTATTTGCTATCCGTGTGCGCCTGTACTACATTAAATCGTTTTTGTGGTTAATTCTCAAGGAAAAACCCATTAAACGGTATATTTTTTGTAAGACATTCTATTGCGTTTGATACCCATTCTTCATCAATCCCATCATTATCGCCATCTCGTAAACATTCAAAATGGCTCACAATGCCTTCTACAAGGTTTGCCTTGAAAAAGATAGGAAGATAATCAAGCGTAGAATCGTCAATGGCTGTTTCAGACTTGTAGCCGTCAAGAACCATTTTGAAATAGTCATCCATAAACGCCTTACGCTTATCAGCGTTATCTTCATGGGCAATCCAGCCAGTACCATTTTCCCACACAGATGCCAAGTCAAAGAGATACCAGCAGAAACATGAATTATCAAAGTCGTACACGGTGATTCGCCCCGTGTCAAAGTCGATAAGATAATTTCCATCATTGAAGTCAAAATGAACCATGCCGTAAGTTTCTTGGTTTTTGCTCAAACCTTCAAGGGTTTTAAGAACGGCAAACATTTTCATTTTAAGCAATGAATATGAATCAGGTATTAGCTTGTCGATATACTCCACGCTAAACTTATCAAGAAAGTCGTAGCGCTTGTGGGTTGGAGCATACTCCTTTGATAGTTGGTGCAGTTTGCCAAGGGTCTTGCCGCAGTTGTAATAATACTCGTTTATGGAAACGCCTTCCCGATATTTATAACCGTTATCCACAAATCTTTTACCTTTGGCCTTGTCAAACAGCACAACAAAGAAAGCGTGACCATTATAGGTGATTTCCTCTGCCAAGTTTCCCTGCAACGAGCCTATAACATTGGCTACACTTCCGCCACCATCATGCAGACACCTAATGTATTCGGCTTCTGCAAGTAAATCTTCTTTACTCCTGTCACTCAAAAATGAAATGCGGAGTATTCTTTCTTCCGCTCCTGCTTTTGAGCAGTTGTATACGAGGTTTCGGCCGCCATCGTGGGCGTTAATTGCGCTGAAATCATAACCATCTAATCCGTATAGCTTAGATGCTATCGGAAGTAGATGCGTTTCAGCCGATTTTACAGCATTTTGGTAATTGATAATAATTCCTCCTTTTGATAACGGAGGGTTTTGTTTTAATCACCCTCCGCACTGTTCATTGACAACAGAGCTAAAAGTGATTTGCATCGCATTCATCCTCTTTTTTATGATTTAGCATTGCCTCTCAATTTGCTTTTGCGGAAATGCCATTATAGCGATTATACCACTAATATAGCGAAAAGTTGCAAACAATATTTCGGAATTTTCCCAGTCAAAAAAGTTCCTCTTGACAAGAACCCCAAAGGGTTGGAGAAATAATAACAATCAACCGCCACACTCTTAATAGCCAGACTACAAAACCATATTGGCTGAAAAGGTGGGCATTTATTTTTTGCCCGCCTTAAACTTCATACAGAGAAATACGACTGATAGCACTAATACAGCTAACTCTGTAACAACAAATGAAGCCCAAACGCCGTTCATGTCAAACAACCTACTCAAAAGAACTAACACAGGAATAATCAATACACAGCTTCGCAAGATTGCAACTGATAAAGCTGTTTTAGGATTGTTTGTTGCACTAAAAAACGCCGCTGTTATCACATTCATTCCCGCAAAAATAAAGCCTATAAAGTATATTCTCAACCCGTTTGTTGCAAGAGAAGCAAGGGCTACATTTCCCTCATTATTGAAGATTGATACGATAGCAGAAGCATTGAAAAACACTACACCATATACCGCAAGCGACAACGCAGTAACCGTGATTATCGCATATTTCATAGTAGCATTTACCAGTGCCTTATCACCGCTACCATGCCCTTTACTTATCAATGGCTGGATACCAAGTGCCACACCAGTAAAAATTGATAGGATAACAATAGCGAGATTCATAACAATGCCGTAAGCGGCAACACCGATATTGCCCTCTACCCCTAAGATTACAAGGTTGAAAACTACAAGTGCAATTGCAACGGTTAATTCGTTTATTAAGGTTGAAGCCCCCAAAGAAAGTGTGCTTTTTAGCCGTTTCAACTGGATTTTATATTTCTGAATACTAAACTGGTTTCGCTTCGTCCAAAAATGGAATGACAGCACAATCACGCTAAACACAAGGGAAACTCCTGTAGCGAGTGCCGCACCAAACATACCCAAAGCTAACGGAAACAAAAATACATAATCAAGCACAATGTTTGATGTTGCCCCAACAAGCGTACCCGCCATAGCGAGTTTTGGGTTGTGATCGTTCCTTATGAACGTAAGTAACGTGTTTTTTAATATTAAAAGTGGCGAAAAAAACAGTATAGTCCTCATATACGAGATAACCATTGGCTGTATCTCGCTGTCAGCACCGAGCATTACAGATAACGGTGCAACAAAAAATATACCGATAATGATAAATACTATACTGGCAACCAATCCTGTAACTAATGAATGAGTAAATACATTATCCGCATTTTCGCCGCTGTTCTTTGTTATTGTATATTTTGTTGCGCCCCCTATGCCAATCATTAAACCAAAGCTATGCACCACAGTAAATGAAATGATAGATATGTTTAATGCGGTAAGCCCATACGCCCCAAGAGCCAACGCAATAAAAAACGTGTCGGCAATAACGTAGATTGATATACAAATCATTTCAAACACGCTTAAACTAACGTATTTATTAAATTCCCTAAAAGTTGCTTTCTTCTCCATGATAATATCCTCCTCTGAAAATACGCAAAAAAGGTGTTCCCCACATTCCTTCAAAGACCTAACGGAATGTGAACAACACCTACAATACTTTACCCGGTGGCAAAGCAATAAGTTTAATACTAAGTTCCTTTGATTTTAGCAGAGTTTCTTGCCATAGTCAATAATTAATATGTTTCCTGCACTAATTCTTCTGCCAGCTTTTCGTCACTGGCTTGAGTAAAGGCTGTTTTGTAGATTGTGTCCATATGCTGTAAAAAGTCATTCGTTTCCAAGGGGTCACCTTCCTGCTATTTTGTTTTGTCATGCACAACATAAATTTAGTTGCAGAATTAAGGGACAGATTCGATGATTCGGCTTGGTAATTTTAGGAATTGCACTCTATTTTTTTTCGCCTGCCCATATATGGCTGCAATGCCTTTGGTATATTAATACTACCATCGGCATTTTGGTGGTTTTCTAATAACGGAATTAATATCCGCGGCGAGGCAACGCCCGTATTATTAAGTGTAAACGCATATTGCATATCGCCTTTAGCATCACGGTAGCGTATTCCCAGCCGGCGGGCCTGAAAATCCCCAAGAGTCGAGCAAGAATGGGTTTCGCAATAAGCGGCACGGCTTGGCATCCATGTTTCCACTTCATGCTTTTTCGTTTGACCAATGCCAATTTCCCCGGTACAGGCAAGGCATATGCGGTAGGGCAGTTCCAAGGCTTGTAAAATAGCCTCGGCATTGGCAAGCAGTTCGTAATGCAGGGCATCGGCCTTTGCATCGTTGGCTTCGCAAAGTACCACCTGTTCCACCTTTTGAAATTGGTGCACACGATACAGACCACGGGTATCCCTGCCGTAAGTACCTGCCTCACGCCTATAGCATGTAGAAATACCTGCATATTTTATAGGGAATTGCGATAGTTGCAATATTTCGTCCTGGTGATAGCTTGCCAGAGCCACCTCGGATGTGCCAACTAAAAACAAGCCATCTTCGGGTATGCTGTAGGCTTGGTCGAAGCCTATTGGAAAATAGCCGCTACCTTCCATGGCTTTTTCTTTAACAAGCTGGGGCACAGACATGGGCACAAAACCCCGTGATGTTAGGAAATCTAATACAAATCTGTTAACAGCCAATTCTAAAAACACGGCATCGTTTTTTAAAAAGTAAGAACGGCTTCCCGCAACTTTGGCTCCTCGCTGCGTGTCAAGCATATCGTGCATTTCGCAAAGTTCTACATGGTCACGGGGCGTAAAATCAAATTCCCTCACCTGTCCCACTTTGCGCAGCTCTACATTATCCTCTTCGCCTTTACCAAATGGCACTTCGGCTGCAGGCACGGAAGGAACGTGCAGCATAAGGTTTTCGAACTCTGTGCGTAGGTCACGGGCTGTAGCTTCATGTGTAGTCAACTCCGTTTTAAGCAACCGTGCCTGTTCTGCAATGGATGCTTTCTCGTTATCCTTGCTGGTTGGGATAAGTTTTGACAGGCGGTTTCGCTCCCCCCGCAGGTCGTCAATTTTTACTGTTACCTCCCGCAATAATGCATCCAGTGCCAAAACACGGTCGATGTCTACCGCCATGCCTTTGCTGACGGCGGCTTGTTTAACAAGCTCGGGGTTCTGTCTGATAAAATTAATGCTAATCATGGTTTTGCTCCTTTATAATTTTATTGTTTGCGCAAGCACTTCCCTAAACGCCCCTATACTTGACTCATTGTTTGCGCACAAAAAATCTCCCGTCCACGAAGGGACGAGAGATTAAATTAACTCCCGTGGTGCCACCCAACTTTCCGTGCGGCACATAAAATGCGACACGGCTTTTTGACGCTGTAACCGGCGTAACCGGGCCAACTCATCGTCGGCTTCCTCCAGAGCGGAAATAGTACATTACGCCAATCCCGGTTCGCACCACCCACCGGGTCTCTGTAGTGCACAAACACTAAGGTTTATGCACAAAATGGCTGTAAAGACTGTTCTCTTTCAACGGAAATGATAAATTATAAAAATGCCTTACTTGTTTTTTGACTTTTTTCTATAACGACGGATTTTACGATATAAAAACAAAAGTGCGAATACAGCACTGATAATGCAAAAAACTTTCTTCACTTTCTTCATTTGTTCCTCGCCGGGGCTTAAGGAAAAATTCTTTGTTTCTGGGTCAAATTTAATATCCCAGTCCATTAGTACAGGATAATGCTTAGACTGCCGAAACTCATCAAGGCTTTCGCAGTAGGCCAGTGCAACAACAGCCCCCATTACTTTGCCTATAACAGGAACGGACTTTAGTTTTTCTGCGGCTTCTTCAAAACCGTCATGCTCATCTTGTTTCAAATAATCCAGAAACTGCTGTTCTTCTTCCGTACCTTCTACTGTATCGCAATATTCCGAGAACTTCATGAGCTGCCTCCTAAAATGCAAATTTTGCCGCATCGCTTACATATTAATACAACTACCCATATTGTACCATGCAGCCGCACCCAAAGTCTATACTATCTTTCTGAATTTAGCGTTTCCAGTTCATCTTCAATAACTTTTTTATCTAAACGCTCAAATAGTATCTCTACTTGAGGTATCATATACCCGGCAGGGATATTCTTTACGTTCCAGTTGCTTTTTATCCCCAGCCAACCATTTATTTTTGAGGATGAAAAGGGCAGAAAGGGTTCCAGCAAAACTGATAAATTTGCAATCATTTGTACACATGTGTAAATTGTATCGCAGCAGCTTTTTATATCCGTGTTTCTGGTGGCCCATGGCTGCCGGGAATCAAAATATTTATTGCCAAATCGCACAAACTCAAACGTCATGTTAAGAGCGTCTTTCAAGTTACCGGCCTCTATTAACTTACCAACATCCTGATACATACGGGCTGTTTTTTCGCTAATTTCAAAATCCGGCTCACCCTCCGGCACGGCGGCATCAAAGTATTTGTGAACAAAAGCCAAGGTACGGTTCACAAAATTACCCCAGGCCCCAAGTAACTCGCCATTATGGCTGTTGACAAACTCTTTCCATGTGAAATCTGTATCCCGTTTTTCCGGGCCATTTGACAAAATGAAATAACGGATGGAATCCGGATGATACTTTACAATATCCTTTATCCATATTGCCCAGTTATGACTGGTTGACAGTTTACGCCCTTCCAGCGTCAAGTACTCGCTGGAAACTATATGGTCGGGAAGTTTCCATTTGCCGCCACTTGCCAGTAATAAAGACGGTAAAATTATTGTATGGAACGGGATGTTATCCTTTCCATGTATATAATAATGGCGGCTGTTTTCACTCCATAGTTCATCAAAATTTTCTCCCCGCTCCTCGGCAGCGGCTTTGCTCATGGATAAATACCCCAGCACATTTTCTGCCCAAATATAAATTCGCTTATCCTCATAGCCGCCTTTTGGTACTGGTACGCCCCAGTCCAAATCCCGGGTTATGGCCCTGTCCCGCAGCCCTTCGTTAATATAACGACGGGAAAAGGCAATAGCGTTTTTCCGCCAATGGGGGCGGCTATCTATAAAATCCGACAGTTCCTTTTCTAGCTTAGATATGGCAATAAACAAATGCTTGGTCGGGCGAAAAACCGGCACAATGCCGCACACAGAACATAATGGCTCGATTAAATTCTCCGGTTCTAACACTTTTCCGCAAGCATCGCACTGGTCGCCCCGCGACTGGCTTGCGCATTCCGGGCATTTACCAATTACGAAACGGTCTGCAAGGGCTGCGGCGCAATTTTCGCAAAAGGCCTGTGGCGCCTCTTTCTCGTAAATATAATTCCCGTCATACATTTTTTTATGAAATTCCTGCACAAAATCTATATGCTCGTCGGAAGATGTTTTGCCGTAACGGTCATAGCTGAAGCCCAGCTTCTGAAAACACCAGCAAAATTCCTGGTGATAATAATCGCTTATCTCCCCCGCAGATTTATTTTCCTGCCTTGCCCGTATGGCAACAGGCGTGCCATAACAATCGCTACCGGAAACAAAATATACATCGTCGCCTTTTGCACGATAATAACGTGCAATTGGGTCCCCGGATAAAAGCCCTGCAAGATGCCCAATATGCAAAGAGCCATTGGCATAGGGCCATGCACTTGCTATTAAAATTTTCATAGACGATCTCCTTTTACTTTAATGTTAATACTTTTTCAGAGGCTCTGCCTTTGAAAAAGCGCACTTGCACCGTTTCTGATTGGATTAATATCTTATAATAAAGCGGCTTCGCCGCTTCCCGCAGGCAAAGCCGAGGAAGTGGAAGCGGGATTCATTCCCGCTGTAACGG
>Ga0123355_10001789_pt1 | contig 30108 bp, 27 predicted proteins | sample TergutEmb28metaG_3_FD_89872 | JGI IMG/M metagenome (GOLD analysis project Ga0123355, IMG submission 89872) | Embiratermes neotenicus P1 segment gut microbial communities from Petit-Saut dam, French Guiana - Emb289 P1 | ecosystem: Host-associated > Arthropoda: Insects > Digestive system > Gut ... | reverse complement strand
CTCTCGGCCCGTCGCGTCGGTCCAACCGGCAAAGCCTATGGTCTTGACATGACCGACGAAATGCTGGCCCTGGCTCAGGAGAATAAGAAAAAGGCCGGATTGGAAAATGTGGAGTTTCTGAAAGGGGAGATCGAGAACATTCCGCTGCCGGATAACTCGGTCGATGTTGTGATATCGAACTGCGTCATCAATCTTTCGGCGGACAAGGACCGAGTCTTGCGCGAAGCTTTCCGGGTATTGAAACCAGGCGGCCGATTTGCAGTATCCGATGTGGTGACGCACGGGGACGTCAACCCGGAGATTCGCAAGAGTGTGCTGTTATGGGTAGGCTGCGTGGCAGGCGCATTACAAGAAGAGGACTATCGCCGGATGTTGACGGCTGCTGGATTTGAAGAGATCGGGATTGAGCCAACGCGCATTTACCACGTTGAAGATGCTCGTGAAATGCTCTCGGCTGCCGGGATTGACGTGGACGCGATTGCGCCGGAAGTGGATGGCAAGTTCATGAGCGCGTTTGTGCGGGCGATAAAGCCGTTAGCTCCTACCCAAGCTTGCTGCAGTCCGACTTGCTGCAACAATTAAAATCCGCGTGTCGTGTTCTGTTGTACTCGTCCAGGGTGGCGTACCGGCGTTCCGCTCCGCATCGGTCATTGGTTGCGCAAGTTCGACAACTCACGACAGTCGGGCGCTGATCGGTAGAGTTGCCGTCAGGAACCGAAGACGTCGAGGATGCGAGGGTGCGAGGATGCGAGGATGCGATTACTGAAGGTGGTCGCACAGTAGCATACAGGTCCACACGTCCAAGACTTGGAACGAACAGACCAGCTGATAGTCAGCCCAGCGAGCTGTGAGTGTTCGGGAACGTACTCAGGAGTCGTTTCTGCATGGTAATCAATTGCCGCCGCTCGGGGCTTTCGGGTCGTTGCTCGATTCGCGCACCTAGGAACTGGCCGCAATTAGCGCATATGGCAAGATGAGATTGTTCAAGTGAGATCATTATCAGGCCGATGGCTTCGGCACAAGAGTGACAATTTGCAGAGAGCCACGCTGAGTGTTGGTCGCAAAGCAGAGCGCAAGAGGATTGCCAGCTACGCCTAAAGTAGGGCTCCTTGTCTTCTAAGAAACAAACGGAACAATATCTCACATTTGGGCGGTGGCGTTGTCGCGTCAAAACCTGCGCAGAATCGCTCTCCGAAAGAAGGATCGCGGCGCGGATGCGTTTAAGCGAGGTCCCCGTTCCAGCAGCCAAGACACGCAGCAGGGATTCACTCGCTCGACGATCCACTGAAGCCAAGCGCGAGTTACGATCTGGATTAATCGTGCTCCAGAATCCTTGAGCGCCGAGTCCATTCGCTCGGCCCACGCGCACAATCCAGGATGAAAGTAGCTCGTCATCCTGAATCTGCGGATGCCCTGGCCACAACATTTCACACCATCCCTGCAGCCCGCCGGCCACGTTCCGAAGGAGGTACCCAGTCCAGACCCCGCAAGAGCGGAACATCAATTCGCTCTCGGCCGACCTGAATGGCGCGCTCAGTTGCCAATGCCAGAAGACCGTTGAGTTCGCCGATCGCGCCCTCACTCATAGACAAGAGTTTCAACGCAAGATTCTGATCCGCGAGCCGGGATGCCTCCCGCAACGGAATCAATGTTTCAAAACTGGCGAGCAGGGAAAGAAAGTCACGATCCAGTTCCCATCGCTTGAGGGCAACCGGTTCGAATCGGCTCTGGGTTTGGGGATCGGCGGCCACTGCGCGAATGGCTTCAACAGTTCCGACTCCAACGATCGGGATCTGCAGGTCGTTTCCGAGGTATTTGAGGACATTGAGGAAACGGTGCTGGGCAGCCAGGGATCCAGCGAGCAGATGGTGAATCTCGTCGATGATCAGCATGCGTAATTGAACCGAATGAAGAAGTTTGGTCACCTGTAGATGCTTCTTCCCCACCGACTCGTTGGGTCGATAAGGAGCGTGCAGCGCCTCCAGAATCATGTTGTAAAAACGTCCTTCGTCCGGGACGGGAGGGGCTTGGATCAACAAAACTGGAACAATCGTATTGTGCCCTTCAGTGTTCTCTTGGATAGGATGAAGCTTGGCGAAGCGGCGAACCAGCATCGTCTTGCCGTTGTTGGTTTCGCCAATAATAAGGAGATTCGGCATCCGATGGGTTGTGGGGTGCCGCAACAGAGATTCCAATCGCGAAAGAATCTCCTTGGAACGAGTGTAGCCAATCCAGTGCGGTTGCCGCATAAATAGGATCCGTTCCTGGTCTGGGAGCTCGAGCGTGGCACGAGCATTGGGGAGCAGCTGGTCGCCGTTGCTTTCGCCTTTCATCTCAGAAGTCCTCAATTTCTTCGAAGGGCAAGATCGGTTCTCGGTGAAGATCGCTTGCCGTCGATAGCCGGCCGGGCGACGCCTGGCCGGGGGCCGGAAGACTTCCATCCCGGCGCCTTGCCTCGTTACGCCTCATGGTTCTGGTCTTTCGAATGGCATCCTTTTCGACCTCGAGCATTTGTTCGTGGGCTTTGAACACATCCGCCTCTGTTATACGGCCTTGAACCTGGCTCTTTGCGGCGCGATACGCTCGCCGTAATTCCCAAATACTGGTCGCCGGGTGGGAAAGATTTCGGTAAGGGACCCGTTGGTAAGCTGAAGTTTCTGCATCCCAGAACCAAACTGTAGAGATATCTCTCGGATCCCGTCGAACCGGGAATTTCCTTTTTTTTGATGGATCGCCCGGGTCGCGACTTTCGATGTGAGGCCTGAGAACGTCAGACCAGTAGCAAATGCCATCCAAGCGTATTCCATCGCGGCCCACGGACCGCTCGTAGAGCGGCATGAAATCAAGACTGAACTTGACGGCATCGTTTACCACCCTAGGCTTTAGATCTGCGAGCCGAAGGCCCTCTTGAAAGCGAACGATTGGCGACGTGCCGATCTCGCGGTGCAGGTGCTCATGATAGACGCCCGTGATCCAGAGCACCAGCCATCGTTCCAGTTCCGTCAATGTGAGTGCCGCACCGTGTTGAGCATCATATTTGCCCCGCTCGCGTGGGTTGGACATCGTGGTTCCCGGCAGCTGGTGGAGCTCCTTGCTGACTGTGCCCAGCAAGCGTTCGATGTGTCCGCCATACCAAGGGCGTCGAGCCGGCCTCCAATTCAGCCTGATGCCCCATTCCTCTGTAGCGCGCTCCAGGGCTTTCGAATGGAACTCGGGTCCGTTATCGGCATGTACCAGGTCCATGAGGCCAGATACCGGCCATGAGTAATTGCTGTCCAGCTTGGCAAGCCACAGATCTTTGGGGAGTACCGCGTGCACCAAGCATAGGCCGACCGAATGAATTCCAGGCGGGTCTAGAGAAAGATAGAAGCCCACAATGCACCGGCTGTAAACGTCGATCGCAAGCGTAAGCCACGGCCGCCCGAGCGCGAGCCTTTCCCGCTCGTCCACAACAACGACATCGAGCTTAGTGTGATCGATTTGGACTACAGCTAGAGGTCCATCGGCTCCTGGAAAATTCCCGAAGACCGGGCGGCGTTTCTGCGACTGTCTTCGTGCTTTAAGCCGGCGTCTAAGGGTGGCGATATGCGGAGGTTTCAGTCCGGCCTGCTGGCACTCGGCCACAATGCGATGGGCCAAACGTGCCGTGGACGGCCTTGGCAATTTTGATTTCGCGCTGTTGAGAACGGATGCGACAATCTCTTCAACCGCCGACGATAAGCGGCTTCCTCCGGCAGAAGGTCCACGCTGCTTTGGCAGCAAACTTGAGAGATGTTCTGATGACCGCCAAAGCTCAATCCAGCGGTAAAGTGTTGCAGGGCTCTTCCTTACCTCCGCAGCGCGGCTTTTTACTCGTTCCCGCGATAACGGGGTAGACTCTAAGAGGGGCGCAATCGCTTCCATGCGTTCCCGGGCGCGTCCCCATTGGCTTTCCTCAATTCCTGAAAGCTCCGGTTTCGAAACCCGGTGTGTGGTGGTGTTCATGGCAGAACAGGATAAACTCGGAACGGCGATGAGTGAAGATCGGACTTCGGCAGAACTCAAAGGGAGAATGGAGGCGCTATTGTTCACCTCGAACAGTCCTTTGTCGGCCAAGGTTTTGGCAAGGGTGTTAGAGGTGCAAACGGAGACCGTGGAAACTCTCGCTGCCGAACTGATGCAAGACTTGGGGTTGCCGGAACGAGGGCTTCAACTGAGACGCCTTGCGGGTGGATGGCGCCTGGAAACGAAACCCGAGCATGCAGATGCAATCGTGACTTTAAAGCACAATCGCACGATGAAGCCATTGTCCGAGCAGGCCCTGGAGACGCTGGCGATTGTCGCGCTCAAGCAGCCGGTGAATACTGAAAAAATCAGTGCCATCCGGGGAGTGAATAGCAATGGCCCTCTGGAAACGCTCGAAAAACGAAAACTGATCTCAGGAGACGCCTACGGCGAAGGTCGGGGGACGTACTGGCGAACCACGAAGAGGTTCCTGGATGAATTCGGCTTAGAGAGTTTGGACGACATATTCGCGACCGGCAAGCTCGAACGGGTGATGGGTCAGGCGTATGGTTTAATTACCAGTCTCAATAACTCCACTTCAAATGGTAACCAGTCTCAAGAATCGAGCGCATCCCGTCTCAAAAACCCTGCACAAGACGCCACGTAAGTTGTTGAGTTTCCGTAAGGCCAGTCTCAATATCATTGCTTTTCGACACCGGCCTCGGTTACAGCTGGGAATTTCTGCACCGAACACATTTTGCCTGCCCGCGCCCCGGGGTGATCGCCCGCGACCTTGGTGCCGGCCGGGTCTGCAACCGCCCGATCCGCGCCAGGCGCATTCGTGTCCACCACCGCCAGCCAGGGGCTTCTAAGTCCAATGCGAGATTCCTGATTACCCTCTATCCCGGCCGCCACGCCCTGGCTCCCGGATTGAAGGTGGCCGATCCTATCCAGCCGGCGTCTCTTCCGGAGCCGTGGCGCGGACAGCACCCCGAGGCCCCGGAGCGGCCGGCGCTCGATTCTGACCGCGCTCGCGACTTCTCCCATCCCCTCCACCAATTCCGGGCGGCTCCGGGTGAGTGAAACCGCCTTAGTTCGCGCCCAAGTCGCGTCGCCCGAGGAAGACCTGACCCTGCTCGTCTTGAACGGCGTCACCTCCCCCGATACGCAAAGGTCGTACCGAACCGGGCTCAGGCAGTTTTTCACCTGGCTGCGGTCAAAACCCCGGCAGAGTTTTTCGAAGGCGCTCGTCCAGGAGTACCGGGCCCACCTGCTCGAACGGAAGCTTTCGGCCTCAACGGTGAACCTCCGGCTTTCGCCTCTGCGGAAGCTGGCGCGGGAGATGGCCGACAACGGCCTGCTCGATCCTGGTATTGCGGGCGCGATCGAGCGCACCAAAGGGGTGAAGCAGGAGGGGGCAAGGGCAGGGAACTGGCTGCTGAAGGAACAGGCCAACGAGCTCTTGAATGCGCCCGATCCCTCGACGTTAAAAGGCAAGCGCGATCGCGCAATCCTGGCGCTTTTGATCTTGTGCGGGCTGCGCCGCGCCGAACTCGTTGCCCTCGAAGTCGACCGCATGCAGCAGCGCGAGGGACGCTGGGTCCTACCGGACCTGGTGGGAAAAGGGAACCGGCGCCGCACGGTGACCGTACCCGCCGCGGTCAAGGTCAGGATCGACACGTGGACCCAAGCTGCGAAAATTTCAGAAGGAAAGGTCTTCCGGCCGGTGAATAAGGGCGGCCGGGTGGTGGGCGAGTTCATTGCCGACGAGAAAGCCATCTGGCAGCTGGTTGTCCACTACGCCCGCGCCACTTCGCTCGGGAAACTGGCGCCCCATGACCTGCGCCGTACCTGTGCGAAACTGTGCCGCAAGTCGGGCGGGGAGCTTGAGCAAATTCGGTTGCTGCTGGGGCATGCGTCCATTCGGACCACAGAACGATATCTCGGCACGGAGCAGAACCTGGAACTCGCGGTGAACGACGGGTTAGGGCTAGAGATGGATTGAAAAGCTATGGTGCTCGCGAGAGCAAAATGCGATTCCTCGCTCTTGCCTGCTGGTCATGCTGAGATCGGCGAGTGCCATTGATTGGGTTGATTGAGTTTAGGCTAGGTGTTCTGGTTGCTCCGCTCGACGCCCGCTACTTGAGGCTGTGCGCTCCGCCACCGAAACTCCAGTGAGGCTGCAGCGCAGCAAGAGGACCTGCTGTCCGTTGTACAGGTGTATACTTCGGCTGCCGCTCAGGAGTCGCTATCCGCATTCTCTTGATCATCGCATTTCTATTCCTTATGACCGTCGATCTCACCTCGAAAACTGGAACGAAACTACTCTACCAGACTCGTTACGAATCGCAGGACACCCGCACGGCCCTAAACGGAGAGACGACCACATCCACCTTCTACACGATTGATCGCCTTGACCACGCGGCTCTTGGTAAGGCATTTCGCGATGAGCTGCTCGCCGCGAAATCAAAAGTGGTGATGCTGCAGTGACCACCCCGAACCCTTTTTCTGCTACTGACAGTGCTCTCGGCTACCTTTATCAGGTACGGGTTGCGCTTCTTTGGGCGCTTCGTCGCCTGAAAGCTAACAGCGAGTTCCTGGTTTCGCTGGAGACGCTCGATGACGTCACTTTTGAATTGAAGGGCGGGACAGTCGAAGAGCTGTTGCAAACCAAGCATCATCAGAACCGCGAAGCGGCTTTGACGGATGCGAGCGAAGATCTCTGGAAATCGTTGCGACTGTGGTTCGAGGGCTTCGGGAGGAAGACAATCCCACTTGGCACGTCACTCCATCTGTTGACGACAGGCAAGGCAAACCCAGGGTCGATTGCGGCGCATCTGCGGTTCGATAGCCCAAACGTGGATGCGGCTCTCAAATCGCTGGAAGCGACGGCGCAATCATCGACAAGCCAGTCCAATGCTCGGGCCTACGCGGCATTTCTCCAGACTGCCCCAGGCGATCGGAAGAAATTGATTGAAAACGTGGTCATTTTCGATGCTGCCCCGACGATTACGGCGCTTGACTCGGAGCTCAAGGCAGAAGTGTTCTGGGCGGTCGAAAGAAAATTCCACGATGCTTTTCTTGAGCGGCTTGAAGGCTGGTGGTTAAGGCGTTGCGTAAAGCAGCTGGCCTCTGCAGATCCCATGGATCGCGTCCTGGCGAGCGAGATTGAGGCGCAGATGTCGGATTTACGCGAGCAGTTCAAGCAGGACTCGCTGCCGATCGACGACGACTTGCTGACCTTCGATCTTGACGAGGCAACCAAGACTGCGCACGCCGACTCTACCTTCGTTCGTCAGCTTGAAATCATCGCAGCAGGCAAGAGGCGGATCTCGGCCTCAATACGTGATTATTATCGGGCGTTTGAACAGCGCTCTCGATGGCTTCGCAACGACCTGATCCTGATCGGCGACCTAACGCAATACGAACAGCGATTGACCGAGGAATGGGAACTCGTGTTCGAAGCGATGCGCGACGAGTTGGGCGCGACCGCGACAGAGGAGGCGCAACAAAAGGCCGCTAGGGACGTGTTGAAGTGGGCCGAACGCGTTTTTCTTCCGATTCGCGTCGGCATTACAGAGCCCTTTGTCTGCCGTGGCTCTTTGCATATTCTCGCCGACGAGCCGCGGATTGGCTGGCATCCGGAGTTCCAGGATCGACTTGCGAGGCTCCTCAAAAGCGCGGGAACGGCCGCATGAAGTCATGGACTGCCCGGTCGCCTGAGGAACGCGCACTTCTTAATCCAGGCTTCTGCAGCTGCTTGTTGTGGCATGCGGCGACGGGCTATCAAGCGGCAGTACAAGCGCCGCTGCCCTTCGACCTTACCTTTGTCGTGCTTCCAATCGTGCTGCACCGACAGACGCGCGAGTCGCTGCCGCGCACGACCCGAACCTCGCTTGTGGTGTGGATTGACGAGCATCCGCTGGCACGATCGCTTGTTGCGGATCGAGCCCGGCGGCTGGTGCCGTTTACGAAGGAGGCACTGGTCTTTGGAGGCATGTATGGCCTTCTCAACCTCACCAGCGTTATGGTCATTGCAAATACAGAGTGGAAGAGGCGCATCATCGCTGATTTGCGAACGTCATCCGACGAAGTACGCGATTGCTCAAAGCGTGCGGAATTTGTCGGCAAGTGGTTGGCCGGATCCGGGAGTTCTGGCACGGTGATGGCGATTCTCGGAATACGTCCGTGAGCATCCAACTGCTGAACATCGTTCTTTATAGTTACGACCGGCGGCGCCGAGTGGTGAATCTGAACGCGGGCGCAGTGAGCGTAATTACGGGAGCATCGAAGACCGGAAAATCCGCGTTGATTGATATCGTCGACTATTGTCTTGGGAGCTTGGAATGCCGTGTGCCGGAGGGCCCCATCCGGCGGTCGGTTAGCTGGTTCGGCCTGCGGCTGCAACTCATGAATGGTCAGGCTTTTATCGCCCGGCGCTGTCCAGGCGGACGGGCCTCGAGTGAGGACTGCTTCGTCGAGGTCGGCGCCGCCGTTGAAATCCCCAGCTATGAGACGCTTCGCCAGACGACAAACACGCAAGGGCTCGGATCGCTTGTCTCGGGATGGTCCGGCATAGTAGATAACCTGCACGAGCCTCCGCCAGGCCAGACGAGACTTCCTCTGGCGGCAAATGTCAGGCATGCGCTCGCCTTCTGCTTTCAGCCGCAGGACGAGATCATTCGGCGACAACAGCTATTTCACGGTGCCGGTGACAACTTTTTCGCACAAGCGCTGAAAGACACCCTGCCGTATTTCCTCGGTGCCGTGGACGATGATTATGTGCGTAAGAGGGAGCGGCTTCGTCTGATCAGGGAGCGGCTCCGGTCTTGTGAGCGGAAGCTCGGCGAGGTCGCGGCGCTTCGCGGTGGCGGGACCAGCAAAGCCGATGCGCTTCTCGCGCAAGCCCGGGATGTGGGACTCTCGTCCGCCAGCCCGGATTCCTGGGAAGCAACAGTAGCGGCGCTTCGCGCCGTGGCCTCCACGCCACTCGCAAATCTAGAAGTGACGGCCTCGGACAATACCGAGTTCGCGCGCCTCTCGGAAGAGCGCGCGCGGCTGCTCGCCGAACAGCGGCGTCTGACCGATGAAATCGATGCGGTTCGCGCATTTGAAACAGACGGCCTCGGGTTTTCCCGCGAGGCAACGGAGCAGCGGGCGCGGCTCAAGTCTATTGGCCTGTTCGACGCGGCACCGGCGGACCAACACTGCCCTTTGTGTTCCCAGCCTCTGGATTCGACCGAGGCATCCCCTGGCATCGATCAGGTCAAAGAGACCCTGGTTTCCCTGTCCTCTCGCCTCGATTCGGCGAGCCGGGCTACACCGCAGATCGAGAGGGCCGTCGGCGAGCTTGAGACTCGGCTTCAGGCGGCCCGGCAAAGGGTAGCGACCAACCGAGCCAATTTGGAGGCCATCCGGACGAGCGACGAGCGCTTCGCCAAGGCTCGCGACGACGCAACCCGGCGGGTGCACGTTGTCGGCCGCATCAGTCTGTATCTTGAGAGCTTGCCTGAGCTACCCGACACGCGGGCGCTGGAGCAGGAGGCCGAGGATTTGCGCGCGCAGGCGCGAGCCTTGGAAGCGGAGCTAAGTGACGAGCGTGTTCGCGAGCGGCTCGACTCCATAACCTCGATACTAGCGGAGCGCATGACTCGGTGGGCTCGCGCCCTTGGCCTTGAACACTCAAGGTTTCCGCTGCGACTGGATCTCAAGAATCTGACGATCGTTGCCGATACCGCCGACGGTCCCGTTGCCATGGCACGGATGGGAAGCGGCGAAAACTGGGTGGGCTACCACCTGATTGCGCATTTGGCGTTGCATCAATGGTTCGCCACACGCTCTCGGCCCGTGCCGCGTTTTCTGTTTCTCGATCAGCCTTCTCAGATCTACTTCCCGCCCGAAAAGGACAGCGACGGCTGGGTTGAAATGGTCTCCGACGACGATCGAGCCGCCTTGTCGAGAATGTTCCAGCTAGTCTTCGAAGCCGTAGAGGAGGTAGCTCCTGGATTCCAGGTGATTGTCACGGAACACGCAGATCTCAATGAGACCTGGTATCAGGCCGCGGTTTCAGAGCGGTGGCGCGGGGGGCTAAAGCTTGTGCCAGAAGACTGGCCACGGCAGCAATAACTATGCAAGATGGACCGCGCCGAAGCCTACGCGAAAACGTCGAGGGTGCAACGTGTGTATGCACCTACCCAGCTGTGAGGCCTCAATTCCAATCGTAACTTCCAATCATCAATGTTTTCGTCGACTCGGCGGCAGTACGCGCGTCGTCGTACTCGATAACTTGAAAGAAGGTGTGCTAGTTCCGATTGCTTCACGGAATGGCTCGCTAGCGGAGGGGGTAGGAGCGTGTTTTTGAGTTGCTAACCCGCTTGACTCCACGCCAAACCCGGTGGTCACCTCATTGGGCGGTTTTGTGGTTTTGGTTTTTCCCCTAGAAGAAAGGTTTTCGGGGTTGGGGTTGGTGTTGCTGTTCGTGGCGAACGATTCCGTCATCGACCCGGTGGTCACTTCGTTGGCCGGTTTGAGGTGACCTTCATTGGCCGGATTTGGGTGACCCCTGAGGGGGAATTCGAGTGAACGGGGTTGATGAGAACCCCGCGACAGTCTCGGCGACACGCAAGATGTATGCAGCGGGCGCAATCATTGGAGTGCTCAGATGTAGTGTCCAAATGGCAAGGGGGGAACGTCTTTGATAGGTCCAGCCGTCAGAATCTCCCCTATCGCATCCGCAAATTTCAGCGTGATCGGCATACCGTCCCCGAAAATGCAAGTGTTGTAGTTGAGTTTGGTGAGCGAAAGAATATCCTTCAGCACCACATTAATGTCGGCGTCGCCCCTGCTGATGTTGATGATAAGCGCGTTCGGGACTTCCCGACCTGGGTAGGTTTGAATGCGGGGCGTCCATCCGCGTGTCCACAGATGGGCGCTACGCTTGCCCCGGATGTTTGCAAGTCCACGGAGCACGGCGTTCTGACCCTTTCGGTATAGCTTCAAGTTCTTTTCCTCGCGGATGTGGACGCCGACCATATTCGTCCCGTTCCCAGCTGCCTCCGCGAATCCCGCCCATTCCTCCGGCTCGAACCACACTTTCCCGTGGATAAACATCTCGGTCGGGGGCCGCCCTGCTTTCTTCTTGTACGACTTGATCGCCAGCGCGCCGAGCTCTTTTGCTGCCTCATAAGTCAAGTGGAAGTCGCCGGTATCCTCGTTATACCAGGGGCCGAGCGCGCCCTTGAAAACCACGCCATCGCCTGAATCCAGAAACATCTGCGCCGCGCAACAGGCGTTTTTCGACGTGCCCGTGGTGTCATCCTTTTTGAAAACCAGGCCGACATAGCACACGCCGTCTCGGATTTCCGCGACTTTCCATGGACGCCCACCCACCTTGTAGAAGACGGCGGTGCAGAGATTCCAAGCAATCTCAGACTGACGGGCTGCGTCGCGTTTGTCGAAGTCCGCATCGGATGGCTTCAGAATGTTTGACACCGTGCTCTCTCGGACAATCTGCGTAAGCACCATGTCATCGAGCAGCCGTGCCTTGAGCTGATGGTGGAACTGCTCCTCATAGACGTAAGGTTCCGCCTCTTTTTCCATCTCAGGGAACAGGGAGCGTATCTCGTAGAAGGTTTTTGCCTGCTTCGCGTGCTTGAAGGCACTTTGCGCCTTTTGACGTACTTCCGGCTCAACAATGGACTTCGGCCGGCAATACTTCCAAACTTTGTCGGGCACGACAAGAAACCAGATTTCCGGTTTTTCTGTCTCTTCGCGGATCGCCTCCAGAATGCGATTGGCAAACACGCCAACCGTGCCGTATACGCGCAGGTGTGGTTCGTCCAAGTAGAGATGCTCGTCGATTTCGGCGTCCGTTACTGTGAGTGTAAGCAAGGGTTTGGTATTCCAGGGCGCGCGGAACACCGTCTCAAAGCCCGGAAAGGGCGGACGACCGAGCAAAGGGGTCGCATTGAACACCGGGCGCTGCACCCACTCGACCCACCGCTCAAAGCGCTTGACGCCAGTCTCGGTGCCGATTACCCCTGCTTTGATACCGTAGGGCTTGCTCTCATCGAGTGGGCCAAACAGCGTGAGACCATCGCGCGGGTCTTCCATCGCCTGATTGTGGCGGAACAATAGACGTGGTTCCGGGATGTGGATGAGGTCCTTCATTCGTCACCCCCAGAGGTGGCGCCGTCTTCAAACGCGTCGTCATCGCCCGACTCCCGCCCGTAATCGTCTGCAGTCTCGTCATTATCCGAATACCGCAGCAACTGTGGGTCGGTGTACGAGACCGGGCTGCAGAACGCCAGGGGAGTCGAGGCAATGGTCAAGCTGGCTTTGCTCCCGAGCGTCACCGTGATTTTGTCGGCGCCGTCGCATAGATACATGGCAGCCGCAAGGGTACGGTCGCGCCACTCGTCATTCCACCACGATTTGCACTGACTGCGTCTAGCGGATGCGAGCCGTTTCTTGCTCTCCCAGATGGTCGCGCCGTCATTTGTAAACAGAACGTGCGATTTAAAAATATAAGCGAGCGCGGGATGCACGAGTGGCCGGGCCTGCACGGCATAGTGCCAGAACCGCTTCACACTCACGCCCGTCGACGGGTTCGTGCGCGTGGCATATCCGACCATCGCGCGGAATGTCCTTTCGCCGTGCACGCCGTTAAAAAACACCTTATCGTTGAGCACGCGGTTCTTGGGAAAATAAAAGCATTTTGCCTTGTTTGTGAGCTCGTAAACGGGAAGCTTGCGTTCTTCGAGCATCTGCTCCCAGGCCATGCGCAGAAGCTGAAAGAGATGTTTGCCGAAGGTGGTCTTGGGTTCCGCCAGCAGCGTTGCGACTTCAACCTGATCGCCGGCCTTCGCGATGTACATATCCGGGCCCAGCTTTCCTTCAAAATCCGCCGCTTCCGCGAAAGTGATCAGAAACATTCCGTCGTGGACTGCCGGGTACGGAAGCGTGGCAGGTACTTCCAGCTTGCCGATGGTCTTGCGGCTGAGAGAGTGGAAATAAATATGGGTTGGAAGTGTAGCAGGAAACCAGTTCGAGAGGTATTCTTCACGCTCCTTACGCAGGCCCAGCTCGGCGCTGAACTGCGTACGCCACCAGTCATTCACGGCCGTCCGGTTGAATTTCGGGTCTTTGGAAACCCTGTCTTCTTCGAGTTTTTCCAGCAGCTTGGCAAGCCCAGCTCCCCAGGACTTGGCAAAGGGAACAGTGTTGACGCGGGTTATCTCGATCGTGATGTCGCCGTGCGGCAAATCGTCGATGTGCAGCGGGATGACGAAGTCTCTCAGCTTTTCGCGCTTCGCTACGCCCTGCGCGAAATGCAGCTCTTTGAGGGGTCCATCTTTCGCATTCGATGTTCGGGAAAGAACGTAGAGCACTTTCACCGCACGGGTCTTAATGACATCTTCGATGTTGTCCCAGAACACCTCGCCGCCCAGCAGCTTCGTCAAGTCGCACCAGACGTGGTAGCCCTCGTTCGCCAGTTGCAGCGCGAGCCACAACGTAAATTCATTGTCCTCGGGATTTGCGTGGCTCACCAGCAACGTATCCCTATTTTCCGCGCTGCGCGGGGTGCTCTGGCTCATGCGTTAGACTCTCGACAATCTTGGAACTTGGAAAAGGATATCACCGATAGATAACGACATCTAGTGGCGTCGTGTACTGCTGTTTGTTATCATGTGGCCCATGAAACCGAAATGGCTTACCACTGAACAGGCAGCCGACTACCTCGGGATGGGGAAGACCAAGCTATACGCGTTAGCGCAAACCGCCAAAATCCCGGTCAGCAAAGTTGGTAAGAAGTGGCTCTATGAAGAAGTAGCGCTCGCAGAGTGGCTGCGAGCCAGCAAGAAGTTCACAGCATATTTCGTGGACACTGCGGCGAATATTGACAACAACTCCAATCTGCGCGAACCACAGCGTGACGCCTATGCACGCGCCTATGATTTCTTTAGCTCCGGCAAACAGAAGGCCGTCATCCAATTGCCGGTGGGGTGCGGGAAGTCTGGCCTAGCGGCCATCCTCCCATTCAGCATCGCCAAGGGCCGAGTCCTTGTCATTACGCCGAACCTAACGATCAAAGACGAGCTGCAGAAAACTCTCGACATCACAAACCGGCAGAAGTGCTTCTGGCGCAGGATGCAGATTCTCGGCGACAACGACATGATTGCTGGCCCTTACGTTTGTACGCTAGAAACCGGGAACATCAGCGTCTGCGAGCAGTCGCACATCATTCTCACCAACATTCACCAGCTGGCAACCAATGCTGAGAAATGGCTCGACCAGTTTCCACCGGACTTCTTCGATCTGATTATCGTTGATGAAGCACACCACGGAGCGGCAGAGAGTTGGAAGCTCGTGTTCGCGAGATTCCCGTCGGCGAAGGTGATTAACCTCACAGCTACGCCTTTCCGTAGCGACCGCCAGGAACTCGAAGGAGATTTGATTTACCGGTATCCGTTCAAGAGCGCCAGCATCAAGGGTTATATCAAAAAACTGAAGGCTTCATATGTTGCCCCAACAGAACTGACGTTTACAGTCGCAGGAGAAGAGCGAACTTTCACGCTGGACGAAGTACTCGCGATGAAGGAAGAGGAGTGGTTTAGCCGGGGTGTCGCTTTGAGCGATCCCTGCAACGTCAGCATTGTGGACAACAGCCTGCAAAAACTAGAACAGCTTCGGTTATCCGGCACCAAGCACCAGATTATCGCGGTCGCGTGTTCGATCAATCACGGCCAACGCATTCGGTCTCTGTATGAAGAACGAGGGTATCGGGCCGAGGTTATCCACAGCAAGCTGGAGCCCGCCGAGCAGGAGGAAATTCTGCGCGACTTGAAAAATGGCACGCTCGACTGCATTGTCCAGGTACAGATGCTTGGCGAAGGCTTCGACCATCCGAAGCTGAGCGTCGCCGGCATGTTCCGGCCGTTCCGTTCCTTAGCGCCGTACATCCAGTTTATCGGCAGAATTCTACGCGTCGTTGTGCAAAACGACCCGACCCATCCCGACAACTATGGGCACATCGTGACGCACGTCGGAATGAATCTCGACGTGCAGTTGAAGAAATTCAAGCAATTCGAGAACGATGACCAAGCCTTTTGGGAGGAGGTCACCGGTGGGGGCGATCCTGAACCTCCACGCGATCTCCTAGAGGGCCGCGCGCGGATGAAACTCAATGAGGAGGTGGTCGTCAACAGCGAAATCGTTGATCGGGTGTTCGAGGAGGAATTCACGACGACGGAAGATTCGGACATCGTCGCTGATTTGGAACGTAAATTCGAAAGTTTGGGGCTCGATCCCGCTCTAGCGAAGGACGTGGTGAAAAAGAGTGCTGCGGCCAGACCACAAATGCAAGAGTCGGATGCCGCCAGGCCGTTTGCCGTTCTGCCATTGAAGCAGTGGCAAGAAGCCAAAAAGAGGCTTAATGAAGAAGCGAAACGGACCGCCACTATTCTTCTGAATCGCTGTGGCCTGCTCCCCGGAGGCGTGGAACTTCCCCGGAAGTTGAAGCCTGGGATCGGCGCACAGAACAACTTCGTAGCGGCGCTGCAGATGGTAAACGAGCAGCTCGACAAGCGCTTCGGGACCGGTAGAAAGCGAGCCGCCTGGGCAACGGAAGAATTCGGAGTCGCTATGATCGGTATGGGCGAGATCCTGAATGACCTGACGAAGGAGGTTAAGAAACTGCAGGATGTCAAGAAATAGTATTCCTTCGCTAATCAACGGATCAGCCGGTGTCCCGAAAACCGCTACTGCCCGAAAAGAATGCCCCTGCCGTGGCTGCAACCGCTCAATCCACAAGGGTGAGAAATGCTTCGATATTCCAAATCCGCGCACAGCGTTCTCACATTCAAGGCGGTTTTGTCTTGCGTGCTTCAATCTCGTGCTCGAAAAAACAAAAGCGGACATCAGCGGACTCGAAGCCATATAGGGTGGTGTTTAATTCATTGCACGCATCTCAATTTGATGAGCCGTCGAGCAGGGCTAAAGCTGCCGACACTGCGCCAAGGTAGCGGGGACCGAAGGAGCTAAGAGACCGAATGATCAAGATCAACCCTAGAGAAATCAAGGGCTGCTGGGATCAGGGATACGTCCTGGACGTACACACGATTTCGAGTACCATGATTGGATACAACGAATTCGGCCATCCCGAGTTCGATACGCTTCGATCTGAGCTGGGTGAGATGCTCTACCGCTTAAAATACAAAGGGGACAAGGGCACAATCACTCCCGTCGCCGAGGCTGTCGCGGGGTTTGTAAGGAGCTGGGGTATCCTTCCTGACGCAATCGTGCCGATGCCGCCGTCCAAGCAACGCAGCTTTCAACCCGTCGTGGAAATCGCTAAGGAGCTAGCGAAAACCATGAACATCCCTTTGAATACAGAGTCACTTAAGAAGACGAAGACAACGCAGCAAATGAAGGATGTAGGGGACTTTTCAGCTCGTGTTGCCGCGCTAGAGGCGGCTTTCACAAGCGACAAAGGACTCGAAGGGAAAGCAGTGCTACTTTTCGATGATCTGTTTCAGTCTGGGGCGACGATGAATGTGGCGGCCCAAACGCTTAACAGCGAAGGATCAGTGAAATCGGTTTATGCTCTCGCCCTAACTTGTACGAGGAACTGAATATGCAGGCTGTTTTTATAGCTGGATCGCGTGCATTGTCGAAGTTAAACACGCAACTCAAGGCTCGCCTGGAAAACATCGTGAAGCAGAATTTCGCGGTGCTTGTCGGCGACGCAAACGGAGCAGATAAGGCAGTGCAACGATACCTCGCTGATCAGAGCTATCAGCACGTGGTCGTGTACTGCATGGACGTGTGTCGCAATAACATCGGAAATTGGCCGACACAGACGCATGCGACTGAGTCCGGTGTTCGTCATGACCGACAATATTACGGTATTAAGGACCTCGCGATGGCGAAAGACGCGAGTTGTGGCTTCATGATCTGGGACGGTACTAGCAAGGGGACGCTCACAAACGTCGTAAACCTAATAAAGATACACAAAAAGGTGCTGCTATATAGTGCCCCCAAAAAAGACTTCTTCACGGTGCGCACGCGTGAAGATCTCGACCATGCCCTGACGGCAAGCGGGATCAGAAACGTAAGTGAATTCTTGGCGTCCTTGGCAACGAAGGAAGCAGAATCGGGGCACTTACATTTTGCTTTTCGTTCCTGACCTCTGAACTCCCTTTCCGGAGGGACCCATTCGGCAAAATCTTTATGTCGGAGGACGAAAGACCGAATGAGGTTGAATCGCCCCCGAGATAATTGCATCTGGCAAAGCCAAAAGCCGTCATAGACCAAAACCTTAAGCGCCGTTTGACTCCGGCTGCGGAAAACGAACAATGAAATTAAAAACGGGTCGGCTTGGTGATGGGCGACAATCGAAACTCCTCGTCGGGATTGGTCACAGACAAGCAGGTGAGGAGGCTGTTTGCTTTGGTGAATCAGGAAAAGAACCATGAGATGGCAGCTGTCAAGGCGGGAATGGACCGCAAGACCGCAACGCAAGTACCTGCGGGGCAGGAGGCTGCCGAGCGAATTGCCAGCAGCAGCCCGGTGGCGAACGCGAACCGATCCGTTTGAGGATGATTTGGGGAGAACTGCGGGAGCTGTTGCAGGTCAACCCTGGGTTGGAAGCCAAGACGTTGTTCGTCTATTTTACAGCGGCAGCATCCCGGCCGCTTTCAGGATGGACACCTGCGCACGTTACAGCGACGGGTGAAGATATGGCGGGCGGCCCGCCGCCAATGGCGCGCGATTCCTCTCCAAGCGAGCACATTTCGCCTTCGAGTTCATCTCGCCTGCCCGTGCGCCGAGCGTGGCCCCACGCGGCTTCGGATCTGGAGAGCGTCAAGCAGTTGCTGGAACGCTTGGGGCGGAGGTGACCGCTTTATCGGGTCGAGTGGTCGAGTTTCAGCTCATGTCTCCCACCACTGAGGGAACCACGGCTCCCATTCCTGCGGTCCCCAGAGCGCCCAATTCACACCGCTCTGCGGGACTTCAACTCTTAGACTTAGAACGGTGAATGGCGTGCCCGGAACCACGACGGAAACCCTTTCCATGAGCTGGCCAGCGTCAATTTGCTCAGGTATGGCCAGTAACCAAGTTGCAGCCCCCCAATGCCACCACGCCCACCCGGAAGATTTCACAAAGTCCAGGACAGCCGACTGAGTTAGTATCGGGGCAAATGGGATGTGCAACACGAGCTTGCTCATTTGGACTCCTGTTGCTTCTTGCCCAGAGCCTCATGCACCGAGTGCGTCGGTTGGGCGGTTGGTCAGCACCAGACTCGCTGTCCCCGATCAATCCGAGCTGCATCGCCATTTTTGAAAGTGAATAGGACTCGGAGCGGAGAGCATCAGGGTCTCGAAACATGAAGCACGCATACCCCGCTGCAATAAGCAGGACTATAGTGAACACGGCAATCGTAAGTCCTTCCGTCATCCAGGGTGGAACTGTGGACCAATGCCAACGTGCAACCCCGCCAATCAGGATGACTAAACACCATTGGAGAGGGTTGAGGACTGAAGATCTTGACTGGCCTATGTCAGCCCGTTTTAGCCAATTGTCGAAACTGTTAAAGAGGGGCATCTTTACAGCGGTTAATCATAGGGGCTAATTCGGCTCGGCTCAAGGCAAACGTAACGTCGCGAGAACGCATTGCCAAGTTGTCAAGAACCAAGGGAAACCTGATGCGGAGGTCTGGATTTGGTTAGCGCCCTCATCCGCACTTCCTCCAGAGCCGCTACTTGCTCCCGCTTTGCAGCCTGGACATCGGCCGCCGCCTGCTCCCGCACCAGCTTCACCTCCCGTTCGGCCCACTGCTGGGCGGAACGCCAGAGCGCTCGGGTCAGCTCGTTACCTTTCTCGACGAGATCGGGGGGCGGCTCGACTGCCGAGGTCTGTTCGGCCTGGTGTCGGCGCCAGGTATCCAGATACCGTTTCACCGTGGTGTACGATCCACCGCCAATACGCGACTGCACATTATTAATTAATAATGGATGGCTCGATACCCTCTCGCACTAGTGTCTGCGCTGCGTCGGCGATCAGTTCCTGAGTGATGATGGACTTCCGCAACTTATGATAATTATGATAATAGTCATCGTAAAGTCGAGCCCGTCGTGTCAATTATGTAGAATGGCAGGCATTTTATGGCGAGTCTGCGAGATAACGCGAAGGCACTGATGGTCAAGGTCAAAGCTTTTGACGGAATGATTTCGGCAAATCTGCTGAGTCTCCGAGTGCTCTGTGGGAAAGTCTTCGAAGCAACGGAGGAAATCAACCGGGCGTGGAGTGGCTCTGCCCTTGGTTACCATTCCGACCTTTACTATGGGGCCTTTCAGACTGTTCCTTTGGGATTCACTTTCAGTCCCGAGTGGGGTGGGATGAAAGGGCTGCAGGAGGGTTGGCAAACACGTACACCTGATGAAGTGAGGCAGCATATCGAGGAAAGTACCGGCACAACATATCTACCCTGGAGAACTGCGTCGCTGAGGCCCTAGCACAAGCAAGGACACTGCACTCCGAGATTGTTACAGAGATTTCGGTGTTGAACACTCATGCCGGTCTCGAACAAGAGAAGAAGATACTCATTGAATTGGAGAGCTTCAACTGGGGAGAAACCGTCAACGACTATATACGTGCCAACCTCAACACGGGGTTTATGACCCACGATAGATTGGCAATCTCCCAAGGTATACGAGTCACAGCGCATGTCTACTACGCCGCCGTGGCATTCGAGAAAGACTCGGAATGCGAGGGAATTCACAAATTCATAAATCTGGCGACTCGATTGCTTCGCCAAATCGAACTTAACGCGATGCAAGTGGACACTAGGAGGGAGCAGCCCACGAAATTGGTCCTTCGCATCTGTGATCGCTTTCATCAAGTGGCACGGCAGCTGAGGCATCGGCGCCAAGGAAAGCCAACCTTTGAAATCGAAGATGAGTACGATGTTCAGGATCTATTGCACGCCCTATTGCGCATCCATTTCGACGACATCCGGCCGGAGGAGTGGACGCCTTCTTATGGTGGGGGGTCCTCACGCATGGATTTTCTTATTAAGGAACATCGAATCGTCGTGGAAGCAAAGATGACACGCAAGGGACTGACGACCAAACAGGTTTCGGAGGAGCTCACTATCGATGCCGTCAATTACCGGCAGCATGCAGACTGCAAGACACTGATCTGCCTTGTGTACGACCCCGCAGCCTTAGTGAAGAATCCAAGGGGAATTGAACGTGATCTCGCGATGCTGTCCGATAACGGGCTCGATGTTATTTGTGCTATCGTTCCGTGATTGCTCGTGAATTGCTTTCCAACCCGGACTCCAGCCTCAAGACGCTTGTACCACAAAATGAATCCATCCCGGTCCCGGTGCGGAATGTTTAGTCGGCCGCCACGTCGCGAGCGGGCCAAAAAAGATGGCCACTGAGAGGATCCTGGCCAATCACCGTTCGGACTCTCTCCGGTCAACATCCGTATCACAGTTGTTCCCGAACTTGTTATTGGTCGCACACACCTCAGGAATGTCGCGTTCTCCGTCCTTCCCGATGGCATTAGTTAGAGACGCACGTGCGAAGTTGTGCCGGCGAACTGGTGGCGATCTGGAACACATTGAGTTTGTGCTTGGTCACTCGTCGACACAGACGACCGAGAAATACCTGGGCGGCGAGCAGGAAAGTAAGAAAGCAGTGAATAAGTTCAACAGGTCAGGCTTTAAGAATATGGACAGAATCGGCTGCCTGGCAGAGATCTGAGTTCTATCGATACATCGCAAAGCTGTAGTGTATTGGCACCGCCTCTCTCGAAGTGTTACGAGATGTGTTCGTTCGCCTCATTAAGCGCACTGCGCAGGACGGAGTCCAAGAGGGCGTGTTTTCCCAGGTTCACGTCTGTAAGTTGTGTTTCTAGCTGGTCGCATAAGGCCATCAGATTATCAACTGTTTCAACTATTCTCCGCTGTTCAGACAGCGGTGGGAGAGGAATCCAAACAGCATTGAGGATCTCAAGGTTAATATTCTTTTGTGCGGTTGCAGGTGCGAACTCGAGAAGATTAGCCTTGGTGGTGCGGATGAAATATTCGAAATAACGAGCGTTTGGAATGGGCGGCGCCGGCACAAAACCAACCAGGCTATCCGGAAAGCAGGCATCGAATGTCAGTATTCCACTGTCTGCAATGTTTGCGGCGATGGTGATGCACAGCGTACCCTTTGGCCATTTTGTACTTTGGGCAAGGCCCAAGTCATTGTACTTACTCGTAAAAGTCTCAATACGACCTTTGGATCGTGCGACATCACCTGTTTGCACGAAGGGATGCGTGCCACCTGCGAACAACGAGGGATCATTTCGTGGCCGATGTTTCGACTTGCCGCGAGCAAGACGTCCTATATCGTGAAACCGCGCCCACGCCCATCCCTGTGGAAGTGGGAAGGGTGTTGCCAGTGCACTATGGGTTGGAGATACACCGTCGCTTGTTGCTCCGTTCCTAGGCGTTGAGGAGATACTGCCAGCCCGAATCTGTCTTAGAAGGTCGTATGCCGAGTCTTCCTGTGGGTCTTGTGGAACAAGTCTCCCCCGAACTGCGAGATTGAGAATCGTCTGCCGCAATGAGGGAATCTGATACGGGCGAAGAGTGAGCTCAGGCAGGTGAGCAATGAAGAAGCTGGCGTATTTACGCAAGGTGTCACTAGCCGCACCATTACTCAGATGATGAGCCGTAGCAGCAGTCAGCCGAGCTCTATCCCGTTCAGCTTCGTTATGTTCTGCCTGGAGTCGGTCGCATACGACCATGAGCTCATCCACTTTGGAAATAATGCGATATTGTTCGGTAAGAGGTGGTAGGGGAAGGGCCAACATGGCGAAGTCCGAATCGTTGATTGCAGGGTACGCTTGACCGCGCATTCGCTCTTCAACACATCGGATCATAAATGGGCTACGAAGAACGATCCATAGGTACTTCGCGAGAACGAGACCGTGGCCATTTACAACAGCAAAGGCAGTACTCGCTATCGGCGGCGGTACAAAGTCATATTCTATAATGGCAATATTCAGCAAATACGGTCGGACGCAGGAATAAAGGACGTCCCCAGTCCGAACGTCTTTTCTCGCCCTACTTGGAGCGTTTCCCGGAGAAACAATCTGCGGGTTCGCTACTACGCCCCTTTCGTTGTCGATTGACGCTACATCGATATAGGTGAACTCTTTGTCCGGCTTTACTTGTCCCCGGTCACTTGTTATCTGCCTTATCCGAGTCCATTGCCATCCCGGAGGAAGCTGAAAGGGACTCTCATTAGATCCCACAGGCGGTAATGGCTTTTGTTTTCTGAGTTCCCCCGTCTTAATCAAACGAGCCTTTTCCTCTTGAATTCGGCGTAACAGCTCGCTCGCTGGTTCATCGTTCGAGTCCTGAGCGACGATTCTACCTCGCCCCGCGAGCTCAAGAATGAAACTGCGGAGCCGCGGGACGGCATCTGGAGCGTCACTAATCTGGTTAAAAGTCTTGAGCAGCAAAATCTCATTCATCACAAAAGGGCCTCAGCCAAGATCGTTTTGAGCTGATCGCGCAGACGTGCGGTCTGTTTTTCAGATTCAGCAAGCTTAGCTAACAATTCTTCCGGGTCGGCGTGCTCGTCTGGCCCGGAGTGGGGATTCTTGAAATCGAGGTTGTAATTACGCGCCTTTACCTCACCGGCGCTGACACGCCACGCGAATTCATTGTCCTTCCGTCCTTTGCGCTTAGCGCCGCTCCACCAATCAACGCAGGGCTGAAGGTACTCGATTCGAATCGGCTTGGTCATCGAATATGCCTTCTGCCCTTCGGGGACTCGGTGTTCGTAAAACCAGATCTCCTTCGTCGGCCCGCCTTTCTCAAAGAACAGTAGGTTGGTGCCAATGGACGCGTAAGGCTTAAAAACGCTGTTTGGCAGGCGAACGATGGTGTGGAGGTTGCATTCCTCCATGAGGTGCTCCTTAAGGCGCGTCTTTACTCCTTCGCCAAATAGCGAGCCGTCCGGCAGGACTACGGCGGCACGACCTCCAGCTTTCAGGATGCGGATGATGAGCGCTAGAAAAAGATCCGCCGTTTCTTTCGTTTGGAACTGTCTTGGAAAATTGCTCTCAATTCCATCTTCCTCCCGTCCGCCAAATGGCGGGTTGGTCAGGACGATGTCCACTCGGTCAGCTGCCCCGTAGCTGATATACGGCCGCGCCAATGTATTGTCATGACGTATGAAACTCGGGTTTTCGATACCATGCAACAGCATGTTGGTGACACAGAGCATGTGGGGGAGCTGCTTCTTCTCGACACCCCGTAGCGCCTGCTGCATCGCCTCCTCATGATCGACCTTCTTTACGTATTGCTTCCGCATGTGATCAATGGCACAAGTCAGAAAGCCGCCTGTGCCGCATGCTGGGTCGAGCAGAATCTCGCCGGGGTGAGGATCGATGCGCTCCGCCATGAATGCGGTCACTGCGCGCGGCGTGTAGTATTCGCCGGAGTTGCCGGCACTCTGCAGGTCATTCAGGATCTGCTCGTAAATGTCGCCGAAGTGCTGGCGCTCGGCCAGATTATTGAAATCCACTTCGTTAATTTTGTTGATGACCTGGCGCATCAGCTGGCCGGACTTCATGTAGTTGTATGCGTCCTCGAATACATCGCGCACAACCCGTCGCCGGTCGACCTTTTCTCCCGCTACAGAAAGTTCCTTAAGCTTTGGGAAGAGCTCAGTGTTGACGAAGTTCAACAGCTCCTCGCCCGTGATGCCTTCCGGGTCTGCAGCCCAGGAACGCCATTGGTATTTCCTCGGGATGGGCGAGCGGTACTCATCCTCCATCAGCTCTAGCTCCTGGTCCTGGTCATCGATGATTTTGAGGAAGAACATCCAGCAGAGCTGGGAGATGCGCTGGGCATCGCCGTCAACGCCGGAGTCTTGGCGCATGATGTCTTGGATTGATTTGACAGTGTTGCGAACGGACATAGGTTAAGTTTCCATGTGGTACAGGGCGGACTGCATTTCATGCACCGCGAACATGAAATCCGAGCGAGTACCGAATTCCTTAATCAGTTGCACGGGTGTCCCCATCATGTCAAGCGGTGGGATTTGCAGGATGCGAGGATCGCCAAGATCGAGGACGCCCTGGTCCTGGTATTTCTGGAGCAGTGCTTCAAGCACGGCGCGGGCCTGCGGGCCATACTTAGTGAAGACATCCCGCTTACGGACGTTATCCGCGCGTTCGCGGCGAGTGAGCGCCGGGCGGTCAAAAACCACATGACAGATGAGATCGAAGGGGTCGAGGTCCTTGGCGGCTTCTTCGGCCAGGGGCTCCAGAGACAGGCCTTCCTTTTCGAGTTCCTCGATGATGGCCTGCTTGCGCTCCGCATGATTCCAGCGCTTGAGGAAATTGTCCAGGCTGGCGAAGTGTTTCCTGAGGGCCTTCTTCGTGAAATCTTTCAGGCTCTCAGTGATGAGCTTGCCGTGCTCATCGAGATATTCCACGCGCTCGGCCAGGATGGTGGCCCCTACCCCATCGACGTAGACCTTGCGCTGCCTTTCCGGTTCGGTATTGATGGAAATATCAGGCTGCACGACAACGATTTCATCGTCGGTCGGCAGGACATCGTCGCAAGGCTCATCCGGCGGCATCATCGGGTCATTCGCTCCCGGCTCGTAAATCTGCACCGCCTCGCCGTCGAAGTCCGGATCGGCGAAATGACTGGTCGCCCCCCTAAAATCCATCAGCGTGAAATAAAACTTCTTCGTGTCCTCGTAGACGCGCGTGCCGCGCCCGAGGATCTGCTTGAATTCCGTCATCGAGCCCACATTGCGGTCAAGCACGATGAGGCGGCAGGTCTGGACGTCCACGCCGGTGGAGAGAAGACGTGAGGTAGTGACGATGACGGGATATCTGGACTCGGGGTCGATGAAATTGCTGAGCTGGTCCTGACCTTCGGTGTCGCTGCCGGTGATACGCATAACGTAACGGTAGTTTTCGTTGCACAGGTCCTTGTTTTCGTTAACGAGGGCCTGGCGCATGCGCGCGGCATGCTCCTCATCCACGCAGAACACAATGGTCTTCTGGAAGCGGTCGCGGCTTTCCTTAAGGAATTCAGATACTTTCTTGGCAACCAGCTTGGTGCGGTCGTCGATGACGAGCGTGCGATCGAAATCCTTGGTGTTGTACATTCGATCCTCGATTTCGTTGCCCTCCCGGTCGGTGTCCCCGCGCTCCGGCCGGTAGCCGTGCACGTCCACATCGATATGGACCTTAATGACCTTGTAGGGGGCCAGGAAGCCATCCTCGATTCCTTGCTTGAGCGAGTAGGTGTACACCGGCTTGCCGAAGTAGTGGATGTTGGAAACGTACTTGGTTTCCTTCGGGGTGGCAGTCAGGCCGATCTGCGTGGCCGACGAGAAATATTCCAGGATTTCGCGCCAGGCGGCATCCTCGGCGGCGCTGCCCCGGTGGCACTCGTCAATCACGATAAGGTCGAAGAACCCGGGCGAGAATTCCCGGAACAGCTTCTGACGGTCCTCGGGACCGGTGATGGCCTGGTAAAGTCCCAGATAGACTTCATAGGCCGTATCGATCCGGCGTTTCTTGTCGAGCGCGAGCGTGAGATCCTTCTGGGTGCCGTCCTCGCGTTCAATAGTCTTGGCGCTGGTGCTGAGCTTGGCCATCGCTGCGCCGAACGGCCGGAAATCGTTCACCATGGTCTGGTCCACCAGCACATTGCGGTCGGCTAGGTAGAGGATGCGCTTCTTGCGGCCGGCCTTCCACAGCCGCCAAATAATCTGAAATGCCGTGTAGGTTTTGCCCGTACCGGTGGCCATGACGAGCAAGACGCGATCCTGGCCTTTGGCGATGGCTTCCATCGTCGCGTTGATAGCGTTCATCTGGTAGTAGCGCGGGGCCTTGCCGCTGCCGTCATCGAAATAATCCTGAAGAATGACTTCTTCTTCGTCTGGCGTAATGCCTTTCCACGTGCAGTATTTGGACCAGAGCTGCTTGGGGCTCGGGAACTGATCTAGCGTGAGCGAGGCCTCCTTTTCCATGCCGAGCCCCGTGCGGTCATGGAAGACAAAGCCGTCGCCATTGGACGAAAAAACGAAGGGGATGTTTAGGGTTGTGGCGTAGTCGAGCGCCTGCTGCATGCCGTCGCCTACGCTGTGGTTGTTGTCCTTGGCCTCGACGATGGCGATCGGAATGTTGGGCTTGTAATACAGGATGTAGTCGGCGCGCTTGGCCTTCCCGCGACTGACCATTTTGCCGCGCACAATGATGCGGCCTTTGGTAAACGCCACTTCCTCGCGGATCTGCAGCATGCCGTCCCAGCCCGCGCGCTTGATAGCGGGGCCGATGAACTTGGAGCAAACGTCCCGTTCGCTGAGGTCCTTTTTGTTTAGCGAAGTGGCGCTGATAGCTGTACGTCTCCTTCGACCAACACGCACATCCATGACGGGCGCAGGTCCAAGTTCAGCCAGGGGCCTCCCCGAGGCTACAAACTATTCTCCCATTATTTTGGCGTGTTTTTCTTCTTGCGAGCCCGCCCGGAAGCCTTTCCGGCCTTGCTGGCGATCGCGCGCCGCTCTTCCGCGCTCAGTGCCTTGGCTCGTGCCCGGCCGCCGCGGCGCCCCATTTCCTTCGAATCCATAGATAGAGTAGAGTGCCGATCTTGACGCTAAGCTGTCAATAGGGTGATTCCCTTAACGGGTGATGGTCTCGGAGCCGCCTGCTTCTGGCTGCGCCCGATTCGCGATTCGAGATGGGCGGAACTGAGGCTCGCGTTCCTGCCGCCGAGATCGAAAGTAAGCACCATCCCCGCTCAAGCGATAGAATCCAATTCATGGGACCCCTCACAACTGTCACAAGTGTTTTGTCACTCGCTAAGTCCGCGGCAGAAATCTCAAAGAAACTCGATGACCTGCGGAAGGCTGCGAAGGATCGAGAGACAAAGCAGCAGATCGAACTCGTGCTTGACGAATTGCACGAGCTTAAGCAATCTCTCTCAGCGCTCGAAGATGAGAATCGAGAACTGCGAGAAAAGCTCCGCTTCAAAAGCGATGAGTATGAGTTCCGGACACCGTTCTGGTATCACAAGAGTAATCCGCACACGCCTTTCTGCCCGAAGTGTTTCGCACGTCAGATCGCTTCTCCCATGAGTGCCAGAGGCTTAGACTGCGGACCTCATCGTCGTCGCTGTTTTGTTTGCGACAACATCTGGAGCGAGTTTCCCTCATCGACGTGCTAAATCTTTGGCTAGATGGGTATTTACTTGAGTGCGCCGGGCTAAACCCGAATGGAGTAGAGGGACTCGCGCAAAACTCAGGGCCGTGTGGCTCGCTACGCCTTTCACGTAAGGCTCTTACATCATTGGAGATTTCGCTTTGGATCTCCTGTTTTTCTTTCGGCTGGCACGGATCGTTCTGGAGGAGCGAGTTAATTTCGTCATTTACAGACACCCTCTCAACGCCGAGCACATCTTACCTAGCCAAGTTCCCTGCGCCGGATGGCCTGCATGGATACGATGAAATCAGGGGCATCCATTTCCCCACAACTCGACCGGAGGTCTTACCGGGAACAACAACGTGGACTGAAGAATTGGATTTCCATACCATCGAAAATCCTATCGAGACGAGTACGTCGATTCTTTTCGATCAGCTTCGGTCAAGTTGGGGCGCGAGCATTGACTATGATCTCCTTCTCGAAGCGGTTGCCGCGCTGGACTCCCAGTCTCGCGCACAGAATTGGGGCAGGAGCTGAGGCGATGTGCCATAGCTCCTCCAAAATGTTAGGGGGCCAAGAAACTAGCGTGCTCAAGCCGCCGCATTTCGCCCGCAGGTCTTTCACGAGGGCAAGCCGCAAAGAAGAAATAGATAAGTACGCTTAGCTGTGCTAGTTTGCCCCTTACCTCTTCATGTCTCCAGCCGCGCGCCGCGAACCCTGAATCCCCCTCCCGCGTGCTGCAAACACTTCTCGAGGATATGTATCGGTGCGATACAAGCCGATTCCATTGATACGGCTGTCCGCCTCGATCTGAGGGTCCGGCAACCGGAAAAAGCCAGAGTTGGGAATTGGCATCAGGTGGCCTCTTTGATCGTCGTCAGGACTGACCTATGGCTCAAGGAACGTGACTTCTCCATTGTCTTCATAGCATGCCCCACAGATTATCCTCGCCTGCGGCTTGGCCCAAGCGTTTGTACCGCACGTTGGGCACGTGTACTTGGTCTTGCTTGCGGTCTTCTTCTTCCGCTCGCCAGCGTTGAATGGGACCGACTGCCAATTGAGGCGAAAGCCGGTTGCGGCGAGCTCTGCATATGCGCGCCCGAACTGGCCGTCCGGAAGAATATAGTGGGTCACGCTTTGGCCGGTTTCTTTGCCTCCTGGTTCCCCGGTTGTCGAGGGCTGCAAGCCAATTCCCTTCATCTTTGCCGCCCATTCCCGATCGTGATAGCAACGCCGCGGCGGGGTACCGTGGGTTTCCTGCCAAACGTGGACCATCTCATGAACCAGCGTGGAAAGAATCAACTCGTCCGATCGCCCGGTGAACACGTCCGGGTTCAGGGCAAGCTCATGCGCGGTCATGTTTCCCATACGTCCGGTAAAGCGCTCCGGCGCGAAGTATCCTTTGGCGCCCGCATGACGTTGCAACGTCACCAAAAGATCCGGCAGGGAATTGCCGAACAACTTGGCGTTGAAGAAACTATAGGCGTCTTGAAACGCCTGGTATTCGCGTTCCGTGATCCGGTTCGTATTTCTCATGCCCTGCATGTCGGCTCCTTGTGTTTGGGATTTCGGGCCTGGTAGGCCAGGAAAAAACATTCGTTTCATAAGGACGAGGGTTGAGCGGAGAGAGGCGCTGTCAATCCCCGGAGCGGAGCGGAGCCGCGATAGCGGGCGCGGAAGCGAGCACGGCGCGATTTGTGGGTATGCGCCGCGCGGAGCTGCACAAGCGGGATTGATCAGGAGGAGCCGAACGAAGCTCTACACTTCGCCATGAAACGAATGTGGAGTGGCATAAAGATCAGCCCACCGGGCTACACCTAGGGTTGGCTCTCAGCCCCAGCCGCCCCCCCCTAGAGAGCCGGATCCGGGACTCAACCGGCGGGGACCTTGCGGCGGGAGCGCCAGACTTTCATATACGCGGCTTTGCTCTTGAGACTGGCCACGCGGCAGATGGGACAGAGCAGACGCGCGTTTTTCAAGTTCTTGAGCTTCCGCTCCACGGTCCTGTCTCCCTCCCACCAGGTGCGCGCGATCACGAAGGGGATACCCTGCCTATAGAACGCTTGTGGCAGATGCGCGCCGGAAGTTCCGTTGGCGTGCTTCCGGATGCGCTGCTGATGGTCGTCGCGCACGCCCTGCGAATACCCGAGGTAATGTTGGGCGTGATGTAGGCTCGAGAAGTAATGCAGCAGGTAGACCATGTCGGGTTTCCTCCGGTTCGAATTCCCGCGTTTGCGGTTCACGCCAACATGGTCGCCGCGGCAGCTACATCAAGGGACGGCGCAGCCAATATAAGCAAATACGAGCAGGGGATAACGAGAGCCAGGGCGGGGCCGGAAACGGGGGCCGGACCACAGAAGAGAGAAGAGAGAGAGAGAAAACCGGACGTGCTTTCCCTCGCCGAAACAATCGGAAATCCGGGCAAATTTGGGCTCATTTGACAGATTCTGGGTTTCGTAGGAAAACAGCAAATCGAAAGGAGGGATTTCTCTATGGCAACACGCCAAACGGAAAAGCTACCAACGGAAACAGAATTTCAAGCGTTGAAAAGCGACGTCCGGCTTTTGCTCGACGTGGCGGAACAGTTTAGAGGCATTTGGGCAAGGCCAGTGGGCTATCGTGTTCACGGAAATGCGACGTCGCGGAGAACGCCCCTCAAGTCACAAATGTTCGATACCGACTGCGTGAGAGATTTTCTCCTAGCCTGGTGGAGCGCTGAAGACTGCGGCGGTTTTGATCTGGGCGATCTTTGGAATGTAGACCCAGAAATCGTTGAGGTGATGCAGCGGGTTTTCTCCGCGCTGGGGAAGTATCGCCTTTCACCGTATCAGCTTGGGTACGGAGAACGCTTTGAGCGCCTGCGACGATCTCGGATGTGTACGCGGT
>Ga0123355_10001788_pt1 | contig 30130 bp, 29 predicted proteins | sample TergutEmb28metaG_3_FD_89872 | JGI IMG/M metagenome (GOLD analysis project Ga0123355, IMG submission 89872) | Embiratermes neotenicus P1 segment gut microbial communities from Petit-Saut dam, French Guiana - Emb289 P1 | ecosystem: Host-associated > Arthropoda: Insects > Digestive system > Gut ... | reverse complement strand
ATATATCGATTGTTTCAATTAACAATTACTTATATCCTCTCTAACGCCCGCGCCCTGCGCCGCCGCCCATCGAGCGTCCGCCGCCGCCAAATCCACCGCGTCCACCACCAAAGCCGCCACCACCAAGTCCACGACCGCCACCTAAACCGCCGCCAAAACTACTACCACCGCGCCCTGCACCTCCGCCCATTGAACGTCCGCCACCACCAAGGGGTGTGCGTCCTGTGGGTGGTCTTGCTGCACCTCCGCCCATACCTCCTGTAGATGGCGGCATTGGTGGTCTTGCCCTTCTGTGCATGGGTCGTCCCCAACCCCACGGACTGCCCCAACCCCAGCCCCAAGGTCTACCCCAACCAAACCAACGTCTACGCATAGGTCCCATCATCGGTCCGCCCATCATATGTGGGCGCGGTCTAAACATCATTAGGACTAAAGCTATCAAAATAAACAGTATAATTGCCGTGTTCATAAAGCCGCCCGTTGTGCCTCCCGTAGGCGGCACAGGAGTAGGAGTATGCGCTATAGGGGCGGACGGCGGAACAGCCCCTGCAATAGGTGCAGCTCCAGTTGTGCCAAAATGCGCAAGAAGCCTCTCGCCGATTACTTCCATCGTTCTTTGTACACCTGTTCCATACTCGCTTCTATCGAAATATGGTTCCATATAACTATCAAGAATAACTTGCATCTGTCCCGAGCTAATAACAGTTTCAATGCCTGAACCTGTCGCTACAAAGTAGTCTTCCTCCGCAATAGCAAGCAGTATAAGCACACCATTATTACGCTGTGTATCGCCTATTTCCCATCTATTAAAAATCTCTAGTGCATAATCAGCCGCGGACATACCACCCAAAAACTCAACCGTCAAAACAACGATCTGCGAGCCGCCACCCGCAAGCTGGTCGTTTATCGCAAATATAGCATTATAATCCGCTTGTGTAAGCACACCTGCCAAGTCATTTACAAAAAAATTAGTGCTAGGCTCAGGAAAAACTGACGCAGATACGCTCACAGGAGCTATAAGCGCAACTGCCATAATAAAACTCAGCATAATCATCTTAAGTCTCTTCATCTAATCACTCCCCCCAATTGTCAAAAACCCGTCAATTCCTCGCACTGTAGCAATCAACCCCGTATAAGGACTACGCAAAAGTCTGTTAAAATCTGTGGCAAGCTCATTATATCCACTTAGTCTTATTCTTCTCAAAGCCGCGTAAATATTTATCTCAATTTCTGTCAATTGGTCTGAGCTTCTTGGCTCTATGTTCATGGTGGATAGGTCGTCTAGGAGTCTCTCGACATATGGTACGATAATGTCCAAAGTTCTATATCCTGAGCTATTGCTTAAACCAAATTGCGTATTTTCAAGTTTGTCATTGATATTTGTAATGCGTATATCATCTGCATCTATATATCTTCTTGCGACTACCAATAAATTCGCCGAATTTGCAAGCACTATAGAGCTTTCCGCAGTGATATCTATGCCCAACTCATTGTACCCAAGAGCCACATCCATTACTCTCATCTGCTCTCGCCGCAAATCATTCCCGCCCAAAATAAATATGGATACCAAAATCATCAAAAGAACAGCTGTGTAAGCCGTTTTTTTATTATACAACAAATCATTCATTTGAGCCGCCCTCCTTATTAGGAGTTGTAAAATCATTGCCTGTAAGCCCGCCAGATTTAAGCAGTCGCTCCATTACATTAGCCTCTGCGATAATGTCCATCGCACGCGCTTCAAACATATTGTCAAACTGTTTTCTAAACGCATCCGCAGCCATGTCAAGCGCATCCTCAATCTTTTTAGTTGCACGGTCAATATTATCGCCACTTGCGTTTTGAGATTTGAAGTTTACATAATTTTCAATCAATTTATATGAGGTTGGTAAATAGTAGTCCATAAACTGACGTACCGATGAAAGCTTCTCAGGGTGCTTCTCCAATTGTGAAAAAATGCTCTCACTGTAATGTTTAATCTGGTGTACATCTTCAGCTACACGCTTGCTATCTATTTTTCTTGAAAGTCTGTCGATCTCTGTGAGCTTTTGTCTGCCTTCATTAATGAGTTGATTAAGCTGTACATTGTCAGTCTTTGCCGGTTCTGGCGGAACTTCCACCATAATAGCCTTAGTAGGCGCAAAGCTAGATACGATGGCAAATATGCCCACCGCACAAAAAATAGCAAGTGCAAGTCCAACAATAGTATATATCGAAAAAATAAGTGCAAATACTACAAAAGCTATCCCCGCCGCATAAATGGGCAATGTGGACTTAATTTTCTTTTCTACCATAAATTCACATCCTCTATAAGTAGATACGAATGTTTTTGCAAATAGTCTCTTATAGTATAACCAATAATGGTATTTTTTGCAACTAATCTCAGGGGTTTTTATGCTGTGATATATCAAGCTGCTCAACCTTATCATCACTAATAGTAAAAATTCGCGATGCTACCGTAGAGGTTCTTTTAACAAGGTGTGTTATGTAGTTACTACCCCTAGATAACAAAATCCCCGTAAGCACCATTCCCACATAAGGCACAGCTGTTTCAAGACCCAAAGTCGCTAAAAGGTCAAGTCCATAAAGCACAGAAAACGCTGCCCCAAAAATTATAGATAAAATATATTGTGGATTAAATTTTTTAAAAAATATTGCGTTGAAGTATTCAATTACGGCTTCAATTACAATAGCCCCTATGATAATTTTGGCTATCATATCCATTTTAGTTACCCCTTTCTGTTATGACTGCTTCTTACTGTTATTTTACTGTGAGTGTACATGTTTTGTGACTATGCAAAAAGTCCGCCATATCTATACCCAGATACGACGGACTTATATATTGACTATATACGGAGATTAGTCCTACACAGCCTTCTCTTTCTTACGTCTACGACTAACAAACAGTCCCACAAATACACACAGTCCAGCAAACACAAGCGGAACAGAAATATATGCTATAAACACAGCGAGATTAGCAAGGAAGTTTGCCACACCTGTTATCGACCCTGTAAATCCGTCGCCCATCCTTGTGCCTAGGTCTAAAGCGACAGGGCGGATGGTTGCTTGACCTACCTCCATCAGGGTGACATGCAAAGTAGAGTAAGTGACATCACGGTTTATTCTCTGGATATTGTTTTCATGAAGCTCTATATTTGTGCGGACGTCAGAGAGCCTTGCCTCTAACAATATGATATCTTCCAAATTAGAAGAGCTTTGTATAAACTCCAGTAGCCTCGCTTCTTCAGCGCGGTTTATCTCAAGTCTTGTCTGAGAGTCAAAGTATTCTGCGCTTACATCTATTATATGGTCGTCAAACCAACGCACTCTACCGATTTCAGACACGATAAGAATAAACTCGTCATATCTGTCAGCGGGAACTCTTAGAGTTAAGTCCGCCGAGCTATGCAAACCTGAGTGGGTGCTTCTCGTCTCAACCCAACCGCCAAACACTGCTGTATAATTTTCAAAACGTACTATCGCAAAGTCTATGTCATCAGACTCCATTGACATATGTCCGATTTTGATTCTTCTGACAGGGCGTTGTTCTACCTGACCCATATCTGCTGAATCTGCGTAGAGAAGCACTTCCGATTCCTCCCAAGTCATCATAGGAGCTGAGGTAGGAGCTGGGGGTGACATAGCTACTTGCCCACCAGCTCTAGCGGGAAATAAAGTAGGTGATGATAATCCATGCATTTCTCTCCACTCACCATCTTGTGCAGGAGCATGAGCTGTCGCGAAATTATCTGGTTGAGCAGAACACGCGTTAAGGACAAGTACCATAAACAAAGCAGCTAAGACCAAAGATAATCTATTCATCCCCTTCATATTCATGCCCTCCTTTATGCGCTTCTCTTGCCTTCACTTTTTTATACACAAAGTACCCAGACCCACCAACTGCCCCGATAAAAGCAAGCGGAACAACAGAGCTCGCTACAAGTACCAGCACGCCCTCAAAGGTCGCTGTGGTAAAATTCACAGAGCTAGTAAACGCCGAAGACATGCGCTCAGGGAAACTCTGCGGTGCGTGATATATCGGAGTGCCTACGGGGTTTAGATTAATACTCATAGAAACACTGTGTGCGTTTACTAAATTACGATTATACGAACCTCTAAAGCTCGCTCTTTCATGCTCTACTTGACTTATTCTGCCTTGTAAAAGAATGATATCCTCAGCGCGTTCGGCTCTACTAATTAATGAGGCAAGTCTCGTAGATTCTTCAAGTCTCACAAGGTATCTTACCGCCAAGTCATTTGTCTCGCGGGTTAGGTCTGTACGACCCTCCCACTCAAAATTGACCTCTCCAAGGGACATGGCTAACGCTCTTGCGTTTTCAAATTCATACATCGGAATATTTATCGCAAGGAAACTTCCAAACTCAGAAATACTGCTGCTCTCTATCTCATAGCCCGCTATGCGTAGGAGGAGTACAGCTTGGTCCATGTCCTCTACGGTTATGTTTATAGAATGATTTCTTGAGATAACTTCTGTATGGTCGCTATGGACGATGCCTAGGTTGACAGGTACGGCATGCGGCTGCCTCATGGATAGATCTATTCCAATCCTTCCCGGAAGCTCAGGTACACCTCTACCTGTCAAGGGAACAGGAATATCATCATAAGCAATATCTGCAACCTCAGCCTGCGCCGCCATAGGTGCAGGAGCTGCTGCGGGCGCTGGAGCTGTTGGAGCTGCTGCCGTAGGCGCAGGATAAGACCAAGAAGCCACGCCTTCAGCCACTGCTCTGTCTTGCCTCTGCCCAAACTCCCTACCTTGGGTGGCATTACTAGCCCAAGTAAGCGCAGAGCCAAAAAGAATAAAACAGACAACAACGGCTGCCGCAACATTCGTATATTTTGCAAAATTAATTTTATTAGGCTTATTTATAAAAGTTTTACGCACTTTTTGCGATTTTTGTTCTTTGCGTAAGTTCTCCATCGTACGCTCATGGAAACCTTCAGGAAGTGGAATTGCAGGAAGGGAGTTAAGGTCATGAACCATAGCCTGCATAGCTTTAAGCTCGACTGCGCAAGCTACACATGTGTCTAAATGCGCTTTAAGTTCAGCGTTCATCTCATTCGTATCAAGATAATCAGAAATAAGCTCTAAATATTTATCGCAAGCACTCATCTGCTTTCACTCCTTCCAGTTAGGTAATAGTATATAATTTATGTTGAGTCAATCTTTTAGAACGTAAATTGCCATAGGCAGATTTTCAACCCTTTCGGCAGCGGGTAACGGTTTTGCACGATTTTCGCAAACACTGCTATTAAGGTCGAAAGTGATAAAAAATTGAGCGAAACAGGTTATACACATTACCAAAATTTTTCGTATCTATATCTTAAAGACGTAATGTTTCAAACTTTGTTCCCAAATTGTCATATTACTTTGTAGCGCAAGTATTGAACAATCTTTATTTAATGCTTACGTTGTGGAGTAATAAATCATGAACTTCCAAAAATTTCCATCTGAACGAGTTCCTCTCGAAGCTTTTTGCGACCTCTTGCGATTCTTGATTTTACCGTACCTATGTTAATCTCAAGGGCATCTGCGATATCTTCATAACTTAGCCCATTTATATCTCGCATAATGACTATTCCTTTGTAGTCATTTGGTAGCTTATCTATAGCTAGTTGAATATTTTTGTTCAAATCATTTCGTAAAAACTCAGTCTCAGGGGTTGTCTCATCTTTTAACAAAGGATTTTCAGAATGAGAGTCAACATCACTGTAGTCAGCGTCTAGGCTTAGACTCGTTTTGCCTTTTCGCTTTCTTATTTCATCAATGCAGGTGTTGTTAATGACCCTAAAAAGCCAACTTTTAAAAGCTCCTATAGAATTGCATGACGAAATGCTCCGATACACTTTTAAGATGACTTCTTGAGAGGCATCTTCAGCATCGTGAGCATTGCCCATCATTCTGTAGGCAGCGTTATATATAAGCTTCTCGTAGCTTTTTATAATAGTTTCAAAAGCTTCCAAGTCGCCATTTTGCGCTTTTTTAAATAAAAGGTCATTCACAACAATAAGACCCCCTTTGTTTAGTGTAATCAAAACGGTTTGATGAAAAAAGTTTGTCCGAGTTTTTATGTATATGTACCCTTATAGTAGTAAAGCAGCGGGCGGCAGAATGCCGCCCGTAGGGCATGTCTTAAAACCTCACTCAACCAACTGCAAAATATTTGCCATACTCTGCGCACCAACTGCCTTTTTATACAGCGCAGCATCTTTAAACGATATTATAGTTGGAATGTTCATGATACCAAAGTGTGCCGCAATCTCAGGGTTTTTATCCACATCGACGCGATAAACATCCACATCCATGCGCTCTTTTGAAATCTGCTCCATAACAGGTGCAATCATCTTACAAGGGGCGCACCAGTCAGCGTAGAAGTCAACGATAATTGGATTTTTAGCACTTTGTACTGTTTCTACGAAGTTGTTTTTATCTAAATCTTGTACAGGCATGGGTTACCTCCTTACAATATTAGTATACCAACTATATCAAAAAAAATGACGCCTTTCAACTATTCCTCGCAATATTTACCGAAAAGACACAATTTCGACCGTCTGTAAGTCAAAATTAACGCGGATAGCACCACTTCCTTCTACGGTCGTAGATAGCGGGTAATACCTAATGTTATCCATTTCAACCACTGCGCTTGGGGCTATGTTTAAGTTTCTTGTGCCGCCTCCTATATCCATATGCGATCGGACAAAAAAATCGCCCCTGTAGTAGCGTACAGGGTTTGGATGGCTTAAGCGCTGTGATATTTCGTTGCCACCAGGATTAAAATTGACTCTGGTGAGAAAGTGCGGATTATCTACAACCTCTGCATATGCCCTGGTTATATGCTCATTGTCTGTGAGTGAAAAGTTATGCATACCGCCACGGTTTCTCACAGGATCAATGCTGTTTATAGACATATAGTTCACAGCCTTTATGCGCGGATAATATCTTTCGATTGCCAAAAAGATGCCCAACATCATTTCAGAAGACTCTCTCACGCGGTGGGTGTGGTCATGCGCCGAAAAATGGCTTATACCAAGCTGTGAAATAAATATTGGCTTGCGCTCTTGAAAGTTAAAGTAGAACGAATCAATCCTCAGCCGCACATCACAGATTGTCGCTTGACTATCCACAAAGAGATTTATCCCAACCCAGTCAACATAATCATCACCCGGATACATTGCATCCATTAAATGGAATGAATCAGCGTCTATCACCCATACAAAAGCTACGTTTGGGGCGTATCTTTCAAAATACGTTCTTGCCGCTCTAAAAAACGTCAAATAATCTTCCGTATTATACGAAGCACTATGACTTACAGGATAAAAGTGTACAAACATCGGCACAGATATATCGCCAAAGCTGCGTGCAGTGTATCTTAAGAGGTGTTTGTTAAACGGTGTCGCAATGTTATTTGGCTCAAGTATTATGTTCGGTGTTCTCACATGAGCGATGCACTCTAGCACCCATTCGGTAGGCAATCGCTGACCCAATTTCAGAAAATATGTGTAAAAACTATGCTCACGCCCTACCATTTGCTCAAAAAGCTCAATATTCCCAGCTACTATTGTGTCAGAGCGTATATACGCGCCTAAATAAGTGCCACTTGGGGGCTCAAAGCGCGCGAGCGTAAGCCTTTCTTCTCGAAAAAGGCTAAATTGCTCCGCACGATATATTCCTGAGCGCAAAAAGGCATCCTCATCCACTATTGCTTCTGGCGAAGTATAAAGCTCACTTCGGCAGCCTGAGAGAACTAGCATTGATGCTATAAGTAGAATTGATAATTGCTTTATCATCTCGCCTCCAAATATTTCCTCAAGGCTTCCAAATAATGCACTACAACGCCTTTTCCCTTCCCAACTTTTATAGCAATCTCTTCAAAATCAGTGTAGGGGATACTTTTTCTCCCATTTGTTTTTGCCGCTTTGTCCCAATAAATTTTCAAAGTGTTAAAAGGCAGAAAGTATATTTCATCATAAAGAGTAAAGCTGACCAAAAAAAATGCGATGCCCTGTTGTGCTTCAAACTTTTCCATAAACTCCATTTGATGAGCATGGATATTTTGAAGCGGCAAATTTTTCCTTTTAGTCTCTTTGGCGTCAAAGGCTACAGGTATGCCTTGCACCACGCCCATGTAGTCAACGGTACTCTTCTTATCAAAGTAACCAAGCGTAATCGCGTTTTGTGACTTATCTATATTGATAGGCGTGATGGGGGTTGGAATTTTTTGGATTATTGCCAGATTCTTATCCTCATATACGTCACTGCTCATATTGATCATACTCTCAAAAGTGCTTCCACGCAGTCCGCGTGTTGACCAGTATCCCATTGTGTTTACCGTCCTTTACCTATCTATCGAAATCCTTTCAACAATCTATCCATATACTCCGGTCTCACAGCCTCAAATTCAATATACTCACCACTAGCAGGATGTAAAAACCCAAGCGTCCTGGCAAACAAAGCCTGACCTTGCAATCTATACCGACATTTCTCAGCCCCATACACAGAGTCTCCCAAAATCGGATAACCAAGGTGCGCCAAATGCACACGTATTTGATGAGTGCGTCCTGTTATAAGCTCTGCCTCCACAAAAGTATTTGCCCTAAAGCGTTCTATAACTTTTACGTTGGTTATAGCTTCTTTAGAGTTTTTCTCCGTAACACGCATTTTCTTCCTGTTGCGCTCGGAGCGTCCTATTGGTTTGTTTATGTGCAGTGTGTCGTCTTTTATAATGTTTAGTGTAATGGCTTCATAGATTTTTTTCACTTTGCGCTCAGATATTTGCTCAGAAAGTCTCTTGTGTGCCATGTCACTTTTAGCCACGACCATTAACCCTGACGTGTCCATGTCCAAACGATGAACAATCCCTGGGCGAAGCACGCCATTGATTAAAGAGAGGCTATCTTTACAGTGATACATAAGCGCATTAACAAGTGTCCCTCTATAATGGCCAGGCGCAGGATGCGTGACCATGCCCTTGGGCTTGTTTATCACAATTATAGAGTCATCTTCATAGATAATCTCAAGTGGTATGTTTTCAGGCAATATGTCAGGGATGATCTCTTCAGGTGCCAAGAGCTTGACTTCATCGCCTTCTTTTAGCTTATAGCTCGCTTTTTCCGCCTTGTCATTTACGCTCACTTGTCCTGACTCTATATGCTTTTTTAAAAAACTGCGGCTGAGTTCTAAATAATTTTCAGAAACAAAAACGTCCAGTCTTTTGCCAATATCTTCATGCGCTGCAACAAAAGATTGCTCACTCATTATTCTCTATCCTCTTTTTTCTCAGGTTTATCGTCCTTGACGAAAAAAATCACAAGAATTCCCATAAGGATGGTTCCCGTGACCACATAGATGTCAGCTACATTAAATATTGGAAAATCAATGAAATCAAATCGCAAAAAATCAACAACAAACCCATCCAAGATCCTATCAATAGAATTGCCAATTCCTCCTGCAGCAATAAGTATTAAAGAAAACCTAATCGCATTATGAACCTTATCGTGCGGCAGCTTGACATAGTAAATAGAAATAGCAGTCAAAATAATAACCGCAAATACAATAAAAAACCATCTGCCTCCCTGCAAGATGCCAAACGCAGCCCCAGCATTCCTGTGATAGGTGAGGCTAAGTACATTCTCTATTACAATGATGTTAGGAGTACCCATAAGATTGTTTGTGGCGAATGATTTACTCCATTGGTCTATGGCTACTAGAACTGTTGTTGCTATTATGGCTAGTATTATTTTTATCGGTTTCATGTTTTTGTCTCCTGTTGTAGATATAATCACGCAATGTATGTTGATATGCCACTACAAGCACCTCCAACTACTTCATTGCATACGTTACAAAGCAATATGTATATAATAACACGCAAGGAAGCATAAGGCAAGAAATAGCAAAAGACTTTATTGAGGGCTGGTCGATTTAAATATAGCTCTTTACTTTTCGGTCAAAACGGTTACAATTAGTATTATTAGTAGTATATATAGTTGGCAATCAACTATAATATCTGGGGGGAAAGGGTATTGAAAAAATTAATTATTGAGGGCTGGTCGATTTAAATATAGCTCTTTACTTTTCGGTCAAAATGGTTACAATTAGTATTATTAGTAGTATATATAGTTGGCAATCAACTATAGTATCTGGGGGGAAAGGGTATTGAAAAAAATAATTATGACTGGTGGAGGTACGGCAGGACATGTAATTCCAAACATCGCGCTTTTGGATACATTATCTAAAGAGTATAAAATTTACTATATCGCAAGCGAATCAGGCATGGAGCGGGAGCTTATTGAAAAGCAAGATATACCATATTATGGGATATCAAGCGGGAAGCTGCGCCGTTATATGAATATTAAAAACTTTACTGATGCTTTTAGGGTGATAAAAGGGTTAGCTCAAGCGGTTAGAATCATTAGACGGATTAAGCCTGATGTGGTTTTCTCTAAGGGTGGCTTTGTTAGTGTGCCAGTGGTCTTAGCGGCGGGATTTTTAAAGATTCCTGTTGTGCTTCATGAGTCGGATATTACACCTGGGCTTGCTAATAAAATGAGTTTGCCTTTTGCGCGGGCTGTATGTATATCGTTTCCTGAGAGCAAGCAGCATATCAAACACAGCCGTATATATCTGACCGGGACACCCATTAGGGAAGCGATTTTTAAGGGCGATGCAGATAAAGGGCGAAGTTTTTGTGGCTTTGATGAGTCTAAGCCCATTCTTTTGGTGATGGGCGGCTCGCAAGGGTCTGTCAAGCTTAATACTGTGCTGAGAGGATCGCTAGAGACTCTGACAAAAAGCTATAATATTGTACATTTATGCGGAAAGGATAATATTGATACAACAATCGAGGGAACGAATGGTTATGTGCAGTTTGAATACTTGGATGAAGAGATGCCGCATGTTTTGGCAGCGGCAGACATTGTATCTTGCAGAGCGGGGGCAAATTCTATTTTTGAACTTTTGGCACTTAAGAAGCCAAGCTTACTCATACCCCTATCAAAAGCTCAAAGTCGCGGCGACCAAATAGAAAATGCGCAGTCCTTTGAAAAACAAGGATTCTCAAAAGTGATGTATGAAGAAAATATGGATACATCTAGCTTTGTGATGGAGATTATCGATTTGCACACGCACAAGGAGAAGTATGTAAATGCGATGGAGAAGTCACTGGTCACTGATGGTGTTAGTGAAGTCGTTAGGATTATTCGGAGGTATTCGATATAGAGTGGTGAATATTATATATTTTCGACAATCCATAAAACCCTCTTTACAAAACTATGTTCGCATATTATAATTAGGGTAGTGAACATAGTTTCGAGGTGTGGTATGGACATAATGGATAAACTTACAATTTTATCAGACAGTGCAAAGTATGACGCGGCGTGTACATCTAGCGGTGTTAGTCGCGTAGCCCCTAAAGATGGCATCGGCTCTGTCATGCCTGCGGGATGCTGCCATTCGTTTTCTGCGGATGGGCGCTGCATTACGCTGCTTAAAGTTCTCATGTCCAACAACTGCATTTACGATTGTAAATATTGTATAAATCGCAAGTCAAACGATGTACCCAGAGCAACCTTCACACCTGAAGAATTGGCTGATTTGACTATTCAGTTTTATAGGCGTAATTATATCGAGGGGCTTTTTTTGTCGAGTGGGGTTATAAAAAATCCTGATTACACAAGTGAGCGTATGGCGAAAGTGCTTGAAAATCTTAGATATCAGCATAATTTTTGGGGATATATCCATACGAAAATAATCCCCGGAACATCTCCTGAGCTTGTTAATAAGCTCGGTCTCTTGGCCGATAGGGTGAGCGTTAATGTTGAGCTACCGAGTGAAATGAGCCTAGGTACTTTAGCTCCTGAGAAAAAGCGTAAAGACATATTTATCCCCATGGGGCAAATTACGCAGGGAATAGTCCAGAGTTCTACAGAGATCGTGCGATATAAAAAAGCGCCATCATATGCTCCTGGTGGTCAAGCAACACAAATGATAATTGGAGCAAGTCCAGAGACTGACTTTTCTATTATCAAGCTCGCGCAAGGGCTTTATGGTAAGTATGACTTGCGCCGAGTGTTTTATTCGGCGTATATTCCTGCGATGGAGGATAAGCTGCTGCCAGCGATAGATACAAAACCTCCTCTTCTTAGAGAACATAGACTATATCAGGCGGACTTTTTAATGCGCCAGTATCATTTTGATGCGGACGAGATCCTAAATGATGAGACACCGAACTTTAACCCATTCATGGACCCCAAATGCAATTGGGCTGTGAATAATTTAAAGTTTTTCCCTGTGGATATCAATAGAGCTGAGCCTGAGATGTTGCTCAGAGTACCAGGAATAGGTCCTACGAGCGCAAAGCGGATCGTTACTGCGCGGAGACATTCAAAGCTTGGAATGAGTGAGCTAAAGCGAATAGGTGTTGTCCTAAAGCGCGCTAGATACTTTATAATAACAAATGATGAGCCGTGGGGCGTGTCCATGGACAAATTTACGGTAGCGAAAGCACTTATTGACCCTAAGAGTTTTTCAATGGGCATTGAGCAAATAAGCCTTTTTGATACGGCAGAGGCAACCTTTTTACTTGAAGCTACTCCACCAAAGATGGAAGATGTTCGCGAGGAGGCGACGCTGTGTCTGGCTACAAGATTATAGTTAGTCCTGTGAATGTCGTATATGTCTATGACGGCAGTTTCGCAGGTTTTTTGTGTTGTGTTCATGAAAGTTTTTATACAAAGGAGCTGCCTTCTGATATAGTCAGTGTAGGGCGTTATGAGCCGAGCTTGTACGAGCAAAAGCTTATAAGAACAGATGAAACGAAAGCTATTAAAGTGCAAAAATCTATCTCAAAAATTTCTACACGTACTCTATCTATCACCCAGCATGTCTTTCTTTGTCATCATGATAAGAAGGACTTGAAGCTGCTTCTATTTTTGATTGTGGCGTTTCGTGAAGGGTCAAAGACGGCACTTATGCTTGGCAAGGCGGAGGTTTCTGCGGTTCTTGACATGGAGAGGCATTTACTTGGCGAGCGGCATTTACTTTCTGGGTTTATACGTTTTGCCGATTATGGAGACATGCTCTGCGCAATTATCAGCCCAAAGAACTTTGTTCTACCGCTTTTAGGTGAGCATTTTGTGCGCCGTTTTCCGAATGAGAATTTTATGATTTATGATAAAACGAATAAAGCCGCTCTTATTTATCAGGATAAAAAGCTTGAAATTACGGCTGTTGAGGAAGTGGAGTTTGCGGATGAATCTGAAGAAGAGCTAAAGTACCAAGCTCTATGGAAGAACTTCTATAAAACTATCGGGATAAAAGAAAGGCTAAATCCACGCTGTCGCATGAGCCATATGCCAAAGAGGTATTGGGAAAATATGGTGGAGATGCGGGAATTTTTGTGATGCGGCAGGGCATATAGTCAAACAGCCCTACCGCACAAAAACCATAACATATTATAGTTGAACTCAACTATATAGTAAAGCTGCCCCACAATCAGTAAGCTATTGGGAAAGTAGTAGCTTCTTGTGAATCTATTGTGTTTTTTGAGTTACCCTACAATATGGCATGCAACAAAATGTTCAGGGGCGACCTCTTTTAGGATCGGCTCCTCTTGTATGCACCGTTGGGTAGCATGGATACATCTTGTATGAAACCTACACCCGGGGGGCACATCCGCAGCACTAGGTACTTCTCCACTTAGCACTATACGCTCTCTAGCCTTTCTCCCCGAAAGAATCGGTATCGCGGACAAAAGTGCTTGAGTATACGGATGCTGTGCATGACCAAAGAGTTCTTCATTGCTTGCAAGCTCAACAATTTTCCCAAGATACATTACCGCAACACGATCGGCTATATGCTCGACCACATTTAGCGCATGCGAGATAAACAAATATGTCATATTATACTGCTCTTTCAAATCCATAAGTAGGTTTATTATCTGTGACTGTATAGAAACATCAAGCGCAGAAACAGCCTCGTCACACACCAAAAACTCAGGTTTAAAAGCTATTGCGCGAGCTATAGCCACTCTCTGACGTTGCCCTCCTGAAAACTCATGTGGATAACGCGCCGCATACACAGGACTTAAGCCGACTTGGCTAAGTAGCTCTCCCGCGTGAGCATGAGCTTGTTCTTTATTCATACCCATCTGCACAGTAAGCACCTCGCTTATAAGCCTTTTTACTGAGTGGCGAGGGTTAAGTGAAGAATAGGGGTCTTGAAATATTATTTGGAGCTTGCTGCGGAGCTTTCTAAGCGTTTCACCGTCCGCTTTTAAGATGTCACTTTCGTCATTTAAAATTATCTTTCCACCATTTGGCTCATTTAATCGCACAATGGCTCTACCTATAGTAGTTTTACCGCACCCTGATTCGCCTACCAGTCCTATCGTCTCGCCTTTTTTGATCTCAAGGCTTACGCCATCAACTGCTTTGATATGCGCTACTGTACGCCTAAACAGCCCTGCTTTAATGGGGAAGTGAACTTTCAAGTCCTCTACACTAAGCATATTTTCACTCATTGTCATCCCCCTTTAAAAAACAGCTTACTCTGCGACTCCCCAACACAAACTCACTGGGTGACTCTTTTATGCACCGATCCATAACATATGGACACCTTGGCGCAAATCTGCATCCTACAGGATAGTTCATAGGGTTAGGTACAGTCCCTACAATGGCTTCCAGTCTTGCGCCCCGTGTTACTTTTATGCCAGGTATAGAGAGTATAAGCAGCTTCGTATATGGATGCCAAGGGTCTGAAAAAATATCCTCTAGCGGCGCTTCCTCCACAATTTTCCCCGCGTACATAACAGCAACACGATCTGCTATTTGAGAAACTACCCCAAAGTCATGAGTAATAAGCAATATCGACATTTGCATCTCTTTTTGAAGTTCTTTCAGAAGGTCTATTATTTGAGCTTGAATGGTAACGTCCAGAGCTGTTGTAGGCTCGTCAGCAATAAGCATCTGAGGATTCGCCGCCAAAGATATCGCAATCATAACCCTTTGCCTAAGCCCTCCTGAGAGCTGATGGGGATACACTTTTAGGCGCTCAATAGGATTTGGCACACCTACTTTTGAAAGTATTTCAATCGAACGTTTTTGTATCTCCTCACTCGATATTCCCTGATTGTGTAGTGCAAAGACTTCTCCAAGCTGCTTTTCTATTTTATAAACAGGATTTAATGAAGTCATCGGCTCTTGGAAAATCATAGATATTTTAGAGCCGCGTATTTTACGAATCTCTGATTTTGAAAGCTCAAGCATCTTTGTCCCGTCAACTTCCATATAATCAGCTTGAACCTCAGCAGTATCAGCAAGCAGCCTTATCAATGAAAGACTTGTAACTGTTTTACCGCAGCCTGATTCACCTACTAATGCAAGCGTCTCACTTTTATTTATATGAAAACTTACTCCATCCACCGACTTTACTACCCCTTCGGGAGTATTGAAGTAGGTGCGAAGATTTTTTATTTCAAGAAATTTTTTATCATCCATACTGCCACCTACTTTCTCATTCTAGGATCAAATGCATCCCGAAGACCGTCGCCTATCCAGTTTACAGATAATACAGTAAGTGAAATAGCAATTCCTGGGATTGTTGTAAGATGAGGTGCAACTTGCAAGAAATTCCTACCATGGCTGAGCATAAGTCCCCAATCAGGAGCCGCCGCGTCCGCACCAAGCCCTAAAAAGCTGAGTGCCGCCGCCGCTAAAATTGCATTACCCACCGCAAGAGTGCCTTGCACGATAAGCGGTCCCATACAGTTAGGCAAAATATGTAAAAATATAATGCGTAGATGCTTAAACCCTGCGACCTTTGCCGACTCTACATATTCAGAACTTTTAACTGTAAGCACTTGACCTCTTGTAAGCCTTGCAAATCCCGGCCAGCCTACGATAGCCAGAGAAATTACGATATTCGTTTGAGAGCGACCAAGTACACTCATTATAGCTATTGCGATAATGAGTGTAGGGAAAGAGAGCATAATATCAGTAAAGCGCATCAAAAGAGTATCAATTATCCCGCCAAAGTAGCCGCTGAAAAGCCCAATTATAATCCCTATAGTTGCAGAAACCAAAGCCACCGAAAGGCCCATTATTACAGATGCGCGACCGCCATATAAGAGTCTTGTCCAAATATCGCGACCCAAGTTATCTGTACCTAAAATATGACCAGGAGTTCCTGGAAGCCTAAGAGCATTCATTAAATCCATATCAATAATAGGGTCATATGATGTAAAAATCGGCGCAAAAGCACATAAAGTAACAATAATAAACAACATAGCAGAGCCAACAACGGCTATTTTATTTTTAAGGAAACGCCTTAAAACGTCAGCCCCATATGTAGTTATCGGCAAAGATTCTATGCCTATTTCTGCCTGATTGGCAGCTTCAATTTTATCGTTAGTACCAGACATAAAATCTCCCTCCTAACTTTTTTTATCCAAACGGATACGTGGATCTACCAATGCATATATAATATCTACTGCCAAATTTACAAAAAGGTAGCTTATACAGAGCAAGAACGTTATACCCTGTATCATTGGGAAGTCTCTTCTTGCAATGGAGTTTACTGCAAGTCTACCCACCCCCGGCCATGAAAATATAGACTCTGTAATAATAGCGCCTCCAAGTAGCCCACCTATTGACGCGCCGAGTACTGTAATAACTGGTATCATAGCATTTTTAAGGGCGTGACTCCATATAACTTTATTTTCCCATAAGCCTTTAGAACGTGCGTATCTTACATAGTCTTGGTTAAGAACATCCAGCATACTTGAGCGTACCATACGTGTCTGTACAGCTGCCATACTAAGGGCTAATGAAGACACAGGAAGTATTAAATGCCTAAAATAATTTATAACCCCCGCATCCGCTATACTTACTGATCCGTGAGATGGCAGCCACCCAAGCCTCAGAGAGAAAAATATAATAAGCACAAGCGCAAACCAAAACGTAGGCAAAGATACTCCGATCGTGGCAAATGCCGTCGCAAGTGAGTCCCAGATACTATTATGCTTTAAGGCTGCCAAAATGCCCAAGGGCAAAGAAATACACAGAGCCATAATTATAGACCAAAAGGTAAGGGTAAGTGTGGCTGGCATTCGCTCCATAACACTTGAAAAAACAGGTTGACCTGTCGCAAATGACGTACCTAAATCCCCGGAAAACGCCCTAACAACAAAGGTTACATACCTTGTTAAAAAAGGCTGATCAAGCCCCCACTCTCTCTCTATAATCTCTCTTTGCTCCGGAGGGACATGAAAGTCTTCTGTACCCAAAATTAAAGCGACGGGGTCTCCGGGCGTTATGTATAGCAGTGAAAAAATAAGGAAAGAAATAATAAGAAGAGTCGGTATGGACTCCAATACCCGCCGTATTATATATGTTTTCATAAAATGCGCTCCTTATAATTAAGGAATCCATATTCTGGATTCCTTAATTAGATAAATATAGATGGAAACGGCGTAATCTATTGTACACTTACATTTCTTAAATGTGAAGTAAGCGGCGGGAATACCGAAGCATGACCCGCAAACTCTGTTACACGATTGTTAAAAGCAGTTTGCCAATACTCAAGATAGCCGCCCATCCAAGCCGCCTCGTAGATAAATATCTCAGCAGCCTGAGTCAAAAGCTCAGAGCGCTCTCCTAAATCAAGGGTTCTCCACGCTTCTTGAAGCAACGCATCAACTTGGTCGTTGGCAAATCCCGGATTTGGTGAGAAACGTGTCGGGTGCGAGTGCATGATCATCATCGGACCATCAAAACCTGTCCAGCCACCGCCAATTTGCACTTCCAAAATTCCTGCTGTCATATCTTCAAGATGTGTCGCCCATTCTACAGATTGGACTGGGGCATCTATGCCTATAGCTCTAAGCTGAGACGAAACTATAACAGCCAATGTCTCGCGGTTAGCGTCATTATTACCTACTTGAATTGTAAAACTTAAGCGCTGCCCATCTTTTTCAAAAATGCTGTCAGAGCCTCTGCTCCAACCAAGTGCTTCAATTTCTCTAACCGCTCTATCAGGGTCAAATGGCGGGGCTACAGCTCTAAATCTATCTATATTACCACCCGGTCTCTCCGGCGAAATAGGTCCATATAATCTGAAAGCAAGTTCGACTCCCGCTTCATTAGCGAAAATATTAGCAGCCGCAGATTCAAAATCTACTGCCATTGAAATAGCGCGTCTCATGCGATAGTCTTGGAAAAGTGGGTTCATAGCGTTAAATGTAACATTTCTAGGAATACCAACGCCAAATTGCTCAATTGATAAAAACTCTCTTTCAGATACCGCCGCTAAATCCATAGGAAGTATCGCCATAACTATGTCTATTTCTTGGTTTTGTAGTGCAATTGCTGCAACTGTACGATCAGGTATAATTTGAATTATAACCCTGTCAAGTCCAGGGGTTATGTAAAAATCATCATTACGCACAAGCGTTACATGTGAGTCAACAACATACTCATAAAACTTGTACGGACCACTACCTATTGGATGAGATGCTAAGTCCCAGCCTGTTTCAAATGCTCTTTGCGGGATTACATAAGTTTGAGACATTCTAAGTTCAAACAGAACATCTATATCCTGCGTAATTACTTGAAGGGTAAACTCATCAAGTACTTCTACCGATTCAATAGAATTACTAAGCTCTGCATACCTTACCGCGCCATTTTCAGGATCGAGTAGGAAGTTTATTGAAAACGCAACATCTTCAGCAGTTACTTGTACAAGTTCGTCTCCGAACAAATCATTACCTCTGTGCCAGTGCATACCCTCTTTTACACGCAGAGTCCATGTCCTGTTGTCATCAGCCACTTCCCAACTCTCGAGAAGGTTACCGTGGAATACTGAATACTGATCCATCTGTAAAAGGGTGTTATAGACCTGCTGTAAGACATACGCGTCTCCATCTGAGGTTGTTCTCCACGGTAGCAATGACTGAATAGACATAAATGAGCCTATCCGAAGCTCTCTCGGTGTCTCTGCTCCCGCTCCCGTGACCTGTCCTGCAGGGTCAGTCGGCGCACATGCGCCAAAAACTAGCGTCGCGCACATCATAACAGCGACAATCTTTAAGTAAAATTTTTTCATGCAACTTTCCTCCTTATGAATAAGACAGTGTATAAGTGTATAAAAGTGCTTTTGAAATACATACAAAAAGACTTAAGGAAATCTATAAGTCATTATAGTCCTTTATTGTCGCTAATATACATCATATGACATATTTTGTCAAGTTTATTTAGCTTAGATTCTTGAATTTTCAGATACGACTAAATGGCGTATTTTCGGGTTTACTTTGTGTATATTTATATATGGTTTGTGTATATTTTATGCCTAATTTCAACAATTTTCATATCCATATTCTCATCCACAATCTCGATAACGCCATAACTCGGATAATAATATCCCCCACGCGGCTCTGATATGCTGCCCGGATTCATCAAATAAACCCCATTTACAACCGTATTATTCGACATATGGCTATGACCATACAAACATATATTTGCACTGTACTTTTTTGCTTCATAGGCTATCTTCTCATGACCTGCCTTCACACCATAACGATGTCCATGGCTCATGAAAATCTTTTTGCCGCCTACATTTATTATTCGCTCCATAGGCACACCGCCGCTAAAGTCACAATTGCCGAGTACCGATATAAATTGTTTTCGCGGATAAATATAGCAAAAATCTTCAAAATCTTCGATACAATCACCCAAAAACAAGACAAGCTCTATTTCATCATACAAACTTTCAATAATATCATTCATAAGCGCGCTCTTTCCGTGGGAGTCGCTAAAAACCAATATTTTCACTAAAAGGCACCTCTGTGTTTTTGTTTGAGTTTTTTCATATAGTATACCACATCTACATACGAATTTTATATAGGAATTTCGCAAAATTTAATTGTTGCAAATCAATTATCTTTCTGCTATAATACCATATGTTAGCCGCATAGGAGGCAGAATGCTTCCAAATTGTAGCCAGAGGGAGGTGCGCATATGGCAAAATGCGAATTATGTGACAAAACCAGACAAACCGGGCATAGAATCAGTATTACAAGAAGCCAGGTTTCAAGAAGGGCCAATAGAGTTTGGAAAACGAATGTAAAGAAAATAAGGATTAATGATAATGGTCATGCAAGGACTATTAAAATCTGCACGAGCTGTCTCAGATCCGGTAAGGTTACACGTGCTGTGTAATTGGAGTAATGATTATAGTTGTTTAACCTATAAAACCTCAGAGAGTAAGGTTCTCTGAGGTTTTTTGTTTGAGGTTGTTATAGTTGTTATCATGGCTATACAGTTGGGTACTACCTAAAATTAATCGTGAGCTTACCATCATCATATGCGATGAACCTCTTTTGTGTATCATTTCTTAAAAGTACCTTATCACAAACCACATCTCCTGTCCTAAACACCGAAAGCATCAGCCCAATGAGTCCCATATTTATCAGCATCGCAAAATTTCCTGGCGATATAAGTGGCAGCGATATATGCGTGAACAAAAAGCCTACGTTAAAAATTACATACATAAATATTTGTGCCGATAGCGTTAGAGCAACAGCCAGTGATACGAAAAAACCTAAATCACTTTTTTGCTTTACACAACGCAAAATTATTTTTACTGTAAAAAATATTATCGCGCACATAACAGCCGTAAAAGCTAACCAGCCAAAACGGAATATCACCGTTGATAAAACAAAATCCGAGTACATAAGCCGATTAGATACGAACACAGGCATATAGACTTCTCCCCACAGCACAGCATCACTTAATGACTGCCGTATTTGTATCGCAGTGAACCCAATGCCATAAGGGTCTGCATGTGGATTAAATAAAACAGCCAAACGTGTGCCGCCCATGCTAGCGTGTACTTGAAGCAGTAAAAGTGCAAAAATAACCACAAAAGGAGTAACAACTAACAATGTACCACGTGCTTTTCCAATACCAAACCACTCTCTAAAAACAGCGATTAATAAAAGCCCCATCCCAATTACAGCAAAGTGTATAAATCCAGATAGCGCAATACTAGTAACGTATGATATCAGCAGTAAAAAACCATATGCCAATTGGCTCAGTATTATCCCTTTATATCCTTTGCCTTTCATTATGTAGATAATAGGAACAAAAGCTATAGGAAGCAGTAGTGCAAAGCTCTGTAGATGAGCGTGGCTAAGAATAAGTCCCATAAATGACCTATCACGAATCCCATTTATCCAAATGGGTACTCCAAAAGGATTTAGCGCAATCATTGGCGACATTATAATCACAAACAAAGCTATCCCCACAAAAACCAACCTAGGATATTTCCCAACTAGTGTAAAGTCAGCAAAATACGCCCCAATCATTATAACAGCGCCTATCACAGTCCAAAACAGTCTATTCGCTATACCAAATTCACTAAATACAAACATACTAATAAACAGCCCAAGCATTATAAACCCCGCCACCCATGCAAACATTTCCCATTGTGGCTTGGGGCGATGGACTCGGTCGAACTCCGTTCCTACTGCAGTCGCATCTCCTGTGTCTAAGATGGCTTTCTCCGTCGCTTCGTATTCGTCTATTCCTTGCTTTATGTAGTTATCTCGTCCGTCAGTGATATGATTTTTCAGCTCATCAGATACTCTAAAGTGCGCCTTCTGCCAGCGAATCTGCTGACAGACCGACTCAACGTACTCATTAATTTTATCAAACGAATGCATAAGAAGCACCTCCCTCCAGCACATGGCGTACGGCTGTGGTGTAGCTCTCCCACTCCTGCTGCTTTTTCTCAAGCAGTCCTTTGCCTTTGCTTGTCAGACGGTAATACTTTCTGACGCGCTGATTATCAGCGTTCTCGTCATAAGATGTAACCATTTCGTCATTTTCGAGTCCGTGTAGGAGCGGGTAGAGTGTTCCAGTCTTTAGATTAAAGACATCCTGTGATTTTTTTGAAAGCTCCTCAATAATTTGATATCCGTACATGTCTTTAGTCTCGAGTAGCTTTAGGACTAACATTGTTGTGTTGCCTGATAGTAAGTTTTTTTCAGGTGGCATATGAGTCTCCCTTCTATAATGAAGATTGATATGTAGATTACCTACCTATGATTATATGTAGATAGCCTACATATGTCAACGAAAGAAATTATGAAGCCCGCTTACAAGAAACAGGGCAGTCTCACGACAACAAAGAAAAACCGAGCGAAAGGCGATAGCCAAAGCCTGGCTATAACCTGACCCTTAGATGCTTTTGGCAAACCATTATTTTGACTACTTCTAGGATATTTTTCACTAAATTATTTAAAAAAGACTGCCTCGCTAATTTTTCTTAGCAAGACAGCCCCTGTGCGTTACATTACTTTGCTTATGATTTACTCATCTGATACAAAAAGCGAGGGCTAAGCACAAGCTCTCGATCTCCTTCAAAGAAGATATGTACATTGTCACCTTGTAATAGCACACGACTTTCATTTATTTGAAGTGGGTTTTCTTTAACGCAAACTTTAAAGCTTGAGTTATTTACTACTTTTAACGTGTTAGATGAATCTACACTAAAGCGTATATCCTTTGTGTTTGTAAGGTCATCCGAAATACGTATATTACTGCATTTGCGCAATATTTTTTGCAAAGATATCTCTTTTGCTCTGCCTAGTTTAAACAAGGCAAATGCTGCGGGAACGGTATCTGTTTGGCTTAGGTATATATCAAACTTTTTCGCGAATTCAAGCAATTCCTCTGGGTTTGATGCCTTTTGTGTAATGGCTGGGATGAGTGCAGGGATAGACTCTGGAGGCGGGTTATCCACTTTTTTTTGCAATGATTTTTGCCCTCGCGCTTTTTTTGTGCGCGACTTTTTATCTTGTGCTTTGTGTTTGAAAAAGAACAATATCAAAGCAAGTAAAATAGCAACGAAAATAATCCAAAAAATAGGAAGATTAAATCCGAATGACGCGTCGTCATCATAGGGATAACTCGCTATTTCCCCAGGAGAATACAGCTCAGGAGTATATGTAGCAGGAGGATCTTCTGCCAGAATAGGACTCGTGACCTCCTCGTCTTCTTCATCTGTATTGTTATCCACGACCTCATCATCTGCGATTGCATCAGGGAGAAGCGGCAGGTTTATCGTCACCACAACAGGTGTCATGGGGGCGGGAGCTATAGGCTCTTGTGGGATAGGCTCGTCCACATTCGGTATAACAAGTTCTAATTGTGGTGTAGTTCCGTCCATAAAAAGCGGCACGAGCGCACCGTTAAAAAATGAGGATAGAAACAAGCTTTCCTCAGCAAGTCCCGAAAGCCAAAATCTCATGGGTTGATTATCGTTTGACAAGTTAATAGCACTTGACTCTTGCACAGATGCTAAACTTGCAGAAGCCAGTCCAACTGAGCTAAAATCAATACGAACATTATCATCAGATGCATCTAAAACTTCAATAATACCAACACGGCGACCAAATTCAACTTCCCTAGTATAACCGTTAAAACTTACAAAAACATGCTCAACATCATGTTCGGCGGCAATTAACATTCTTCGACTACGATTGCCTGGTTCACCGAAAAGGTACATGCTAAACTCTTGAGCTATATTTTGTCCGGGCAAGAGGTCAGAGATAAAAGAAAACTCAGGTGCGGCAAGGTCTCTAACATCTAAATAGTTCGGCACTGTCTGAACGTATTCATCAGAGAGATTTAGAGAATGCACTGAAAGACCAATCAAAATAAGCTCTTCCACCACAGTGTTAGCTAAGCGGGCTGAGCCATAGGCTGTATCCACCTCTACCACTGCCATTTCATTATTTGCCAAAAGCACAACTGTATGGCTAAGCGCAGAGTCACTAAAAAGTGCAGGTATTTGATATGTATACGCATAACTAGGGTCGCTAAGCACAGCATGAACTGAAGCACGTGCATCTGTGCGAGGTGGTATGGAGTTCACTATATTCGAGTCAAACGTAATAAGCCCCACATGCCATTCTAAAGGCAACCCATCCATCAACTGCCATAAAGTATCAGCAGATAAAAGCCCGACTTCATACCACTGATCGGACGAACTTAGATCAAACAATATAATTACTTCATGACTTCTATCTCTATCTTGATAAGCAGCACTCCACAATGTCTGCGAAACAAAAAGAGTCACGCAGAGTATCGTACATATGAGAGATACCGTTTTTTTCCAAAATTTGCTCATATTTGTCCCGCCCTGAGCTTCGATTTTAATTATTAAAGCTTTTTGTGTAAATAAGATATCACACTTTGTAATTGCAGTCAATCAATAATCTTAAACAAAATATTAGACAAATTATCAGTTGCATTTAGAGCTTTTTCATGTTACATTTTAGAGTAAGGAATAATTATGAAGACTTATCCGATTAAGAATTAATAAAAAGGTAAAACTTTAGCTAATGGAGGGTTAATTGTGGATAGAGTTGAGTTTGCAAAGGCTACTTTTGGCGGCTATAAAAGCGAGGATGTAGATAGCTTTATAAACATATTACAACAACGCATACGAGGGCTTGAAGCGAAAATAGAAGAGAGCGTCGCTGAAAAAGAACAATTGGATGAAACCTTAGCCATGCTTCAAATCGAGAAGCAAGAGCTAGGCGAGGTAGCTAAACAGACAGAATCAAAAAAGTCGGAGCTTGAAAGAGAGCTTCTAAGTGTTGGCACTGAAGTTAAAAGGCTAAAAGAGTTCGAAGATAAAGCAAAAAAGAATGAAGAAAGCATAAACGCGCTTGAAAAAGAGCTTGAAAAGACGAAAGATGAAGCTCAAAAAAAGCAAGATGAAATAACTCGTGCAGTGGAAGAGTCGAAGAAACTGCAAACAGAGATTACGCGTCTCTTGGGAGAGGCGAATAAAGTACAAACTCTGGAGTCGCAGGCTAAGCAAGTTGGAGAAAGTAAAGATGCACTTGAAAAAGAGCTTGAAGAGTCAAGGGCAAAGATTAAAAGCTTGCAGGACGAGATGGATGCTTTAAACGAAGCTGCGCAAAATGCAACAGTTGAAGAGCTAAACCATGAAGAGCTTGACGCTGCAAAGGAAGAGCTTGAAAGAGCAAATGCCGCGGTCAAAGAACTAAAAGACGAGATAGCGCGCCTGAACGAAGAGTCGCAAAAACAAACAGGGAATGAAGCGTTTGAGGGCAGGCTGCAAGAGGCTAATAAGACTATTACTGAGCTGCAGGGTCAACTGAAGATAGCTGAGGGTCAGTCAGAGAACGCTGCATTTTCTGCGTTTATTAGCAGGTTTACTGGTGATTTTAAAAATATGTATGAGAGGTCTTTGCATATTACAGGGGAGTATCGTAATAAAGTAGAGACCGAGGTAAATACACTAAAAGCAAAAACAGAATCAGAAGTTATAGAAGTGCGTAAGAGAACAGTAAATCACGCCAGAGCCGTATTGCAAAAAGCTGAAAATGATGCAAAAAATATCAGAGAAAAGGCACAGAAAGATTTAGAGGACAGCATAACTGCGGCCAAAGAGCAAGCTGATGATTTGATGCAAAGAGCAAGGACAGAAGGCAGAAACATTGTAGAAAAAGCAGTGTTCGAGCATCACGAGATTAAGGCGCAGCTAGAAATTGATAAAGACAGTGCCGCGAACGAAGCGGATAAAGTGACAGTACGCGCAAAAGAAAAAGCGGAAGAGATTATAGAAGAAGCGCATCAAAGTGCCAATGCGATAATCAAAAAAGCTGAGTATGAATTACAGCTTTCAAAAGAACAGGGCGAACAGCTTGTTGTTAAGGCAAAAGAAAAAATTGACAAGCAAATAGAAGGTGCTAAGAAAGAATACAGTGAGCTTCGCGTGTTGATTGACAAGAGCATGGAGCGTTATCGCAGTTTGACTAATCAAATTCAAGAAATAGATGAGACTAAGTCGGAGTAATATTATGAGTGCAAAATTTATTGTAATTGAAGGGCTGGACGGCAGTGGTAAGTCCACACAAGCCAAAATGCTCGCGCAGAAACTTACAAATAGCCTATTGACCCGTGAACCAACAGACGAGTCTATAGGCTCTCTGTGTCGAGCGGCCTTTTCTAATCAGCTTGTGCTAAACCATGCAAGCATCACGCTACTCTTAGTGGCCGACCGCATCGAACATCTTGAAAAAAAAATAGTACCCGCACTTGAAGCAAAGCGAGACGTCGTTTGTGACAGATATTATTTATCCAATATGGCATACCAAGCAAACAGCGAGCAAGAAATGCAAGAAATATATATTTTGAATAAAAAATTCAACGTACTCCAACCAGACTTAACCATATTCCTATCGCTAGAGCCAAAAATAGCTCTAGAGCGAATCCAGCTACGCAGTTTAGAGCGTGGCATATTCGACGATTTGCAAACACTTGAAAAAATTAATGAAAACTATCAAAGCGCAATTGCATTTTTAAGAAGTCAAGGTGAAAACGTGATAGAAATATCAGCCTTGCCCACAGAAGATGAAATAGCGATAGAAGTTTTAGAAGCAGTGCAAAATGGTGTGTTTTCAAAAACCGCGCCAAGACTTAGACCAGTTCTTTCCAATGAATAAGAACTTAGTAAGGTGTTTGTAATTTATTACGATAGCTACTGTGATACTCTCGCGCTTTTTCGAAGTTTTAAAAGTATCAATAGCCCAAGTAAAACCGCAACAGCAACAACTACTATATTAAAAAACATTCTAAAATCCTGCGATTCAGTTTCTGATAGGAGCTCCCCAAAGGCTATTTCGCTTATTTCGAGTCGGTCAATATCCAGTCTTAAAATTTCATCCCTATATCTTACAATATCGTAAATAGGCGCCCTAACATCGCTATCCGCACCAAAAAGGAGCGTAAGGGTTTCATTATCGCCGCCCTCAAATATCAAGTCATCCGCATAATAGCGAACTGTAATCCCTGTTACATTTATTGGACGATCATCTTCATTGTGTATAACCAGTGAGAATATATCACTTCTACTTATGTTCCGATTAAGGGGTATTGATGTATCTCTGTAAACTACGTCACTGAAAGACAAATTATATAATTCTCTGCGAATTCCAAATGAAGGCACTTCAACAGTGCGTTGAAACATACTGTTGGTGTCGATAATTATTTCGCTGAGCCGCAAATGTTTAAGACTCTCAATATGGATGTACGTTAATCTACCATCTTCTTCTATTCTAAACTCAGGGGATAAACTTTCAATAAAATAATACCTTTGAGTTGTGGCTATGCTGTGTGTTAAATTGACAGTATTAAACGAAATTCTATCTAAATTATTGTTGAGTCTAAGCCGATAATGGGTAAATCTTTGAGGGGAGTTAAAAACTATTTCAAGTTTTGAATGGTTGCCGACACGGTATAATTGGTCACGCTGAACAAGCTCCCAATAGATATTGTCATGGCTGCCGTATACATCAACATTTTTTGCGAAGGTTGAATCGTTTGTTGTAAATTCAATAGATGTTGCTACAACATCTCTGTCAAACTGTTCCGATAAAGCATAATCAAAATAAAAGTTATCATATCTAAGGGAAGCATCAATCAATGACATTGAATAACGGGCGGTTTCTCTATACTCCGTTTGATATACGCTGTGAACAAAAAACGGCACATACGCTCCGCTCGCATCTAAAATTCTTAAATCGGAAAGGTCGCTGTTTGCGTTATTGTAGATCTCAGACGGCAATCTTATCGCTTTGTAGCGGTTTTCTCCGCGGTTTTCGATAGTTGCCGTATTTGCAAATGCAGTTGTAAATATTACAGCTAAAATCAAAATAAGGAGAACACTAACTTTCCTCCGAAACATCATCAGCCACCCCCAGCGTAAGTTCCAATCGCTTATTAAAATACTGATATACAAAAGAAATTATCACAAGAGTTATGCCAAGTGCAAAATACGAAACAATCCGATAACCTTCGGTTAGACTCGCAAGGTCGATGATAAATAATTTTGCAACAGCTAAAAGAGCAAGCCCAAGCCCGAACCTACGAATAAAGGAGTAACGCCGCGCAAAGCCGAACAATATCCATGCAAGAGCAGTGAGCACATAGATGATGCTTATCCACACGCTGGTAAACGAAAGGTTATATTGAGTGATTAGATTTTGTGTAAGTATCACCACAAAATATGCCGAAACAATGAGGGGATACCACTCAATAGCCAGTTTACGTTCCATAACTATCAGCTTTACCAAATCACGCATGACAAACACAGATAGCACACCAACAATCACAAGGATAAATGCTCCAACAGTCGTTACCCCGATCGGCGGGTCAATAATATTTATGGGACTGCTCACCGTATTAAGAACGAGCAGCCATATTATCCCTATCACGTACAAAACGATGGAGATTATTTTTATGCCTATATCAGAAAGTGTTTTTATTCGCGGAGTGGCGTAAGCGATTAAAAATGTTGAGACAATCGCAAGGGCTGATGTTAAGTAATAAATGCTGTATGGCGTCATCTGTCCGTAGTGATTAAATAATAAATAATCTAACTGAACGATGATGACATATACCGCATAAAGCCATAAATTTACAGTGACCGCATATTTATAGCCTTTTTGCCATACACTTGACAGCATTTTTTTGTGCGCGTATGCACCTAAAATAATTAAGCTGCCGACTGTTATAGCAAGATACTTATAAGCAAATAAGAAATCAATGCCTAACAACAAATCAAACATCAAAAATGAGAACAAGCATAATGCGTTTATTGCGTATCCTGCACGTTTGAAGGCTTTCTCATTTTTCAATATACCGTAGGTTGTAAGCGCAACACCTTGCGCAAGCCAGCCGAGGGTCAGCCACGCAATGCCAAATTGGAAAGGAATAACCAATACAACAAACACCAGTCCTGTTAGATAAAACAGTGCCTGTGTATGTTTTTCGCTATCAAACTTGCGCTCAATGAACCAACCGAGTGATATATAAATCACGGCAAAAATTATGGCAAGGACTCCTATAAAATTATCCCATCCGAATGAAAAAAACAGACCGAATGTTATCAAGCTACTAAAAAAAGTGTTAATCGCAAGAAGCACTACATCGCGTTTTTTGAAGCTTAGCTTAGCTTTGTATGTACCTGTAATCGGGATTATTGAATAAACCAAGAATGCGAACAATACATAAATTATTGCTACAAACTTTTCGTGAATCTGAATGTCTCCCCAAAAACTCGATGTGATGTAGACTGTACCCACAATGTTCAACCCAAGTCCGATAAAAGATGAAACAGACCATTTTTTATGGAACGAAACAAGAAGTGCAAGCAAATTAAGCGTAACGGAATAAACCATCGCGCCATAAATCATAGTCCTGTCGGTGCTTATAGAGAATAATGGCAGATACCCGCCTATAAGAGCAAAAGCAAGAATTGTCTGCGAATTATAGCGCGTTGATAAAAGGAACGCCACGACCGTTATTAACACGCAGATTGCAAGCGCAGGATATATATCAAGAATCTCAAGACCAAAGTAACTAATTCCCAGTGCAACATATAGCAAAGCTACCCCACCTGCGGTAATGCCGAGAGAAAATATATTCGGCTTTTTCCTATTCATGTATTCACCGGCAACAAGCATAGCCGCGCCGAAAGTAAACATCATAACGCCTCGGAGCGTATCGGGCAGCCGCATATAAGCAAAGCGGGCAGCAGTGATAACACCGATGATAATTAAAAAGATGCCGACGATGTTAAGCAAGTTAAGTCCTACAAACCGCTCAATATTATTTTTCTTTGTTACAGCAAGCACTTGCTCATCGGTAATCTGTTCATTTTTAAGTTTTTCGAATTCAGCGGCTTCATTATCTGAAAAGGCTCCATGACTCTGTGCGAATTGCTTTTGTGCTTCGGTTATTTTGAGGTTTACTTGGACGGCTAGTTCGCTTAATTTTTTATTGGTTTCATTATTTATATCGACATTGTTACGCCGCAAAGCGGATGTCATATTGTCTATTCGCGACCTAATGCTATTTTCAAGTGCAGAAAGTTCGTTCACTTCATTTTCAAAATTAGACTTGAAGTAAACATTCATTTTGTCTTTCGATGAGTTTACAATTTTGATTTTTTCATTGTAAACCTGTTCATACAAAGTGTTTTTGAGGCTTGCGTTTTGGTTCGAAAGCATTTTGACATTTT